>MDTG01329676.1_pt1 | contig 19558 bp, 19 predicted proteins | sample 811421 | NCBI WGS metagenome assembly MDTG01 (sample SAMN05326645, study PRJNA326480) | marine metagenome | isolation source: seawater | place: Pacific Ocean: South East | collected 2011
AAAAATTTATACCTCCTAATAAAAAATTATCATATTCAGAAAACTTCTTCCATATGATGTTTGGTAAAGTTCCAAAGAAAGAAATAGTAGAAGCTTTTGATGTTTCAATGATACTTTATGCAGAACATAGTTTTAATGTTTCTACTTTCACTGCAAGAACAATAACAAGTAGTTTATCCGATATGCATGGTGCGATAACCGGGGCGATTGCTAGTCTTAAAGGGCCTTTGCATGGGGGTGCTAATGAGGCTGTGATGCACATGTTTAAGGAAATCAAGTCACCTCAGAAAGCTAAGTCTTGGATTAATAACGCATTAGATAAGAAAAAAGTTGTTATGGGTTTTGGTCACAGAGTCTACAGAAGCGGTGACTCTAGAGTTCCAACGATGAAGAAATATTTTTTAAAAGTTGCGGAATTAATGAAAAATACTAAATATCCAGAGATGTATAATACTTTGGAGGAAGTAATGCTTGAAAGAAAAAATATTCATCCAAATGTAGATTATCCGTGTGGTCCAACATATCATCTAATGGGTATCGATACTGATTTCTTCACACCCATTTTTGTAATGGCAAGAATTACTGGGTGGTCAGCACACATTATGGAACAACATGCTGCTAACAAATTAATTAGGCCACTATCAAAATATAAAGGTAGCGAGCATAGAGAAGTTTTGGCTTTAAATATTAGATAATTTATCTAAAGTCAGAAAAATTTATTTTAAATATTCCTTTTTTATCAGCAGAAACATAAATATTTCCATTTTCATCCTCATATAACTCATTTTGTTTGTTTGTTACGAAATGTCTTAGTTTTAAGTCTCCAAGATATATTTTTTCAACCGAATTTACTTTATTCATTTTATTGTTTAATAAAAAAATAATTAATGATTTACCTTTCCTGAGATTGTTTCCACGCAGAGACAAGGCTAGCAAACATGGAGATTTGTAATAATCATTTAATATTTTTGGACAATTGTTTAGGCTTGAAATTCCAATTGATGGTACAAAGGCAAATAAGGGCTCCTGAAAATTATTCTTTGAATGATTGATTTTATAAGACTTACCATCACCGCCACTTTCTTTTAAGTAGTTAGTCCCGTAAGAAACATAAGGCCACCCATAATTTTTTTCAAGGACCAATCTATTTAATTCGTCACCCCCTTTAGGACCATGTTCTACATTAAATAAAGCATCATCTATTTTTGCTAAACCCTGTGGAACTCTATGGCCTGATGTAAAATTTTTAAAATCAATTGTATTTTGTTCTAGCTTTGCTTTGTCAATTTCTATAATTTTTCCAAAAACATAATTTGGATTTTGAGCAAGTAAACTATTTTTACTTGAATGCTTCTCTGGGGTTCCTATTGCTAAATAAATTTTATCTTTTGTATGAATATTGCTTGATCCTAAACCATTAAAATCAATATTTTTAGGTTTGTCTAATAAGCACTTACTTTTAAAAATTTCTTTACCATTTTTGATACTTACAATAGATGCATAATAACATTGTTTTTCCATAGAAGATAAAAAAACAAAGCCCTTCTCTCCAAGAAAGAATACTGTTTTAATCCCTCCATTTCTTTGTAAAGTGAATGTACTTGGCAAATTAAGTTTTTTTGATTGAAGTTTCTTTAAAATAAAACCATTTTGACTATAAACAACAAGATTCTCAGGGTTAAATTCTTTATTATTAGGATGAGTTACAAAAGCAGTTTTTTCACTTAGAGAAATAATTTTATTCAAATTAATAGAAAATGAATTTGCTATAATTATCTTTTCATTAATTTTTTTGGTGTCTATCTTAATATTTTTATTTTTTTTAAAATAATTTTTTACTACTTCGATTCTTTCAGGATTTTCATATGTCCATATAATGGAAGTAATAATTGATATTAACCAAATTGAAGAAATTAAAATGATTTTTTTCATTTTACTAGGTTGTAATTTTAGCAAATCTATCTTTAATTATTTCTAGTTTCAATTTTTTTTCTTTAACTGTGACGTCTACCGCTTCCTTGACTCCGGTTATATAAGACGCATCTCTATAATCGTCACATAATATTATACTGCCCTTTTTAACTTTATTTATTACATTATTAATATCATTGTAGACTGTTTGATAACTATGCCCACCATCTATAAATGCGAAATCTATATTGCTGATATTAATGTCTTTAAGAACATGATTTGAATTTCCTTTTACTAATTTTATATTTTTTGTGAATTTTTTAAGAAAATCCATAACACTATCGTAAGAATTTAAATTTTCTTTTTTTATATAATTATAATAAATATTCTTAAAAGGATTAGAAAATTTTTGTTTTTTTAAGTAGTATGGTTCTTTTTCATCTTCAGAGACATTATCTCCGAATAAATCAACACCAATGTAGTTAAATTGCCCATTATGAATATCATTTAAAAGCTCACAAATATTTTTTGCAGTGACGCCACAAAAAACGCCTACTTCTAAAAAATTTTTTGGTTTATGACTATAAACTATATCAAGAAAAATGTTTCCCCAGTTTTTTTTTAAACCTGTTTTTCTCCAAAAAGTTTTATATTTGATATTCAAATATTATGAAAAAGCTTCTGCCCAAGAACCTTTGGTAGAGGCTTTAGAATATTCTGTTGCTCTGCCTTCAAAGAAGTTCATGTGTTCAACAGCATTAAGCATTGTATCTAACCAAGTAAGCGGGTTTTCTTTAACTTTATAAATTGGGTTTAAACCAAGTTGAATGAGTCTTCTGTCACCAATCCATCTAATATACTGTTTTATTTCTTCAGCTTTCAACCCTTGTATTGGACCCATTTTAAATGCTAAGTCTATAAAAGCGTCTTCGTGATCTACAATAGTTCTACAAGCATCATAAATTTCTTTTTGTAATTTTTCATTCCAGATTTCTGGGTTCTCTTTAATAAAGGCCCTGAAAAGTCTAATCATAGAATTGCAATGAAGTGTTTCGTCTCTTACTGACCAAGTAACTATCTGGCCCATTCCTTTCATTTTATTATGACGAGGAAAATTTAAAAGTATTGCAAAACTTGCAAAAAGTTGAAGACCTTCTGTAAATGCACTAAATACTGCAACTGTTTTAGCTATATCTGCTTTTGAGTTAACGTTAAAACCCTGCATGTAATCGTATTTATCCTTCATCTCTTTATATTTCATAAAAGCTGAATACTCTGACTCCGGCATACCAATCGTATCTAACAAATGTGAATAAGCAGCAATATGAACTGTTTCCATTGCTGCAAATGCGGTCATCATCATTAAGACTTCTGTAGGTTTAAAAACGGTTGTGTAGTGTCTCAAATAACAGTTGTTTACCTCAACATCTGCTTGGGTGAAAAATCTAAAAATCTGAGTTAATAAGTTTTTTTCTTCTTGTGATAAATTCTTTTGCCAATCTTTAACATCGTCTCCTAGAGGTACCTCCTCTGGTAACCAGTGTATTCTCTGTTGAGTTAGCCACGCGTCATAGCACCATGGATACCTAAATGGTTTGTAAACAGGATTTTCTACCAATAATCCTCCTTTGAAAACTTCTTTGTCTTTTTTCAGTTTAACTACTGACATGATAAACACTCCTCATATTTATTTTCATCATTACTAGATTCTTTTTTATTTGAATAAACATTCTTTGTCACATCTGTTGATGAACCTGAATTAATATTCTCTGCTCTTTGAATTGATTTAGATCTACAATAATAAAGGCTTTTGAGACCTTTTTTCCATGCCTGAAAATGAATCTGATGAAGCTCCTTCTTGTGAACATCAGCTGGAATAAAGATATTAATCGACTGGGCTTGAGAAATATGTGGAGTTCTATCGGCACCAAGTTCTATAATCCATTTCTGATCAATCTCAAAAGCTGTTTTAAATACCTCTTTTTCCTCCTTAGTTAAAAAATCCAGATGTGAAACCGAACCTTGGTTTGTTGTAATACTTGACCAAACTTCATCTGTATTCTTTCCATACTTATTTAAAAGCTTAGTCAAATACCTATTCCTAACATTATATGATCCTGATAAAGTTTTGTGAGTATAACTATTTCCTGCTATAGGTTCTATACCTGGTGATGTTCCTCCACAAATTATAGATATTGAGGCCGTAGGAGCAATAGCTGTTTTATTAGAAAATCTTTCTTTTATTCCAAATTCTTCAGCATCTGGGCATGCACCTCTTTCTTCTGCAAGGTCTTTTGATGCTTGATCAACTTTTTTTTGTATATTGGAGAATATTTTTTTGTTCCAAACCTTGCTCATTACTGAACCAAATGGAATATTCTTTTGTTGAAAATAAGAATGTAAACCCATAACGCCTAAACCAACACTTCGTTCTTTTTCAGCTGCGTATTTAGCATTTGCAAAACTATTGGGTGCTTTATTGATAAAATCTGAAAGAACATTGTCTAAGAATCTCATAACATCTTCTACAAAATTTGGATCATCTTTCCATTCATCGTATTTTTCAATATTCAAAGAAGATAAACAGCATACAGCTGTTCTTTCGTTTCCGTCTCTATCTTTACCTGTTGGAAGTGTAATTTCACTGCAAAGATTCGAAGTCTTCACAGTTAGGCCTGCTAATTTATGATGCTGCGGAATTTGACGATTAACTGTATCAATATAAATTATATAAGGCTCTCCAGTTTCAACTCTCGCTGTCAAAAGTCTTATCCATAAATTTCTAGCTGATAGAGTCCCTTGTACAGACCCGTCTTTTGGACTTCTTAAGGCCCATTGTGAGTCTGTTTCGACGGCTCTCATGAACGAATCTGAAACTAAAACACCGTGATGTAAGTTTAATGACCTTCTATTGGTATCTCCGCCAGTTGGCCTTCTCATTTCTATAAATTCTTCTATCTCCGGATGATCAATAGGTAGATAACAAGCTGCTGAACCTCTTCTTAATGAGCCCTGGCTGATTGCAAGTGTAAGCGAGTCCATAACTTTTATGAAAGGTATAATTCCAGAAGTTTTTCCAACTTTACCGATTTTTTCTCCTATAGATCTTAGATTACCCCAATAACTTCCTATTCCACCCCCTCTTGCTGCCAACCAAACGTTTTCGCTCCACAGGTCTAAAATTCCTTCTAGGCTATCTCCAGCTTCATTTAAAAAACAAGATATCGGCAAACCTCTTTCTGTGCCACCATTTGATAGAACCGGGGTAGCTGGCATAAACCAAAGATTGCTTATGTAGTTATAAATTCTTTGTGCATGAAGATTGTTGTCGGCATAGGTGCTTGCAACTCTGGCAAACAAATCTTGAAATGACTCGTTTTGACCTAAATACCTATCGCTCAATGTTGCCTTACCAAAATCTGTAAGGTTTTCATCTTTGGATCTGTCGATTTTTATAGTTATTCCTTTATCGTTCTGAAAAAGTTCAGTTTGATTGTTAAGTGAAAATAAATCTGGTTTCCTGCTGTTTAGATCTTTTAAATCCTTATTTTCTATTCTATCTAGATTTGAGACAGCTTTTTCTATTGCCAAAGATACGCTTTTATTCATAATTCTTCTATTTTAACCGGTTTTTTGAACAAAACAACTATATGTTGTGTTACATTCAGATTAATATACCATATAACAGTAAAATCAATAGAACATTATAAGAACATTTGATTTATTTTGCAAGTAGAAACTTTTATTAATAAACACTTTATAAAAAAGCCAAGATTCATAGATATTTAAAACTGATGAAAATCAATCCAAACGGTTTCCGAGAGTATGATGCAAGGTGGTTGTTTGAAAAAGATATAGATATTGACGGTATCACCAATTTAGGAAAAGGCCTAGGAACTCAAATAATTAATCATATAAAAAAATCTAATCCAAGAGTAATAGTTGGCCATGACTACCGCTCTTATAGCGAAAAAATTAAAAAAGCATTAATCTCTGGGCTGATTTCAACTGGATGCAAAGTTGAGGATCTTGGCCTCTCCTTATCTCCAATGGTTTACTTTGCACAATTTAATTTAAACTCTGATGCAATAGCAATGATTACGGCGAGTCATAATGAGAATGGTTGGACAGGAGTAAAAATGGGAATTAAAAAAGGGTTGACTCATGCACCAGAAGAGATGTTGGAATTAAAGGATATAACTTTAAGTGAAAAATTTATTGAAGGTAAGGGTGATATAAAAAAAATAGAAAATTTTAAAGATATTTATATAAATGATTTAATAAAAAAAAATAAAATTTCAAATAAAATTAAAGCAGTTGTTGCCTGTGGAAATGGTACAGCAGGAATTTTTGCTCCCCAAATTTTAAAAGGAATTGGATGTGAAGTGATTGAATTAGATTGTAATTTGGACTGGAATTTTCCAAAATATAATCCAAATCCAGAGGATTTAAACATGCTTAAAGAAATTGCCAAAGCTGTTAAAAATAATAATGCTGATATTGGATTTGGTTTTGATGGAGATGGAGATAGATGTGGAGTGATAGATAACGAAGGAAATGAAATTTTTTCGGATAAGATAGGTTTATTAATTGCTAGAAATTTAGCAAAAAAACATCAAAATTCCAAATTTATTGTAGATGTTAAATCAACAGGGCTTTTTTCTAAAGATAAAGTTCTCAAAGATAACAGATGCAAAACAATTTATTGGAAAACAGGACATTCTCATATTAAAAGAAAAGTGTATTTTGAAAATGCATTAGCCGGTTTTGAGAAAAGTGGTCATTTCTTTTTCAATAAACCACTTGGGTATGGTTATGACGATGGTATAAACTCTGCAATACAGGTCTGTCATTTAATAAACAACAAAAATAAAAAAATTAGTGAAATTATAAAAGAATTACCTAAAACTTTTCAGTCCCCTACTATGGCCCCTTTTTGCAAAGACGAAGAAAAATATCAAGTTGTGAAACAGATTGTTGAGAAAATAAATGAATTTAAAAATAAAAATATTAAAATAGACGATCAAAATATTAATGAAATTTTAACTATTAATGGTGTTAGATTTACTTTAGAAGATGGCTCCTGGGGCTTGGTAAGAGCGTCATCTAACAAGCCATCGTTAGTTGTTGTCGTTGAAAGTCCAACTTCAGATAAAAGAAAAAAAAATATTTTTAACTTTATAGACAATTTGCTTGAAAAGACCGGTAAAATTGGCGATTACGATCAAAAAATTTAAAAATTATAATATTCGTACAAAAATCTACTAGCTATTATTATTAGAAAAAAACCAAATAACTTTGCAATAATATCTCTCCTAATTTTGTGAACTGTGGTAGCACCAATTTTTGCCATTATGATTGTTATTGGTATAAATATTAAAAAGGCAGGTATATATATAAAACCAGCACTTAAAGGTACGCTCTTTTCAGCAAACATACCTGTGATTAAGAAACCTAATGTCCCGAAGATTGATATCAAAAAACCTATTGATGCAGCAGTTCCAATTGCCTTATTTATTGTAAAACCAACAAATTTTAATATGGGTACATTCATTATAGCTCCCCCGATACCCATTAAAGAAGATACGAAACCAACAAAAAAGCCTAGAACTGTTCTTTGAATTATACTGAATTTAATTTTTATTTTTGATTTGTCTTTTAAAAAAATTAAATTTAAAGCAAGCAAATATATGATTAAACTAAAAAAAAGGACTAAGGATTTAGTTTCCATTAAAGATGCAGAAAAAGCACCTACAATCACACCAATTATAACAAATATTCCATAGCTTTTTAAAATACTTAAATCCACTGCCTTATGTTTGTAATGTGTATAAACTGACATCATTGCCGTTGGAACTATAATTGCGAAGGATGTTCCTACAGCTAAATGCATTATGATAGATTTGTCTATACCAATGGAACCAAAAATATAAAAAAGACAAGGTACAGTAATTATTCCGCCACCAATTCCAAAGAAACCTGCAAAAAATCCTGCTACTGTAGCTGTAATTGTTATTATTAATAATAATAAAAAAATTTGATCTAATCCAAATGTTTCAATCATTGAGATGGCTGGTTTGCTTTTTCATTATTTTGAGCGATAGTCATTATATGATGTACTTTTTGAAAATCAGAGTCTCTTGCCATCATATTATCACTCAAATATCTCTTCCACTTATTTGCACCACTTTGACCATGGTATAATCCAACTGTATGTCTCATGATTTGATTTATTCTTGTACCTTTTTTGACCTCGTTTTTTACATACTCAACTAACTTTTCAGCTATTTCCGATCTTGTAGGCACATCTTTATTATTAAATATTTTTTTTTCAATATCAGCCAAAAAATATGGATTTTGATAAATAGCCCTTCCTATCATAACTCCGTCACATTTTTTTAAATGCTCAGAGATTTGATCTGAGCTTGTAATTCCACCATTAATTATTATTTCAAGATTTTTATTTTTATTTTTAATTTCATAAACCATTGGATAATTCAATTTTGGTATTTTTAGATTTTCTTTAGGTGTAAGACCTTTTAAAATAGCCTTTCTAGCATGTAATATTATAGTTTTGCATCCAGCATTCGAAATTTTATTTACAAAAGAATTTAAATAATCAAAATTTTCAACATCATCAAAACCGATTCTTGTCTTAGCAGTAACAGGAATTTTACAATAATTTACCATTTGATTTATACATTCAGCAACTAGATCTGGTTCTTTTATGAGACAAGCTCCAAATTTATTTTTTTGAACTTTTTTGCTTGGACAACCTAGGTTTATATTAATTTCATCATAGCCCATATCTTCAGCTATTTTACATACTTTAACTAATTCCTCTTTATCAGAACCACCCACTTGTAGGGCTAAAGGTTTTTCAATTTCATTAAAGCCTAAAATTTTTTTTCTATCGCCGTGTATGGCCGATTTAGTAGCAACCATTTCTGTATAGAGCATCACGTTTTTGCTCATTAAACGTAAAAAGTATCTTTCATGACGGTCTGTACAATCCATCATCGGAGCTACACAAACTTTTCTATTGATTTTCAATTATTTTTTTTCTTCTACTTCTTCAGTTAATTCTAAAGGTTTACTATCTTGTGCTATTTCGGTGTTTTCTTCCTTTTTTTCATCTTTAGGACCCGTCTGGACAGGTAATTTTCTCATTCTTTTAGAAGGGAGTATTGCTACACCAGTTTTTGAAACTTCACCTTTATATAATTGTTCAAAGTCATCTGATGCTACTTCTTCAGTTTCATCTTCTTCAAAAGTTTCGTCGGGTTCTTTTCTTAGTCTAAGAATTGCGCTTTGTTTAAGTTCATTAATTTTTAATTTACCATCAGCAATTTCTCTTAGAGCTACTACAGTTTTTTTGTCATTGTCCTCTTCGACAAGCATTTCAGAACCAGAATTTAACTGTGATGTTCTTTCTTTGGCCAAAAGAACTAAGTCATATTGATTTTCAACTTTATCTAAACAATCTTCTACGGTGATACGTGCCATAATGATCAGCAATAATTAATTAAAACCTGTAACAAAATCAAGTTTTTTTTATTAAAATTACAGGCTCAACTGTACGTTTTATAACTAATAGAGCAAACAGCGAAATGCTTATATAAATAATGCTAATTAAGGCTATAAACTCAATGGTAAAACCTTTGTCAATTAAAACCCCAAAAACTGCTGTCCCAAATGCTGTAGAAAAAACCATAAGAGCGGTTGTTAAAGCTTTGATACTGCCAAGATATCTTACACCATAAATTTCAGCCCAAGTAGAGGACCCTAGAACATTAGCTAAACCATTAGAAATCCCCATAAAAGCAAAAAATAAATATGAGGAGTATTTAAAATCAAAAAAATACAAAATTAATAAACCAATTAGTAATGGAATGTTCATAAATGGTATTATTTTACGACTCGTGAATTTATCAACTAAAAAACCAGATGTAATCAATGTAAGTATAGATGTTAAAGAATAAATCATAAAAGACTGAGGAATAACATAAGGTCCCCAAAGTTTAGAGTCTGAAATAAATGATTGGTAAATAAAAACACCAGTAACAATCCATGGCATTGCAAGCATATTCAAAGAAATTATATAAAATTTAAAATCTTTTAAAACTTCAGATCTTCTCCAACTTTTAATATCTTTAAAAAATTTTTTATTACTATCAAAATTTAATCCTTCCCGGGAATCGAAATTAATATTTTTAATTGTATAAAAAACTACTAGAGGTAAAATTATAAATATAATCAAAGAAATAAAATGCCAAATAGTCCTCCATGAGAAAATATTTAGTAAAAAAATAATTAAAATAGGTAAAATAAATTCTGCTGTAGAGAGTCCAAACCATATTCCGCTAAGAGCTCTTCCTCGTCGTTTATTAAAATATCGTGATATTGTTGTTGAAGAAGTATGAGACATTAAACCTTGTCCAGAAAATCTCATTAAAAAAATTGCTATAATAAGAAAATAAATATTAATTATTAAAGAGAAGAATATAGATGAAAAAAAAAGAATACCAATTACGATAAATGCGTAATTAAAAAGTTTAATCTCATCTATTTTTTTTCCAAACCAAATAAGAACTAAGCTTGAGCATATTGTTGCTCCAGCATAAATTGTACCAAATTGTCCATGAGTAATATCTAATTCATTTCTTATACTAGGATTAAACAATCCAAGAAAAAAACTCTGTCCAAAACTTGAAAAAAATGTAAATATAAATCCAAATAATAAAACTTTTTTGTTTAAACTAAGGTTTATCATATGTCTAAAGTATCATTCATTGGTCTTGGTGTAATGGGCTACCCCATGGCTGGACATATATCAAAAGCTGGCCATGATGTAACTGTTTTTAATAGAACAAAATCAAAAGCTGAAAAATGGACTAAGGAACACAAAGGTAAATTAGCTGGAACACCTTTAGAAGCAGCTAAAGATTCGGAGTTTATATTTACATGCGTCGGAAATGATAATGATCTTAGAGAAGTTACATTGGGAGAAAATGGATTATTTAAATCGGCTAAAAAAGATTGTATTTATATTGACAACACGACTGCATCTGCAGAAGTTGCCCGAGAACTTTATAAAAAATCTAAAAACAATGGATTTCATTTTCTTGATGCACCAGTTTCAGGAGGACAAGCAGGAGCTGAAAATGGGGCATTAACAGTAATGATAGGCGGAGATCAAGATGCTTTTAAAAAAGCATCTCCAATTATAGATTGTTATAGCAAAAAAATGAAACTGTTAGGACCTGCTGGTAATGGTCAGTTAGCAAAGATGGTAAATCAAATTTGTATAGCAGGTATAGTACAAGGATTATCTGAAGCGATTAATTTTGGACATAATGCAAAATTAAATATGGAAGATGTAATTGAAACTATTTCAAAAGGCGCTGCACAATCCTGGCAAATGGAAAATAGATATAAAACTATGATAGATGATAAATTTGACTTTGGTTTTGCAGTTGATTGGATGAGAAAAGACTTAAAAATTGCTATAGAAGAAGCAAAAAGAAACAAATCTCCTCTACCTATTACTAAAATTATAGATGGATATTATGAAGAAGTACAAAAAATGGGTGGTAATAGATGGGACACCTCAAGTTTAATTAAAAGATTAAGAAAATAATAAGTGAAATCTACTGAAGTAAGCTACTATAACGATTGCAATCAAATAGAGAATAAAATTTGGATGATGCTTGAAGAGGGAGCTTCTAATAGAAACTCTTCATTTCATCTTCCAACTTTTATTTGTGGAAAAAACGATGCAAGAATAGTTGTTCTAAGAAAAGCAAATAGAAATAAAAATTTAATTCAATTTCACAGCGATATTAGATCAAATAAAGTAAGGCTTTTAAAAAAAGATGCTACATCATCTCTGTTGTTTTATGACAAAAAAGAAAAAATACAATTAAGAATTAACGTAAACTCTAAAGTTAACTATAAAAATGAAATTACAGAAGACTCTTGGAAAAATACCACTCAAATGAGTAGAAAATGCTACTTAGCTGAAAATGCCCCGGGTTCAGTTTCAAAAAATCCAACTTCAGGATTAAATCCAAAAATTGAAAAAATGAGCTATTCGCTAGAAGAAAGTGAGATGGGTTACGAAAATTTTTGTGTAATTCAATGTTTTGTTGAAAAAATCGAATGGTTATACTTAGCTGCAAAAGGACACAGACGACTTTTGATAGATTTCAAAAACCTTAAAAAAAAATATTCCTGGATAACACCATAAAATAATGAAAAAAAATATATTTACAGTTTTTTTGTCAGTAATATTAACGATAATATTTTTATATTTTGTAATATTTCTTAAAATTTATTTTGAAGATTATACAAAAGAAAGACCATTTCTTTTTAAATCACTTCAAAATTTAAATTTTCATATGAAATATTCAGAAAAAATGCATCATCTAAGAGATAATAATAGGTCATATGGAAGTCCTGGTAAGCCTGAAAATTTTTTATTTACAACTATCAATAAATTTTCCCCTGATAAAAAAAATATTCTTTTACAAGGGGACTCTTGGATTGAACAGGGTGTTGTTCAGGAAAAATCAAAAAAAAAATTAGTTAGATTTGCTAAAGAAAAAAATTATGGCCTAATTAATGCTGGTATATCATCTTTTTCGCCATCTTTAATGATGATTCAGTACGAAGTTTTAGAAAAAGATTTCAATTTTAGGCCTAGTATTGTTGTTGCATATATTGACCAAACTGATTTAGGTGATGAGTACTGTAGATACAAAAAAAACAGAATTTTCGATAAAAATGACAATTTGATATCAATTAAAAGTGAGAGTTATACAAGAAAGCTTTATGATCTAATTGAGCTTTATACTTGGTCAGAAATACTTCTTAACGAAAACCCAAAAGTAGTTCAAAAATTTCAATTAACAAATTTTTTAATAAAATTTAAAACACTTCGCTTATTAAATAAAATCAATGATGTAAAAGAACTTGGTTGGGAAAATAGATTTGAAAATAGATGTTTTTTTAAAAAGATAACCAATTATTTAAAAAAACCAAGTGACAAAGAGAGTCTCTATTTTCAAGAAAGATTAACGGATTATCTAAATTTTTTAAAAGACAGAAGTTATATAAAAGAAATAATTTTAGTAACATTCCCACATAAAAATCATTTTATATCTAATCAGGATAAAAATTATTATTTTACTAATGTTTCAAATGTTGTAGAAAAATTAATTTTAAATGAAAAAAAAATAAGACACCTAAATTTTTCTAAGCTTTATTTAACAAATGAAATACAAATTAATCAAAAATTTTTTGAAACTGGTGACCCTGCATCTCATTTAAAAGAAGATTATCATGCAGATATTTTTTTAGAAAAAATTCTCCAAAATATTAAATAATTTTTAAAATTTATATTTTTTTGAATTTGCAACATAATGCTTTGCATTTTCAATTATTGCCTTGATTTCATCTTTTGTAACTTTGCGAATAATTCGACCTGGGCTTCCTACTACTAAAGAATTATCAGGAATAATTTTATTTTCAGTGATCAAAGTATTTGCCCCTATAATACAATTTTTTCCAATTGTAGCGTTGTTTAATATAATACTTCCAATTCCGATAAGAGTATCGTCTGATATTTTACATCCATGTAACATTACCATATGTCCCACGGTAACTCCTTTACCAACATTTAATGGAAAGCCAGGGTCAGTATGAATTACACTGCCATCTTGTACATTTGAATTTTCACCAATAGTAATGGGTTCTATATCTCCTCTTAAAACTGCATTAAACCAAATGCTTGAATTTTTTTCTAATTTAACCTTTCCGATAATTGATGCATTAGGGGCAACCCAAGATTCAGGGTGAACATCAGGAACATTTTTTTCCAAGTCATAAATCATTATTTTATGTATAATACATTATGGTTTTAACTAAAACACCTATCTGTAATTTTGGGGAAAAAGCTCAATCTTTTAAATTAAAAGGTACTGATGGTAAAATTCATAAACTCGAAGATCACATTGGTAAAAAAGGAATATTAATAATGTTTATCTGTAATCATTGTCCGTATGTAAAAGCAGTTATAGAAGATATAGTAAATGATTGTAAAGATTTAGAAAAAGATGGCTTAAAATCAATAGCAATTATGTCCAATGATACCAAAAATTATCCGGAAGATTCTTTTGAAAAAATGATTTTATTTAGTAAGAAATATAGTTTTAATTTTCCATATTTAATTGATGATACTCAGCAAATTGCAAAAAAATATGGTGCCGTATGTACGCCAGATTTTTTTGGTTATAATCATAATCTTGAATTGCAATATAGAGGTAGAATAAGAGAGTTAAAAAATTTGAAACCTTTAAGAAATTCAGAAAGTGATTTATTAAAAGCTATGAATTTAGTAATCAAAACTGGAAAAGGACCAAAGGATCAAATTCCAAGTATGGGCTGTAATATTAAGTGGATTAATTAATGTTTGTAATATCAACTAGGAACTTTCCTCCTGATATTGGCGGTATGCAGAACTTAATGGGTGGACTAGCGAATGCTCTAATTAATCACGGACCTGTAAAAGTTTTTGCTGACAAATCAGAGGACTCTGAAAAATATGACTCTAAATTAGATGCTGAAATAGAGAGATTTGGAGGAATAAAATTATTAAGAAAATACAGAAAAGCAAACAGAATTGCAGAATATTTAAAAAGTAACGAAAATATTAGATCAATATTTTTTGATCATTGGAAAAGTGCTGAAAAAATAAATTTTGAAACAGTTCGAGAAATACCGACGTTTTGTTTGATACATTCAAAAGAAATAAATCATTTAAATGGTTCTAGTTTAAATAAAAGAATTCTAAATTCAGTTAAAAAGGTTAAATTTGTTATTGCAAATTCCAATTTCACGAAAAATTTAGCTATTAAAATAGGTATTACAGAAAATAAAATACACATTATTCATCCTGGTTGTGATGAGCCTATTGAAATCGATGAAAAATTTGAAATACAGGCAAAAAATATCTTTGAGGAGTCTTTTCCAAAAATTTTAACAGTTGCAAGATTAGAAAGAAGAAAAAATCATCAAAGCATATTAATGTGTATTAAGAATTTAAAGGAAAAATTTCCAAAAATTAAATATGTTAGCATAGGAGATGGAGATGAAAAACAAAAACTCCTTTCTTTAGCAAAAGAGTTAAAGATTGAAAAAGAAGTTACCTTTCTTGAAAGAGCTGATACAAAATTAAAAGCCTCTTTAATTAAAAAATCAAATTTATTTTTAATGCCGTCAATAGTTTTTAAAAAGTCGGTTGAAGGTTTTGGAATATCTTTTATTGAAGCAGCAAGCTATGGTGTTGGTTCCATCGGTGGTAAAGATGGTGGAGAAAATGATGCCATAATTCATAAAAAAACCGGTCTTATTTGTGATGGTAACAATATAAATTCGATATACGAAAATGTTTTAAAGTTTTTTAAAGATGAAAATTATAAAAAATATGGTGAAAATGCACATCAATTTTATGAAAATTTTAGATGGAATAAAACAATAAAAAAATATCTAAAATTAATTTAACTCTTCTTTAACTTTTTCAAAAACATCTGAAACATTAAGCTTTTTTAGGTTATTAACTTTTATATATTTAAAATTTTCAGACTCCATACTAACTTTTTCTGGGGTTGTATGACTTCCAAATAGTACAAGCCCCTTTTTATTTAAATGTGAACAGATGTGGGCTGGACCTGTATCATTAGAAATAATGTATGTTGCTTTATCGATTACGCTTATAAGTTCAATTATATTCAATGGTGACCCTTTATTTAAAATTATATCTGTCTTAAATTTTTTTGATTCCTCAATTTCATTCGGGCCTGGAGCAATTGCAATATTGTATTTAGAACCAAAATCTCTTTTTAATAAATAAATTAAATCATAAAAATGTGGCCATTTTTTTTTTAATAATTTGGGTGAACAAAAAGGAAAAATTAAAATATATTCTCCATCAAAGTTTTGATTTAAAATATTTTTTATATTTTTTTTTGCCCATGATAAATCGGGTTTTTTTGTATGTATAGGATTAGATATTCCTGCTCTATTTAACTGTGATTTCATTCTATCTAAAACTGGAATATTTTTTTCTGAATCTATTACATCTTTTGATGCAAAGGATTTACTGTCCGACCAAAAAATATCTTTATTAAAAAAAATTTTTTTATAAAAATTTGTTCTTGAAGAATTTTGTAAATCAAAAATTTTTATAAAATTAAATCTTTTGATCATTTTTCTTAATTTATTTAAATAAAAAATATTCCATCTTGGTAATCTTTTATCAATTAAAACCCCATCTAAATAAGGACAGGATGACATAAAATTTGCATAATGTGGTGTGGTTAATAATAAGACTTTTTCATTAGGAAAGTTTTCTTTAATATCTTTTATTGCTCCATTAGCTTGTATAATATCACCAAGAGATCCATGCTTTATAATAAGTATGTTAGACATTTTTGTAATTTAAATACTTTTTTTTTATAATAATAAAATAGTATTGAAAAGATATGAATTAATTATGACTATTTATTGGATGACGAGGCAAAATTCCATCTACAGTCAAAGCTAGGAATAAATACTTCGGATAACTCTGCATTTCCAAAATTATTTTCTAATAATTCCATCCAATTTTTAATTTGTTTTGGTTTTTTTGATGAGCATCCTACTTGAGCAGTTATAATTCCACCTGGTTTAAGAATTCGTTTTAAATTTTTCATATTTTTTGCAGCAAGATTTATACAAAATTGATCATCGTTTAAATCAACAAAGATTTTGTCATATTTCGAATTTTTTACCTTTTTGATACTTTCAAAAGCATCTCCCCAGTAAGTTTGTACTTTGTTATTTGCTTTTATATCTCCACAAACTTTTGGAAGATGTTTCTGACAAACTTTTACTACTTCGGGATCAAGCTCATACCAATCTATCAGGTCAAATCCTTTTGATGACAGTTCTCTTGCTACACCTCCATCTCCTCCACCAATTATTGCTGCACTAGAATTATCTTTTGATAAATTAAGGGCTGAACCAACAAATTGACCGCTATATTTTTTTTCATCTTTTTCTGCTACCTGTAATTCGCTATCTATAAAAAGCGCATTGCCGAATTCTTCTAATTTTACTATTTCGATATGCTGTCCTACCTTTGAGACAAAATTTTCTAACACATCATCTACCACGTAGTATTTTTTGTGTCCTGGTGTACTGTATATATCTTCATACATACCCTTGTTGCTTCTATCAAAACTTCTAACTACTGCCCTTTGATGCTTAATTTCATTTTTTAAAACATCTAAAGCTGCTGTTGGTGAAATTTTTCCGCAAGTAAAGAAATCAAAACTAATTATACCTCTTTCTGGGAAAGTATGAAAACTCATATGACTTTCAGCTAAAAGTGCTAAGCAGGTATAGCCTTGTGGTTTAAATATTTTTTCAGAGATATTTAGGACTTCTATTTTGGCTTTTTTAGCAATTTTGTATATTACCTTGTTGTAAAAATTAGGAGAGTAATCCTTTTTTACGCCCAAAAAATCTATTGTTACGTGTTCACCAACTTTTTTCATAAAAAATTACCCTTTTTTATAATTTTTCATTTTTCCTAAGACAATTTTCATTTCTTTTTTTGAAAGAATCTTAGGTATTCCGATTCTTAGTGCATTTATGTATTGATGGCAAATATTTTCTACCTCTTGTGCGAGCTCAAAAGCGCTGTCCAAATTTTTTGCAAAAGTAATCTGTCCATGATTTGAAATTAAACATGCGGATCTATTTTTAAGTGCAGCTAAAATATTTTTAGATAGGTTTCTTGTTCCAAAAGTAGCGTATTTTGCGCATTTTATGTCATTTCCACCTGCTACTCCAACCATGTAGTGAAAGGCTGGAATACTTTTTTTATGAGTAGATACTGCTGTAGCACACGTAGAATGTGCATGAACTATTGCTTTTGCTTCTTTTTTGTTCACATAAATATCTTGATGGAATCGCCATTCAGACGATGGTTTTCCCTTTTTTTTATCGAATCGACCCTTAAGAGAAACAAAAACAATATCTTTCGGTTTTAAAGATGAATATTTAGTTCCAGAGGGTGTGATGTAAAAACCATTAATATTTTTTTGTTTTATTCTTACAGAAACATTTCCAGATCTTAAAGCAGATAAGTTAGTAATATTTAATTTTTTTGCGTATTTTATAACTTCTCCTCTTAATTTTTTCATCTAAATAATTTTTTTAAACCTTCTTCTGAAGCTTTACAAATTCCTTTTTCAGTTATAAGTCCGGTAACATATTTTGCAGGAGTTATATCAAATGCTATATTCATAGCTTTACTTTTTTTTGGATAGATCAAAACTTTTGTTACTTTATTATTTTTATCTAAGCCTTCTATGTGTGATAATTCTTCTGAATTTCTCTCTTCTATAGGAATGTCTTTAAAATTTTTTAAATTCCAGTCGATTGTTGAGCTTGGTAAAGCCACATAAAAAGGAACATTATTATCATGAGCAGCCAAAGCCTTAAGATATGTTCCAATTTTATTCGCAACATCCCCTGTAGAAAGAGTTCTGTCAGTTCCCGTTATACACATATCTACTTCGCCCCTTTGCATTAAAATGCCTCCTGTATTATCAGCAATTATTGTATTCGATATGCCTTCTTCGTTTAATTCATATGATGTTAGATTAGCTCCTTGGTTTCTAGGCCTGGTTTCATCAACCCATACATGAACTTTAATCCCTTTTTGATGTGCGTGATATATGGGAGAAGTGGCTGTTCCCCAATCTATTGTTGCAAGCCATCCAGCATTGCAATGTGTTAAAATGTTTACTGTATCTTTTTTTTTTTTATAAATTTCCTCAATTATTTTTAATCCGTTTAAACCAATATTTTTACAAAAACCTACATCTTCCTCGCAAATATCTTTTGCTTCGTTTATTGCTATTTTAAGAATTTCATTACTGTTTACTCCTGACAATTTTTTCATCATTCTGTCCACTGCCCATTTCAAATTTATAGCAGTTGGTCTAGCTTTTATTAAATCTTCACTAGCTTTTTTGAGAAAAGACTGATCATTTTTTTCAATTATGGACAATACTAAACCATATGCAGCTGTGGCTCCTATTAACGGTGCACCTCTAACTTCCATATTTTTAATAGCACCAATTGAGTCTTTAACGTTTTTTAAGTCTTTTATTATAAATTGGTGAGGTAATTTGGTTTGGTCAATAATTTTTACAATATTATTTTTAAACCAAATTGTTCTAAATTCTTTACCATTTATATGCATTATTTTTTTAAAATTCTTCCAGCAATATACATTAATTTTTTAATTGTTTTTTTTGTTCTTAGTTTTGGATCGGTAATTATGGCTGTGTCTAAACAATTATTTGCTGGATCTTTATCAGCTGAAAAATCTTTAAAGGTCTTAATTACTTCTTTAACCATATTTTGTGCATTCGCAGCGTTATTTTGTAAAGTTTTAATTACCATTGAAACATCGACCTCGTCATGTTCAGGATGCCAACAATCATAATCTGTAACCATTGCGATTGAGCAGTATCTTATTTCTGCTTCTCTTGCTAATTTTGCTTCAGGCATATTTGTCATCCCAATCACA
>MDTG01160324.1_pt1 | contig 19554 bp, 19 predicted proteins | sample 811421 | NCBI WGS metagenome assembly MDTG01 (sample SAMN05326645, study PRJNA326480) | marine metagenome | isolation source: seawater | place: Pacific Ocean: South East | collected 2011
GACAAAAACTACATTTTCTGTTACATGTTCCTGACTCACTTATCTCGACTATCGCAGGTAAAGGCCGACCATCTTTAGCAAACTGTATATTGGCTACGTCTTTTGCTTTTTTTTGAATTACAGGATCTATAAATTTTTGTTTAACAGACATAATGTTTTATTGTTCAAAAATTGAACGTTATAACTTACTAACGGATTAAGCAATAGTTATTTTATAGAAAAATTATATAAAGGGATTAAAATTGCCATCTTTGCTACTTCTGGAGCGGAATTTGAAAATATACCCAATTTAAACCAACTACTTAGAAAGACCAATGCATATAATCTATACCGATATAATGGAAAAAAGTAATCATTAAATGAACAGTATTATGAGTTTTTTCAATTACTTAAAATGTAATAGCGGTAAGCTTAAAAATTAATCATGAAATAATAGAGCAAAATTTATTTACTAATATTTATTTTATAATTACCTAGTTTTAAATTCTTATGTTTTTTATTCTTCTTTAAATGATAAATCATTTCTTTAATACCGTAATCTAAATTGTATTTGCATTTATAACGTAACTTTTTATTCAACTTATGAAAATTAACTTGGTAATTTCTTCTATCATTAGATGGTAGATCTCTATATTGAATATTAGGATAATTGAAGTATCTAGAAATTTTCTTAGCTATTGATAATTTGCTAAAGTTATTTTTATTATCACCACAATTAAATATCTGATTATTTGTTTTTATTTTTTTGGATTGAATTACTTTAAAAATAATGTTTGCAAAATCTTTTACATGGCAATATGGTCTAAATGTATCTTGATCATAAACTTCAAGTTTTTTTTTAAAAAATAAAGTTTTAACAAACTGATTAATTGTTAAATCATATCTCATTCTTTCTGAATAACCGAAAGCGGTAGCAAATCGTAGAATTGTTGAAAAATTTTTTGATTTGAATAAATTTTTTTGAATATATTTTTCTATAAATACTTTATCTTTTGCGTAACTTGATAATGGAAATAATTTGTGGCTTTCTTTTGCTTTTAAGTTTTTTTTAATTATTCCATAATTTGAACAAGTGGAAACAAAGATAAAATGTTTATTTTCAAACTTTTTGATAATATCAATAAACTTTGTTATTCCAAATCTGTTTATGCTTTTTGAGATAACGGGATATTTTTTTGTTATAGGGTCACCCACAAGTCCTGCGAGGAAAATTATTGTATCGTTATTTTTTACTAGATTATAACAAAGATTTTTTTTACGAAAGTCGAATTTTATAAAATTAATTTTGTTTTTTTTATCTTTAACTTTTCTCTTCTGATTGTAAATTAAGTTATCTAGGGATGTTACTTTAAAATTTTTTTTTGCAAAAAAGGGTAACAAAATACTTCCAATATAGCCATGACCTCCAACGATTAAAATTTTATTTTTCATGCATATTACTCCTGCTATTTAATTGTTCAATATTTAAAATTTCGTTCAATTTAATTTCATTAACGATTATTAATTAAACTTTTTGCAAAGTTTAAATCCATTTTATCATTAATATCAATTGAATTAATTTTCGCTGTCACAATAGTATCTGTTTTTTTTTCAATAAGTTTTTTGCTCTTTAAAAATTCTTTGGTATTTCTTATAAATATTGAACCATTTAAAAGATAACTGTTTAAAGAGTATTTTTTAAAGCTTTTACTTAATTTATTTTTATTAACAATAAATATAGATTTTAAAGAATTTAAGGGCTCGCTAACCGAAACCAAAGATGTAGACTTTAGTCTTTCGTATTTTTTAATAGAGTTATCAATATCCATACTAGTTCTAAAAGGTGAAGTTGGTTGTAGAATTACAAAATTTTTTGGTAAACAATTATATTTTTTTTTATAAAATTTTAATAAATGTAAAATTACTGGCTCAGTTCTTGTATTAGATTTTGCTAATGAATTAGGTCTTATAAAAGGTGTATTGATTTTATGTTTTTTTGCTAAGTTAATTATTTTAAGGTCATTAGTAGTTAAAATGATTTGATTTAATTTTTTGGATTTTTTTGCAGATAAAAATGTATACTCAATAAGCTTTTTATTTCCTAAATTTTTTAAATTTTTGTTCTTAATTCTCATTGATCCCTTCCTGGCAACAATTACCCCTAAAAATTTAAGCATAATTAGATATCTTTGAGATATTGATTGTAGTTCTCCCACATACCAACATCTGACCATTTATTTTCTAAAGAAGGAAAAACTCCAACATTTTCATTATTTGCTCTTAAATGTTTAATTAAGTAGTCAATATTCATTTTCTTTTTTGAAATATATTTAAATATTTTTTTGTTAATTAGATACATACCTGTGTTAATAATAAATTCCTTATTTGGTTTTTCATTAATTTTTAAAAATTCTCCAGTGTCGCTTAATTCGCAAACACCATATGGTATTGATATTTTTCTTGAAGAGGCAATTATAGTAAGAATATTTTTGTAAGTTTTATGGAATTTAATAACTTCATTAAAATTTGGATTACAAATCGTGTCACAATTGCATACGAAAAAATCTTGAGAAAGTATTCCTCTCATAAGACTTAGTGATCCTATAGTTCCCATTGGTTTTTTTTCTTCAACAAACCTAATCTTATATTTTGGTTTTAATTCTTCAAAGAAAGATTTGATAATTTTTGACTTATAATTTACTGAGAGAGTAAAATTTGTAAATTTTTGATCAACAAAATTAGAAATTATTTTTTCAATTACGGTTTGATTTTTTAAAGGTAATAATGGTTTTGGCAGTATACTAGTGAACGGCAACATCCTTTTTCCCTGGCCACCGGCCATAATTACTATAGAGTTTTTATTTTTTTTATAAATTTTTTGTCTTTGTGTTTTTTTTAGTGTTTCTGAAAACTTTATATAATCAGCCACCTTACCATTTTTATTTAAAATTGGAATTAGATCAACTTGATTTCTTATAAATACATTTTTTAATTTATTTTTTTCAAATTTGTTTTGTAATAATTTTAATGGTTTTGAATTATAAACATTTTTAATTTTAGAGTTCAAATTTTGACCCTTTAAAAGAGCTCTCCTGCAATCACCATCGGTTATAGTTCCAAGAAATTTTCCAACTTCATCTACTACAAACAAACATCCTTCACCTGTAATATTTAATTTTGAAAATGTTTTTTTTATTGTAGTATCTTTTTTAATCTTAAGGTTTTTTTTCATTTTAATATTTGAGTAAGTTTTTTGAGATAAAATCCATATGATTGACATTGTATCTTTGATCTATAGGTATACTTAACAAATTTTCGGTCATTTTTTTTTCAATATTAAAAATTTTATAATTTACAAATTTCGATTTAGGCCAATGAATTGGGGTCAAAATTCTTTTTGAAAAAAGAAAATTTTTTAAATTGTCTCTATGTTTTCCTAAGTCTAGTAATAAAAAAATTGGTGTAATATTTTTTTTAGCATTAATTATATTTACAATTTTGAATTTTTTTTTAATCTTGTTGCACAAAAAGAGAAAATTTTCTCTTCTCTGTTTTCTTATATTTTTCCAATTTATACCATTTAATAATTTAGGCATTATTATGGGGATTTTAGTGTAAAAAATTTTTTTAAGTTTTTTTTCATGATTATTAAACTGACTTATCATTTTTTTTTCAAAAGATACATCAATAGGATTTGCTTCATTACTAAAATATTTATATCTTTTTTTTTTCAATTCAAGGTTTTCTTTAAATAATCTTAAATATTTACTATTTACAATTTTAGAAATGTTTTTTGTTGATGACATGCCTGCAACTATTGGTGAAAACTTTCTTAATGAAAAAAAAATTTCTGTATTTTCTAAGGTTTTTAATGAAAAATTTTGATTTAATATAGAATGGGTTTTATCAATAATAAAATTGTGATTTTTATTATTTGTTACAATTTTACTGATGTTTTCAGTATTTAAACAGAAAAAATTTACAAGCAGTGTCAGAGTATTTTTTTTAAGCTTAGGTCTTAACTCAAATTTTTTATTTATAGGATAAAACGAGTAATTAATTCTATGTTTTTGCAAAGAACTTGCGATACTTTCACATAAATAACTTGGTATTTCAATTTGGTTTATTTTTTTCATTACAAATAAATGTTCAACAATATTTATAAAAGCACTTCTTCCACTTGGAAAAAGATTTTCAGATTTTATTGTGAAAAAATTGTTCTTAGAGTTGTGTTTATTATCTATACCAAAATTTCCACCTATAAGTTTTCTCATATTAATACCTGTACTTTAGAAAATAATTTGCATATTTTGGTGAATTTTTATTATATTTTTCTTTAATAAATTTTTTATAAATATCACTATTCGAAATTATTCCTCCTAAAAAATAAGTTTTCAAATCGCTACAAAATTTTTTTTTAAAATTTAGAAGACTATCATCTTTAGATGATGTTCTCCCTCCTCCAAAATGAATATAATGGATCTTTTTATTATAACAATGTTCAATAATTTTATCTCTTATAATAATATTTGGTGAGAATTTGAAGTACTCTTGTAAACTAGATGATAGATGTACATTGCATATTTTTTTTGAAAATAACAAAATTGCAGCTCCAATTAACTTATTTTCAAGATTTATTGACAATATTTTCCAATTTTTTTCATCTAACCTTTCAAAATTATCAAAATAATTTTGTGTAAAAAAATAGTTTTTATCTGCATTCAAACTTTTCATTCTTTCTTGGTAAATATTTTTAAATTTTTGTAAAGTATTTATCTCATTTGAAATATTTACAGTTATTGAGTTTTTATTTATTTTTTTAAGTCTATTTTTTATGTCTTTTGCGTATTTATTTCTTGCTTCTTCTAAAGAGTTTTTGCACTCCATAACGACCGTATCACATTTGTATATTACTTTTATTAAGTTGTTTTCTATAATTTTTTTTGAATTTAGAATAGGATGAAATCTAATTATACCTGCGATTATTTTTTCTTTATTTAATTCTTCTTTAAATTTAATCCATGATTCATTTATAAAGCTTTCGTCTAAAGAAGAGCTTATTGGACCACCATATCCATATGCTGACTCAAAATCGTAATAAGTAGTTTCTGAAATTCTCTTTTTAAGAAATGGTAAAATAAATAATTTATCACTATTTTGATTTACAAAAAGAATTGGTTCTGTTGAATCAGATTTATAAAGATTCAGATAATCATAATCGTGATAAGCGTCACATGACCCATTTTTTATAAATTCGTTTAAAAAAAAATTCCAATTTTTTTTATCTTTTACCAAATTCATTTTATTTTAAATCCTTTTTTTTAATTGGTTGATCTTTTTTAAGATTTATTTTTATTTTTTTATTTAAAGCATTTTTAAATTCACTAGGTTGCATTCCACTAGCTGGTCTTTTAAGTAAAATATCAGAATATTTTAAGAAAGTTCCCTTTTTTAAGTCTCTACTAGCAACAAGACCTCTTCTTGTTTGTTCCATAATATCATACTCTTCTTTAGTTGGTTTCTTTATTGAAGAACCTAGCATTTCTTTGGTTAATCTGAGGGATTTAATATATTCTTCAAGCTCTCCTAAATTTAAAGAGGCTTTATGATCAGGTCCATTAAAATTTTTGTTCATTGTAAAATGTTTTTCAACAATATTCACACCCATTGATATTGCTCCAATAGCTGCTTCTTTGCCTTCGGTGTGATCAGAAAAACCAACATGGGGGAACGATTTTTTAAGAGATTTAATAACGTTAAGATTTACATTTTTAGGTTCACATGGATATTGAGATGTACATTGAAAAACTATAATTGGAAACTTGTTATATTTTTTACAAGTAAAATATGCTTTTTTAATTTCATTAAAAGTTCCCATCCCAGAAGAAAATATTAAAGGGCGATTACATTTGCTTGCCTTTTTAAGAAATTCAAGATTATTTAATTCAGAAGAACCAATTTTAATGTATTTTACCTTAAGTTTCTTAGTAATGAAATTTAAACTCTTTTCACCGCATGGTGTTGTTAGGAAATCGATCTTAATTTTATCACAAAATTTTTTTAACTTTGTAAATTCTTCAAATTTAAGAGATAGTTTATTTGATATATTGTACCTAGATAATTTAGTATTATAATTTTTTTTGACATATCCAATTTTTTTTGTAAATTTACCTGTTAATTCTCCCTCAAGCCATGTTTGAAACTTTACAGCATCAGCGCCAGCTTTTTTTGCACCTATAATCATTTTTTTTGCTAGATTAAATTTTCCATTATGGTTTACTCCAGCTTCTGCAATAATATATAAACCTTTATCCCAAGGATATTTTTTTTTCATTTTTTCTTGCATAATTTATTATTTTATTTTTTACAAAAAGAAATTGATTATTTTTTTTAAATTTAAATTTCAAATTTTTAATTGAATTTTTGTAATGAGATGAATTTAATTTTTCAAAACTTTTTTCTAATGAGTTTTGTGACCCCTTAGCGTTTATTACATTTGAATGCATTACTCTACCTGTTTGTCTCTCCCCTACATTAATAGATGGAATTTTATAAAAAGGTGCAAGAATAACGCAAGCTGAAGAATTACCAATAATAAATTTACTTTTTTTTAATACAAATTTAAATAAATTGTTTCCTAAAGATGGAAAGAAAAAAAACTTTTTGTCTTTTTTTACATTTTTTTTTATTTCTAATAATATTTTATCTGAATAAATTTCTTTATTTGGAGCTGTAATAATAACTTTTATTTTTTTTTTCTTCAAAAAAGAAAAAATATTTTTCAAAATACGCATATTCTCTTTAAGAGAAATTAATGTAGCAGAGTGGTAAGTCATTAGAGCAAAATTTTTTTCTAAATTAAATTTTCTTAAAAATGAATTATTCTCTTTTTTGTTTTTTATAGGAGAATTGCTAAATGTACCTGCGTTGAACAAATATTTTGATTTGATATTTTTTTTAATCAAATTTTTTCTATATATCTCTGCTGAAGTAAAATGTAAATTAGCAATGCTTGAAATGATATTTCTTACTTTGTTATCTATAGCACCCTCAGTTATTTCGCCACCACCAAAATGTATTAATTTTTTTTTATACAAAATTGAGTTATTTACTATAGGAAGTAGTTCATACCTATCCCCAAAAAGAATTACGTATTTGAAGTCATAATTAAAAAAAATTTTGTTCAACTCTCTTTGAGCTATAAGAAGTTGATTAGATATGTCATTTAACTTATTTTTGTTTGAAAAAAATTTAAAAGTTTTTGTAATTCTTATACTTTTATCTTTAATTTCTTTGAATGTGTTTCCAAAACTTTTTAAAAAATGGGCCCCACCGACAAATAAATAAATTTTGAATCTTTTATCTTTTTTTAGATATTTTATAAAATCAGACATGTTTCCTAATTCAGATCTCGAAGTAGTAAAAAAAGCCAATTTAATTTTATTCATTATAAAATCTTCTTTTATTAAGCATATTTATTGATATACACACTAAATAATACTTTACTGTTCAATATTTGAACGATATAACCATCAGTAATATAATGCAAGCTAAATCATTAAATAAGATTAGAAAAATAATAGTTAAAACTATAAAAAAAAATTCTTCTCCTCTCCATGAGCCTTATTTTGATTCTAAAGAACTTGCAGAAGTAAAAAAAACAATAAAAAGCTCTTTTGTATCTACAATTGGAAAAAGTATAGAAATCTTCGAGAAAAAAATTTCACGTTTTGTAAAATCAAAATTTACATTATGTGTAAATTCTGGAACCTCTGCTTTACACATTTCATTAAAAATTTTAGGTGTTGATAAAAATAGTTTAGTACTCATGCCAAGTCTAACTTTTGTGGCTGCTGCAAACGCTGTTAGGTACAATCAAGCTGAGCCATATTTTTTAGATAGTAATAAGTCAAATTACGGTATTTGTTCTAAAGATTTAGAAGATACATTGAAAAAAAATGTAATATTTAAAAAAGGTAGACCCTATTGCAAAATCACCAAAAAAAAAGTTTCAGCTATATTAGTTGTTCACGCATTTGGTTATGCAGCTGATATTTTAGAAATTATAAAAATTGCAAGAAAATACAAGATTCCAGTAATTGAAGATGCAGCAGACTGTTTTGGAACAAAAGTATTTGGTAAATATCTTGGTACATTTGGTGAAGTCGGTATTTTAAGTTTTAATGGAAATAAAACTATCACATCCGGCTCTGGTGGTGCGATTTTAACAAATAATAAAAAATTATTCAACAAAGCCTCCAAACTTATTACAGTTGCGAAAAGAAAACACAAATGGAAAGTCGCCCATGATGAAGTTGGATATAATTATAAAATGAATGCCTTAAACGCATCATTAGGTGTAGCTCAAATTAGAAAAATAAATTTAATATTAAAGAGAAAGAAAACATTACATAATAATTATAAAAAAAATTTTCAAAATATAGAAGATGTTGAATTAGTAACTTCAAAAAAAAATATAGAATCTAATTATTGGATTAATATGATAAAAGTTAAAAATATTTTTATAAGAGATAAAATTTTAAATTATTTATCAAATCATAAAATTTATTGTAGGCCAGTTTGGGAATTAATGCATACTTTACCTATGTATAAAAACTTTAAAAGATCAAAAATTTTGAAAGCTAAAGATTTGTATAATACTACAATTTGCTTACCTAGCAGTCCAATAATTTAATGGTAAATAAGTCAAAGAATATATTGTCATCTGCAATTTTTTTAGGAACTAGATTAGAAGCGTTAGAAATGCTTATGAAATACTTTCATGTTGTAAAAGTAATCACGACTAAAAATAGTTATGTTAGAAAAAAATATAGAGATTCTTTTTTAGTAAATAAAAAAAATAAAAGTGCTGTATTTTCTACTATTAAGAAATCAAATGTAAAATTAATTTTTAGTTCTGGGTTCCCATTTATACTACCAAAGTATTTACTTGATAAAAAAAATAATAAAATTTATTTAAACTCACATCCAAGCTATTTGCCAAAATATAAAGGTAGAAAATGCATATCAAGGGCCTTTATGAATAAAGAAAAATATTATGGAGTTACCGTTCACCACATTAGTAAAAGAGTAGATAGTGGAAAAATAATTTATCAAGAAAAAAAATTGTTAAAAAATTATAATTTAAAAAGAATTTACAGTTATATTTTTAGCAAACTTGAGCCAAGGGTAATTAAAAAATCTTTGATTAAAATAAAAAAAATTTAAAGTTAAGTATTTAAAATAAATAGGAAATTTTAAGAACATTTAACAAAATTGTTTAAATATTCTTCTAAAATTTCGTTGCTCTTTAAATTCTTTTTATTCGAAGATATATAATCATTTATATATCTGACATATTTTTTTTTATCTATTTTGTTATTTAATTTAAGTGTTTTATTGTTTATTTTGTCAATATTAATAGGTTCTACACCTAAAGCTGAAGAAAAATTTAATATACTATTAATCTTAAAATTATTTTGTTTCATTTCATTAGTGTAAATCAATAAAATTGATTTTTTTAATAAACATGCAAAATTTAATGCGGTGGTATCGTGAGCTATAACAAAAAATGAATTTTTTATTAATTTATAAGTGTTATTATATATTATTTTTCTTCCTCCAAAGTTTCTATTGCTATCTTTAAGAGACCTAGGATGACCAGCAATAATAATTTGTTTATTATATTTTTTTTCAACTATATCAAAAAATTTATTAAGTGATTCAAAATATATTTTTTTTGTTACAGGTTTTATATTTATTCTTTCATAATCGGGGTGATTTTCTTCGTATTGATCTAAAAAAACAATTTTTGTTTGTGCTTTTTTTCTTTTTTGATCATTTAAAAATATATCATAGTCATATGTATGGGTAAAAACTTTATTAACAAAAAAACTTTTAATTTTTTCTAATGATTTATTCCCTACAACACAACAAACTATTTTTTTTTTGTAGAAAAAATAAATAATGTTATTTATAAATCTTACTAGGTATAATGAAAAAACTTGAAATATTTTTTTCAAAATATTTTTTTTTAAATAAAAGCTTATTTTTTTTTTTACAACTTGGCCTGAAGGTATGACGTCATATCTTAAAATTAAAATATTATTGTTTATTAATAGGTATAAACCCATAATCATTTGTAAAAAAGTTTCATTACAAAGATAGTAAATTATCGAGTCTTTAATTTTTTTGGTCTTTCTAAATACATCAATTACATTATTAATATAAATAGGTTTAAAAATTATATCTTTTGTTTTTAAATCTTTATTTTGTTTTTCATTTTCTAAATAAATTGTTTTAACTTTCCAACCTTTTTTTTTATATACTTGATAACCAAAACGATCGAAATTTCTTTTATCAATATTTTGTGAAACAACTATAAAAATATTTTTATTTTTCATTTAATTCCTTTTAAAAAATGATCAATGATGTTCAATCCTTGTTTAGCACTTTTTTCAGGGTGGAATTGACATCCAAAAATATTTTCATTTCTCACTATTGCCGGGATTTCAGTTTTTCCAAATAAATAACTTGCTAAAATAAATTCTTCAGGCACACCTGAGGCATAATAAGAATGAATAAAATAATATTCATCATCACTGTCCAAAGTATTTGATAGTTGTTTATTAAAACTCTTATTTATTAATTTATACCATCCTATACTTGGCACTTTTAAAAGATTATTATTATTTTCAAGAGGTATTTTTTTAACCTTTCCTTTAATAAAACCGAACCCCTTTGCAAATCCAAATTCACGACTTTCTTCAAATAATATTTGCATTCCAAGACAAATACCCATCAAAGGTATATTCTTTTCTTTTAGTTTAATTATAGTATCAGTTAATTTTTTATCATTTAAAGATTGAATACAATTTTGAAAAGCCCCTACACCCGGTAAAAATACTTTTTTGGCATTTAAAATTTCATTTGAATTTTCAGAAATTTTAACGTCGTTATCAAATATCTCTATAGCCCTTTTTAAGCTTAAAAGATTTCCACTACCTGAGTTAATAATTATTATTTTAGACATTGCTTTAAATTAAGATCTTTTTAGCCTCCTTAATTTCAATTAAATTGTAGTGTAATACTTTTGCGATAGCGACAGCGTCAAGATCAATTGATGATTTTAACTTTTTTAAATGTTCATAATTTCCTATACCTCCGCTTATTATTACTGGTACTGATACTTCTTTGACAATTTTTAAATTTAAGTTTAGATCAGTTCCTAATCCAGTTCCTTCTTTATCAATTGAAGTTATTAATAATTCTCCAGCGCCAAGCTCCTCACATTTTTTTGCCCAATCTATAACTTTAATATTAGTCATATCTCTTCCGTTTGTAGTAAAAACAACCCAATTATCTCCTATTTTTTTTGCCTCTATTGATGCAACTATGCTTTGTGAACCATACTTTTTAGCCAATGTAGTTATAAAATTTGGTTCTTTAATGCCTTGAGAATTTATTGCAATCTTGTCCGCTCCAGACTGAAAAAGCTTTTCTGCATCTCCCATACTTCTTATCCCACCACCAACAGTTACAGGAATAAAAACATCTTTCGTTATCTCAGAAATTATTTTAAAAAGATTATTCCTTCCATATAAAGTTGCTACGGTATCAATTAAAATTATTTCATCTATGCCTTCTAAATAATATTTTTTTGCTAAAGCTTTAGGATCGCCAACTTTTTTTAAACCTTCAAGTTTTACACTTTTAATAACTGAGTTATTTTTAATATCTAACCTAGCAATTAATCTTGTTGGTCTCAAATTATTTCCAAACTGCTTGAAGCAGTTCCCATTTAGAGTTAATTTTTTTCCATAAATGATTTGGTCTAAATTTATCTATAGTTTTGTTGAAATCTTCCTCACTCATATCTAGATACTCTAATATTTCATTAAAATATTTTTTTGGGAATTCTCCATCATACTTTTTTACAAGAGCGATACCTTCATCTCTTGTAATTATCTTATTTCTGATTTCTAATGCTGCATCGCCGGTAGCTCTTCCTCGGCCAGTTTTAATAAACCAAGTATAGTAGTGTAAGCCATCTATTTTATCATCCAAACTTGCGTATTTAGTATAAGTACCCTCTGATCTACCTTCAGGATTAACCTCAAAATTTGTATTCTCTATTGCATAATAAAAATTACTTTGAGGATTATAATTTAAAAAGTAAGGCATTTTTATTGCTTGTATATTATTTTTTTCTAATTCTTCTTGCTTGGCAGGTATATATAAATTTAGATGTTTTCTATTTATCTTATGTTCTTCTTCAAGTTCTTTAATAGAATAACCACTAAGATGAATATCTTCAAATTTATTATAACTTTGCAAAAGAATATTTCTGTACTTATCATTGAAAGAGAATAGGTTTCCTCCGACACCAACTTCTGCTTGACTATCCCCGTAAACAATTAATTTAATTTTTTTTTCTAGAGCAATTTTAATTGGGATAATGCTTTGTCCAATTGCAAATGGTTGAAATGGGTGAAGAAGATTAGTAAAACTTAATTTGGTTAATTGTCTATGAACCTTGCCGTCAGGCGTTATAAGGATATTATCAAAGCCCGAATTTACCCAAGATTGAAAATTTTTCCACCCTATATCAGTATATGAGTGTGGGGCCCAAGTACACGTGAGAGGATTCATTTTGTATTTTGTTTTAAGTATATGGGCAACAAATCTTGAGTCTTTTCCTCCACTTCCAGGTACTAAAACATCATAATAACCATCATTTCTTCTATGTTGATTTAATAACTCAGATAACTCCCTCTCTCTCTCTTTCCAATTTATTTTAGCTTTATATTCAAAATATGAGCAAGCGGAACACACGTTATCTTTATTAAAAGAAGTTAATGTTTTTTTATCCTCTTTTTTATCGTTAAAAGTAATTGAGCCAATAAACCTTTCTGACGACTCAACACATTTTTTACAAAATATTACTTTTTTCATACTTTTTTAAATTCTTTTAATTTAAACTTACCATCTTCATAAGATAACTGTTGATCAAAATATTTGACAAGGTTTTCTCTGTGCGAAATCATAATTATAACTTTATCTTTAAAATTTTCTAATAAATTTTCTATAACTTTTTTCTCTGTATTCAAGTCTAATGAATTGGTTGACTCATCTAAAATTAATACCTGCGGTTTTTTATATATTGCACGAGCAATACCAATTCTTTGCTTTTGTCCTCCAGAAATATTAAGCCCTCTTTCACCTATAGTTGTTAAATCCTTTTGAGGCAGTTGTTCAATAAAGTTTGTAAGTTCCGACATTTCATAAACTTTTGACAGCCAATTAACATCTAGATCTTTTTCTGATCTCAAAGTGATGTTTTGATTTATATTATCATCAAACAAAAATACATTTTGTCCGACATATCCAATATTTTTGAACCAATTTTTAGAATTTAACTCAAGTTCTACATTATTGACTAATATTTTCCCTTCAGTTGGACTTTGTAATCCCAGAATTAAGTCTATTAAAGTAGACTTACCAGATCCAGTTTTTCCTGTGATGATCAAATTTTTACTATTCGGAATTTTAAAACTTAAATTTTGTATAATTTTTTCACCATCTTTTTTATACTTAAAAGAAATATTTTGAAATTCAATGGATATATTTTTGTTTGGATATTCTTTGTTATTAGATGTACTAAGATCATTTTTAATCTCATCATAAATAGACTGAACTGAGTTTTCAACAAATTTGAAAGTATTTATCGTGTTTACTATTTTATTTACTGAAGGCAAAAGTTTAAAAGCTGCTGCGGTATAAATTCCTAAAGTTGGTAGTATATAGGTATAATCATCCTTCAAACTTAAGTAATAAATTAAAGAGAACAATATAAATATAGCTGTAACCTCAAAATAACTTTTTGGTATTCTTTGTATTACATGTACCTTATAGTAAACATTTGCCAAAATTTCTGAAAGATTAAAATACTTTTCAAGAAAATAATTTTCTCTGGTGAAAGTTTTGATATCTTTTACTCCACCAAAACCTTCTTGAAGATATTTAATTCTTTGAATTTCTTTTTGTGTTCTAATTTTTGACAGTTTAATTAAAAGTTTTTGAACAATTAAATGATATAAAATTATAAGTGCTGAAAAAATTAAGAAAATAATAATAAATATTTTAATATTATAAAATAATAAAAAAGAACTTAATCCTATTACAATAAAAATTTCAGATATCAATATCATAGCAGAATTCACTGCATTTGAAAAATACCCTAGTTCAGTTTTTAGTTTATTTATAAATTTTGATGAGTTATTCTGTAAATGAAAACTATAATCTTTTTTTAGTATTGTTGAAAAAAGATTTCTAGAGGTTTCTTCTTGTGTGAAATATATAAACTTTCCCTCGGTGAAATAATAATAAACTAAGAATAAATTTTTTAAAACATAGATAATAAACAAAGACAAAATACTAATAATCAATAATGATTGGGTATCTGGATATCCTAGTATTGAGTTAAAGTATTCTAACTGTGGAAATTTTTCAAAAAAGTTTTGATTAGTTAAAGTATATATTAGAGGTAAAATAAGTCCTATTCCTAAAACTTCAGCAATAGTTGATATTATCATAAGAAAACAAAGAAAGAAAAAAATTTTTTTCCTATTTGGACTTAAAATTTCAAAAATATTATTTATAACTCTACTCATAAATTTTTATTATCTTCTTCATATTTAGAAAAAATGTTTAATCCCTTGCTTTTTAATTTTTCGTATATTGGAGAGTCTGTTTTAAGATAAGGCATGTAATTATCAGTATATTTTTTTTTTAATTCCTCCCATTGAGAGTCTGAAAAAGAAACTATATTATTTAAAATATTTTTGATTTCTTTTTCATCAGGGGTGTCTGTCCAAAAAGGTCCTTTTGAATTGATTTCATTTGGCCACTGAAATCTATATTCGTGACCATTTTTTATATTAAATTTTTTTCCTATTATATTAATACAAGCTACTCTTTTTCCCATACTTAAAGCCTCGTAGCCCAATGTTGTAGATATATATACGAAGTATTTAAACTTTCTTAAATAATAATAACTATCGTTGAACCGTTTTTTTTCTAAATATCTATAATTTCTCTCACCCAAACATCTATCAAAAAAAAGTTTTTCTTGAATTCTGTCCTCTGATTTAAATGTTCTGCCCAATATTGCTAAATTAAGATTTTTTTCTTTAACGAAATTTTGTATGATTTTTGTAATATATATATCAGTAGCTCTAGCAATTTTTGTATCACTAATTTTTTCATTGTTACCAGTCATATTAAAATAAGAAAAATCTACTGCCTTGAACGATGATAAATAGACAATAGTTTCATCATTTACTTTAGATGAATAATTTTTAAAATAGTTATTTCTTAAGGAACCAAAAACTAAATTATTTGCTTTTGCATACTTTTGATATTCTCTCCCAATGAATTCATCAAAAGTTACTAGGTTGTCAATTTCTAAATCTTTATATTTTTTAAAAGAATAAAATGTTGGATCATGTCCATCTATACATGCGTTTTGAAATAAAGTTAATGAAATATTTTTACCTTTCAAAATTTTTTTTATTCGCCAAAAAAATGGATCATTTTGATAAAAAGAAATTATATATTTTGGTTTAACAAAGTTGATAAAAGTAATGATATAGCTTTGCAATATCGTTAAGTTTTTGTTTAAAAAATATATTTTAAATGATTTGAGAAATAAAAAAAAATATATTTTTTCCCATCTTACATGAAGATAAGAAAAGTTTAATTTTTTGAGAATAAATTCGTTTGCTTGTAAAGTTTCGCAATCATAAATTAAATATTCATTTTTAGAAGGGTAAGTAAACATAAATTTACAATTTAAAATTTTTAAAATTTTATCTTTCATATTTATATCTTAAGACCCTACAAGTCTTATCTTTTGTTCTTAGAAATATTTTGTTTTTAATTATTTCAATTTGATTTTTTTTTTAAAAATTTTTTTTTCTTCATAAATTAATTTTTTTCTGCAAACGACTATTTTTTTAATTTTAATATTTTTAATTTATAAATATTATTTAAAATGTATTCACCTTTATCGCCATTAAAAAAAAATGACATTGATCACGATTTCTCTTTTAATTCTTTTTTTAATTCATCGTACTCTTTCATTTTTCTTTTCATAAAATTTACTGTAAGTTTAGTTTTTTCTGCAATACCTTCAGGTGTTAGCAAATAAATATAATTGAGTTTATTGGGATTTTTTTTAAAGTTCTTTATTTTTATTAATCCTTTTTTTTTTAGTTCTTTGATACAATAGTTTAGTTTTCCTAAACTAATTCCTAAATCATCAGCCATTTTTCTCTGCGTATATTCAGAATTTTTGTTTATTTTTCTTAATATATTTAACTGATTTTCATTAAAGTCATCATTGTTCATAATTTGAACAACTTATCTATCTTTATAGATGCTGTAAAGCTTTTTTTTATGTTTTTTTAAACTTAAAAACTATAAAAGATAACAATGTTAAAAATAAAAAATAATAAACCTTTAATAGTCGCAGAGATTGGTTGGAATTTTCTTGGTAACCTAAAGCTGGCAAAAAAGATGATTTTATCAGCTAAATCAAATGGGGCCGATGCAGTAAAATTTCAGATTTGGAATCCAATTAATTTAAAACCTGGTCCGTGGGATCTAGACGGTAGACGAGAACTTTATAAAAAATCTTATTTAGATAAAAAAAAATATAAAGTTTTATTTCAATTTGCAAAAAAAAATAAGCTTTCTTGTTTTGCCTCCGTTTGGTCTATACCTGATATGAAAGTTTTAAAAAGTGTCTCTAGCGAGATAGTTAAAATACCGTCACCTGAAGCTTATAATATTAAACTAATAAAAGAATGTATTAAAAATTTTAAAAAAGTAATTATTTCGTGCGGTTGCTTAAATATCAAAGAATTAAAAAGATTAAGTAAATTAAAAAATAAAAATAAACTTATCGTCTTGCATTGTGTGAGCTCATATCCTCTTAAATCAAAAGAATGTAACTTTGAAAAGTTTTTTTATCTTAAAAGAAAATTTAAATATGTTGGCTACTCTGGACATTATAATGGAATTGAAGACGCTATTTTTGCTATAGCAAACAATGCTTGTATGATTGAAAAGCATTTTACAACTAGTAATAATTTACCTGGAAGAGATAATAAATTTTCATTATTACCGAATGATTTAAAAAAAATTAAATCATTTAGAGATATATTTTTCAATTTTAATATTAATCATGGTTTAAGTTTACAAAAAAGTGAAAAAGATATTTTCAAAAATTATCGTGGTAGATGGATAAAAAAATAATTAATTATTTTTTAGAAAATTTTTATAAAAATTGATATATTGTTGAGTTCCTTGCTCTAACTTTATTTTAGGTTTAAAACCTAATAGTTTTCTTGCTTTTGTTGTTGAAAGTGTTCCTCTTTTCGGTCTAGTTTTATCTCTCTCAACAACTTCCAATTTACTTTTAGGAAAATTTTTAGAAATAATTTTTGCAAAGTCTAAAATTTTTCTTGCTTTGCCAAAAGTAATGTTAAAAGTTTCATTTTTACCTTTTGGACTTCTAGCTGCCTTTATGCAACCCGCGGCTAAATCCTCGATAAATGTAAAATCTAATTTTTCATTTTTTCCATGAACAACTAATTTTTCACCTTGTATTGCTCGCATAATTAAGTACTGAGTAACTCTTTCATTCATGTCGGTTGGGCCATAAACTGCGGAAGGTCGTATAATTGTATAGGGTATGCTATTACATTTAGATAAACCTTTGACAATTATTTCCCCGGCTAATTTCAATGTTCCATAAATATCTTTTGGATTTGTTTCATCTTCTTCAGAAACTTTTTTCTTTTTGAAATCACCATAAATCATACTCGATGAAAAATATAAAAATCTTTCTAATTTAAGTTTCTTTTTTTTTTGAAGAAGATCTATACAATCTAAAAGATTTATTGTGGTATCTATAGAACCTTCTCTAAATTCACTTATATTAGGATTTTGAACTCTAGCTACAGGAACCGCTGCTGTATGAAAAATATATTTAGGTTTATATTTTTCAATTATATTATAAATAGATTTAAAGTCTGCACAGTTCGCTCTTTCAAATTTACACTTTTCAATAATAAGCTTATTATTTTTAATTTTTGAAAAACTATTAAATCTCTCTTGTCTAAAATCAAAGAAAGTCTGTCTTAAAGGATTTATATAACCGCTAAAATTATCAACCAAGACACAATTCGAAATATCTTTGAATTTAATTAATTGTTTTGCTAATGTTGAACCAATAAATCCTAATCCGCCAGTTATAAGACAATTATTTTTTGGCATTTTTAGCCCAAAGTTTTATAAGTTTGAAGATTTTATATAAATGTTTTTTTTCAAGATTTGGATAAATTGGTAAGGTAATTATACTTTTTTCTAAAAATTCAGTGTTCTTAAGTTTTCTTCTATAATACTTTTTTAAATAAGATTGTTTGTGTAAAGCTGGAACGAAATGGGCAGAGACTTCAACGCCATTTTTAAGCATAAAATGTAAAAAGTTACTTCTCAAATTTGATTTAATTAAACAGGTGTACATTTGATAAGAGTGGGTAAAATTTTTTTTTATTTTTTGTACTGTAAAAATATTATTATAATTATTAAGTAATTTATCATATTTTTTTGCTATTCGCATTCTAATTTTATTAAACTTTTGAAGCTTGCTTAATTGACTAATACCCAAAGCCGCTAGATGATTTGGCAATCTAAAATTATGTCCTGGTAGATCTGCCTCTCGGTGCCAGAATACAGGTTTTTTAGATTTATTAATACCGTGAGCGATAATTTTTTTAATTTCTAAATAATCTTTTTTTTTATTAGTGGTCAACATTCCACCTTCAGTGGTTGTAATATTTTTAGTTGGAAAAAAAGAAAAACAACCTGTGCCGAACGAGCCTGTATATTTATTATTATATTTTGCTCCCAATGTTTCAGCACTATCTTCTATAAGTTGTAATTTTTTATTTTTACAAAAATTTACAATTTCAGACATATCACATGGTAAACCTGAATAATGGACTACTATGACTGCTATAGTTTTTTTTGTGTAACTTTTTTTAATTTCCTCTAAAGTTATATTTCTTGAATTAATATCCACATCAGCAAAAACAGGAGTATTGCCAGTATTTAAAACTGCATTCGCTGTTGATACCCATGTCCAGCTTGGAATTATTACTTCACCCTTTTTTTTTACTACTTTTAATGCACATTCAAGTGCACTTGTACATGAGTTCATAGACACTGCATATTTAGTTTTAACTAATTTTGAAAATTTCTTTTCAAAAATTAAATTATTTTTTCCATGAGTAAGCCACCCAGACTTAAGCGACTGATTCATTACATAAAAATCTTTTTTGTTCAGGAATGATTTAAATAGCTGTATTTTTTGCATTATTTTAGTGTTAAATAATATTTTGATTTAAAAGTCAATAAATATAAAATAAGTCATTCAATTATGAAAAAAAAAATTATTTTTTTTTATCCAGAAATTTTGGATGATGGATTACAAACTACATGTCAAAC
>MDTG01435895.1_pt1 | contig 19554 bp, 18 predicted proteins | sample 811421 | NCBI WGS metagenome assembly MDTG01 (sample SAMN05326645, study PRJNA326480) | marine metagenome | isolation source: seawater | place: Pacific Ocean: South East | collected 2011
AGATACTCCAATTGCATATGCTAATTGAATTAAACATTTGTCTGCAATTTTTGATGCTACAATATTTTTAGCAAGATATCTTGAGGCATAAGCAGCAGATCTATCAACTTTTGTTGGATCTTTTCCTGAAAATGCACCACCTCCATGTGGAGCAGCTCCTCCATAAGTGTCCACTATTATTTTTCTGCCAGTTAGTCCACTATCTCCATCTGGTCCGCCAATAACAAAATTGCCTGTAGGATTTATATAAATCTCTTTTTCATCAAGATTTCCTAATAAATTTTTTGGAATTGATTTCTCAATGTATGGCATACAAAGCTCTTTAACTTTTGCTAGGTTAACATCTTTAGAATGTTGTGTTGAGATCACTACTGACTTGACATCAGTTGGCACTCCGTCTTTATACTCGATAGTGATTTGACTTTTTGAATCTGGTTCTATTCCTTTTAACTTCCCAGATTTTCTATCTTCAGCCATCAATCTTAAAATTCTGTGGGAAAAATGAATTGGAGCAGGCATTAATACATCCGTTTCATTACATGCGTAACCAAACATTATGCCCTGGTCTCCAGCACCTTCATCTTTATTTCCAGACGAATCTACTCCCATTGCAATATCAGCAGATTGTGAATGTAAATGACTTTCAATTTTAGTTGCTTCTTTATAAGTAAAACCGTCCTGATCATAACCAATATCTTTGATGCAATCTCTAACTTTTGAAATTAGTTCATCTCTATTAATATCTGGCCCTCTTGTTTCTCCAGCTAAAACAACCTTATTTGTCGTAGTTAATGTTTCACACGCTACTCTAGCTTGAGGTTCCATTCCTAAATAGGTATCAACAACCATATCTGAAATTCTGTCACATACTTTATCTGGGTGTCCTTCAGACACAGACTCACTTGTAAATAAATAATTTTTTTTCATTTCATCTCCTTGTTCTTTTTAAAAAAAAAATTAAACTAATATAAATCACACTTAAATAAAAGAATATATTATTTCTTCCATATGATGAAAAAATAGTCGATTTGTTGAGCTTTTCCAAATTCTTTACTGTCAATACACCACTTTCAGTTGACTCTTTAATTTTTAATATTCTACCTTTCGGACCAATGATTGCCGAAATCCCATTGTTAGAGGATCTTATTATACTCTTTCCTTCTTCAATTGCTCTAAAAATCGAATGAGTAAAATGCTGATATGGCCCTACAGATTTTCCAAACCATCCATCTTCTGAAATATTTATTATTAAATTAAAATTATTTATTTTATTTAATTTTCCTGAATAAATAATTTCATAGCAAATTAATGGGAGTATACCTAAGTTAAAATCATTATAGTTTATTTTTATAATATCTCTTTGTGTGCCCTTTGCAAAAGATTGATAATTTTGTGTTATTATTTTAAGTCCGATTTTACTTAAAACATTTTCTAAAGGTAAAAACTCCCCAAATGGTACAAGTTTATTTTTATGGTAAACTGATTTTATATTCAAATTATTATCGACTATTACTAATGCATTATATACTCTATTTTTTTCTCCTAAAACCAAATCATTAATACCAAATAAAATGAAGTGCTGGTCTCCAAATTTTTTAAACAAATTTTTATATTTAGATATATCCTTTAAATAAGTTGAAGTAATTACTCCCTCAGGCCATATAAATAGCGTTGGCACACCTTTTTCTGGATTACTTAAAACTATAAGCTGATTAATTATATCCTCCTCATTTATATAATTATAAAATCTATTTATTTCTATACTTGAAGAAATAGTTTTTATTTGACCTCTTTCACCTAAACTAGATACAATATTTATATTTTTAAGTCTTAAGCTGCCTACAAAAAAAAAGGAAAAAAAAATTAAAAATAAAACTGATGAAATAATTATCTCAAACTGAGTTTTTTTAAAAAACAGAATAGATGGTAATAAAAAAAAACTTATACAAAGTAAATTTAAACCATAAGTTCCAAATACAGAAAGCATTTGGATAAACGATAGATTATTTGAAAAAGAATAAATAAATAAATTCCACGGAAAACCTGTTAATATACCGCCTCTTATAAGTTCAAAAAAAGCTAATAATAATGAAAAGATTAGAATTAAACACAAGTTATTCAATTTTGAAAAAAATGACAATAAGAAAACTGGTGTAGCAAAAAATAGAGCAAGAAAAGATGGAATTAAAAATAAAGAAATTGGTATTAAAATTTTGAGTTCAGCATCGAATGTTAACGAAATTGATATCCAGTATAAACTACATGAAAAATAACCTAAACCAAACAACCATCCATATAAAAAATAATTTCTTCTTAGAAGAGTTTTGTTTTTAATTAAAAAAGTAAATAAAAAACTTAAAGTAAAAAAATTAATATAAAAAAAATTGTAAGGTGGTAGACTTAGAGAGCTAATAGCTCCTAATAAAAAAATCAATAAAAACGAAACTTTTTTATATTGTAATAATTGTATCAATTTTTCTTTCTATTAATTTAAATATTCTTTGTTCCTCATCTCTCATTTTAATAAAATCTTTTTCTTTAATATGATCATAGCCCGTTAGATGAAGAAAACCATGGATAAATATTTTGATAACTTTTTTTTTAAAATCTAGCATATTTATTGACTTTGGATTATTCATATGCTGATAACTTATTATTATATCCCCAAGATAAAAATTATTGTTACTTATTTCTTCATTTATAGGAAAAGAAAGTATATCCGTTGTTTTATTTTTTTTTCTGAATATTTTATTAAATTTTTTTATTTTTATACTATTTGATAATAATAAAGAAAAAATAATATTTTTTTGTTTTGGTTTATACTTTTTTGGTAAATATCTTAAGATTTGTTGAAAAAAAATATTTGGTTTTTTTATTTTCTTTTTCCACTGAAGATTATCAACAACAACTTCAACTTTAATCATTATTATGATCTGAATATGCTTTCACAATCTTCGAAACTAATGGATGTCTAACTACATCAGTGTGATCAAAATCCACAACTGATATTTCTTTTAAATTTTGTAAAAGTTTTTTAGATCTATCTAATCCTGATAAAGATTTATTTGGTAAATCTATTTGGGATGGATCCCCATTAATTACTATTTTTGAGTTTTCTCCTATACGTGTAAGAAACATTTTAATTTGTGTGTCAGTAGCATTTTGAGCTTCATCCAATATTGCAAATGAATTTTTCAAAGTCCTTCCTCTCATAAATGCTAATGGTGCAATTTCTATATCCCCAATTTCGATTTTTTTTTGTATTTTTTCATAATCAAGTAAGTCATATAGAGAGTCATATAATGGGCGCAAATATGGATCTACCTTTTCCCTCATATCTCCTGGCAAAAAACCAAGTCTTTCTCCAGCTTCTACAGCTGGTCTAGAAAGAATTATTCTTTCAATTTTCTTTTCAAGTAACATAGTGAGAGCTACAGCAACTGATAAAAATGTTTTTCCAGTTCCAGCAGGTCCAGCTGAGATTATAATATCGCTATTTCTTAAAGCTGATACATATTCTTTTTGTTTTTCAGATCGTGGAATTACTGATTTTTTTGGTGTCTTGATTATATACTCAATTTTTTTGTTTAAACTATTATTCTCATCAATCATAAATTTATTTACTGATGACACTATATCCTTTTTTTCTATTGATCCATTTATTATAAATTGATCACACAAGAATTGAATAGCATTTTTTATAATTTGATTTTTTTTGTTATCGCTTTTAATTATTATCGAATTTCCTCTAAAATATAGGCTGGTATTAGTAAGATTTTCTAGCTCTTTAAGGTTTTTGTTAAACTCACCTACAACCCCCATTAATAAATCATTATTTGGAAAAATAATACTTATTGAATTATTGTCAGAATAAACAAATTTAAGATCCGTATTTATTTTATTTTGTAAATTACTCAATTCTATGCTGCCTCAATTTTATTAATATCAATTTCACCAAATAAACTATTTTGATTACTTCTGGTTATCTTAACCGGCAACACTCTTCCAATTAAACTTTTGTTACCTTTTAATATTACTGATGTCATATATTCGTTTCTTCCAAATAAATTTTTTTTATCCCTCATCTCATTTTCAATCAAAACATCAATATTTCTATTCTCAAAACTTTTATTTTTAAGTTTTTGATTATCAAATAATGCTGTTTGAATAATTTTTAATCTTTCTTTTGAAACTTGTTCGTCTACTAAATTGTAGTTTGAAGCTACCGTACCAGGTCTAGGACTAAATATAAAAGAGTATGAATTTAAAAATTTTAATTTTTTTATTAAATGTAAAGTTGCTTCAAAATCATCTTCATTTTCACCAGGATATCCTATTAAGAAATCACTTGAAAATTCAATATTCATATTTATTTTTTTTAGTTTTTTGTAAGTTACTATATAATCTTCTACTTTATGCTTTCTATTCATAAGTTTTAAAATTTTATTAGATCCAGATTGAATTGGTAAATGGATAAATGGCATTAATTTTTTTGAATTAGCATAACACTCGATTAAATCTTCACTCATGTCCCTTGGATGTGAAGTAATATATCTTATTCTCTTTAATTCATTAATTTTTTCTAAAGACATAATCAAATCTGATAACTTATATTGCTTTCCATTTTCATTACTACAATACGCATTGACATTTTGACCTAGTAAGATTATTTCTCTAGATCCTTTTTTTATTAATTCTTCTGCTTCGCTAATAATTTGATTTAATGGTCTTGAATATTCTGGGCCCCTTGTATATGGAACCACACAAAAATGACAAAACTTATCACACCCTTCTTGAATTGTAATATAAGATGAAACTTTATTTGTTTTATTTTTAATTTTACTTAAGTATTCAAATTTAGTTATTGATTCAAAGTCAGTTATTTCCTCCCTTAATTTATTTTTTTCAAAATTTTTAATAGTATTATTTAGTTTGTGATAAGACTGAGGACCTATGACAAAGTCAATGTATGGTTCCCTTTTTAACATTTCAGTATTCTCAGCTTGCGCTACACACCCAGCAACTATTACAAGTGGTTTATCTTTTTCAATAAATCTTTCTTTAACTCTTCCGATCTCGTGATAAACTTTCTCTTTTGCTTTATCTCTAATGTGGCAAGTATTTAAAATAAAACAATTACTCTCATCCAAGGATTTAGTTTCGATAAATCCAATTTTTTTAACAATATCTAATATTCTATTTGAATCGTATTGGTTCATTTGACAACCAAAAGTTTTAATAAATACCTTTTTTGCCATCAATTAACTTTTTTTTTTAACTCCATAAAGTTCTAGCTTATGATCAACTAAGTCATAACCATATTTTTCAGCAACCTTTTTTTGAAGCTCTTCAATATCATTATCAACAAATTCAATAATTTCTCCCGTTTTTATATCAATTAAATGATCATGATGACTTTCTCTCATTTCCTCATATCTTGCCTTTCCGCCTTTAAAATCATGCTTTGCTAAAATTCCAGCTTCCTCAAATAACTTTACAGTTCTATATACGGTTGCAATACTAATCTTTGGATCTATTTTTGAAACTCTACTATAAAGTTCATCAACATCTGGATGATCAGATTCTCCGTAAGTAATCTTTGAATCGGAAATTACCCTAGCAATTATTTTTCTTTGCTCTGTAAGTTTAACACCTTTATCTAAACACCTTTTTTCAATTGTTTCTGACATTTCTTATTTTAACTCTAATAGAGTGGATTAATCAAATTTTTTTTAATTTTATATTTTTTACATAATTTTGGCAATTCCTTCCAATTTTTTACTTTTTTTTTGGTTTCTTTTGAAAAATCTGAAAAACTAAAACAAAAATAATCAATTTTTTTCACTAAATGAATACCTTTTACGATAGATAAGGAATTTCTTATACCAGCAAAACTTCCAGGGCCTCTATTGACATATATTTCATTTAATTGACTTAATGGTATTTTATTTTTCTTTAAAAAATTATTAATTAGAATTGTTATTTTGTCAAAATTACTTTTACTATTATCATGACTACTAGTATAAATAGATTCATCATTAATTATGATTAATAGAATACTTTCACCAGTAGCATCAATTATAAGTCTTTTCATATTTTTTATACTTTTTTGCAACTCTATTGCAGAGGAAAATAATAGTAAATATTATTCTAATGAATCAGGGGTACTTTCTTTAATGTATCATAGATTTAATGAAAATAAATATCCATCAACAAATATTAAGATGGACATATTTGAGAAGCATATTCAAGTAATTAAAGATAAAAATTATCAATTTGAAAACCCAGGAGAATTTAAAAAAAAATTTAATTTCCCAAAAGGCGAAAAAAAAATATTACTTACTATAGATGATGCATTTTTGTCATTTTATGAAAATGCATGGCCATTTTTAAAAAAAAATAAAATTCCTTTTATATTATTTGTTTCTACTGAACCTGTGGGTAAAAAAGGATATATGACTTGGGATCAGATAAAAGAAGTAGAAAAAGAAAAATTTGCTTACATTGGCAATCATTCTCACTCTCATGAATATTTAATAAATTTGAGTTTTAGTGAGTTTAAAAATGATATTAATAAATCTACAAATATATTTAAAAGTCAACTGGGGTATAACCCCATTTTTTACTCACATCCTTTTGGAGAATATAGCCAGAAGCAAATTAAATTTTTAAGAGAAAATTTTGAATTTGCATTTGGTCAGCATTCTGGTGTAATTGATGTAAATAAAGATAAATATCAATTACCAAGATTTCCAATCAATGAAAAATATGGTGACTTAGATAGATTTAAATTCTTAATTGACTTATCACCTCTTCAATTTAAAAAAATAAATCCTGTGGATATGTACTTAATAGAAAATAATCCACCGAATTTGATAGTTGAATTTTTTGAAGATCAAAAAAATATTCGAAGTATAAATTGTTTCTCAGATGAAGGTAATAAATGGGAAAAATCTAATGTAGTTTTTAAAAATCAAAAACTTCAAATTATTTTTAGAGATAAGTTTTTATTTAGAAGAGGAAGAGTTAATTGCTCTTTGAATGATGATGGATGGAGATGGTTTGGAATTCAGTTTACGGTGAAAACTGACTAAATTAAGTTTTTAAATTTAATACTAGATGGTAATAATTTTACTTTATCAAAGTCTTGTAATGAATTTTGTTCTATAATTTTTTTTATTATTTTTGTATATTCTTCACCAGTTGCTGCGTATTTATTTAAAAAATCAGCAAGTATCAAACTATCTAGTTCTTCCTCCCTATCTCTCATCATGGCTCTTGATAATCTAAATTTCCTATAGCTATTATGAGTATTTAAGTTTCTTTGATAAGCTCTCACTGATGCTTTTAAAACTTTGAATTTCATGACCTTGTGTGATCCGTCATTAGAATCTGCTCCTGCTGGTTTTATTCCTTCTCCAGAATAAGTCCATTGTCCAAATAAAGCATTTCCTTCAATTGCAAACCTTGATGTTCCCCAGCCAGTTTCCTTCGCAGCTTGAGCTAAAGTTAATGATACTGGTATTTCGTCCATTCTAATTTTCAAAGTTGATAAATCTTTTTTTATTACACCGTACTGTTTAAATTTTGAATTAAGCCATTTAACTTCAGAATTAGTATTATTATTTTTATTTAGTATACTAAAAAGCTTAATTCGATCAAATTTAATTCTATTATTTTCCTCTAAAATCAAAGGTAAAATTATCTCTAAAAATAATTTTTTTTTTTCTTTTGTGCTTTCTATCTCTCTTATTTCATTTGGCAAAAGAGATAGTTTGATTGGCTTTACAAGCTTTGTTTTCCTTATCTTATCAAGATCATATTTTGTATCTCTAAATAGTTCTTTAACAGTAGATGCACTTAATCTCACTGTATCATTAGGAATCTCATCAAAAGAAAAGATATCTTGAAAAAGATTCTTTGTATCTAATTCTGTATCTAAATCTTCATCTAGTGACTTTCCATCCAGCACTTTTTGAAAATTTGATTTTGATTTATTTTCTACAGTTTTTTTATTTAAATTTAAATCCTCTTTTATATTAATTGATAAGGGTAATAGATAAGATATCAAAATTACTATAAGGCTGGAAGCAATGGTATAATAAAAACTTTTTAACTCATTGAAATTAAATGATTTTTTTTTTTTATTTAAAACAAAACCCTTTTCGCTAATAATTTTTTTTATTGATTTAAAACTAATTTTTTGATCTTTTATATTAAATAAGCTGCTCTTTTTTTTTAACACAAAACCTTTTTCAGTAATAATTTTTTTTATTTGCTTCAGATTTATATTTGGGTTTTTAAACATTTTTAAAATTAAACAGCTGTGACTTGTTTAACATCTGGAATATAATGCGTCAAAAGATTTTGCACACCTTGTTTAAGAGTTATAATAGAACTTGGGCATCCAGCACAACTTCCTCTAAGTTGAACTTTAACAACTCCTTCTTTAAATTCAACAAATTTTATATCACCTCCATCTCTTGCTACTGCAGGTTTAATTTTTGTTTCCAAGATTTTTATAATTTGTTTTTCGATTTCTTGATAATTCTCATTTTTTTTTTGAACAATTTGTTTATCCAAAATTGTTTCCTTGCCGTTAATATAGTAATCGTTTAATAAAGAAAGAATAATATGTTTAATATCTTCCCAATTATTCTCTTCTCTTTTATTTATTGTTAAAAAAGTTTCATCAAGAAAAATACTATTTACACCATTAATATCAAAAATACTTTTCAATAAAACATTATCTGTTTCACTCTTATCATGTATTTCGATTGATCCAATTTTTGAAACATTTTTGCCAGGTATAAACTTTAATGAATTAGGATTTGGTGTTTTTTGTGTCTGTATATACATGTTACCTTTTTATATATGCACTATTGATAAAAGTTAAATATAAAAAAATCAGAAACCTACAATTTTTTTTAATTCGCTAACCTTTTTTTTTGCTATTTTTTCAGCTTTTTCAGAGCCTTTTGTTAAAATATCATCAATAAATTTGGGATCGTTCTCAAGTTTTTTAATTTCGCTTGAAATTGGAGCTATTTTATCCGCTACTATTTCACTAAGTTTATCTTTAAATTCTGAAAAATTTTTTCCACTAAACTCTTTAATTGTTTCGATTAAGTTTTGATTTATTAAGCTTGAGTATATGCCCAAAAGATTTTTTACTTCAGGTCTTTTTTCTAAGTCCTTTTCATCTACTGGTAAAGGGTCAGTGTCTGTTTTTGCTTTTTTAATTTTACTAATAATAGTATCCTTGTCATCTTTCATATTTATTCTACTTAAATCGGATGGGTCTGATTTGCTCATTTTTTTTATTCCATCTTTCAAGCTCATAATTCTTGAAAAATTTTTTTGAATTAAAGGCTCTGGTGGAATAAAAAAATTTTTTGCTTGAAAATCTACATTAAATTTTTGAGCAATATCTCTGGAAAGTTCCAGATGTTGTTTTTGGTCTTCACCAACTGGTACGTGACTAGCATCATAAAGTAATATATCTGCGGCCATTAACACTGGATAAATATAAAGACCTACACTCACCTTTTCTTTGTCTTTACCTGCTTTTTCCTTAAATTGTGTCATTCGGTTTAACCACCCCGTTCTTGCAACACAACCTAAAATCCATGCACCTTCTGTGTGAGCAGTAACTTGTGATTGATTAAATATAATACTTTTTTCTGGATCAATTCCGCTTGCCAAAAAAGTTGTCGTAGTTTCTCTAATATTTTTTTTTAATTCTATTGGATCCTGCTTAGTCGTTATTGCATGTAAATCTACTACACAAAATATACACTTATTTTTGCTATCATTTTGTAAATCTACAAAATTTTTTATAGCACCAATATAGTTTCCTAAGTGCAAATTACCTGTTGGTTGAACACCTGAAAAAATTTTTTTTTCCATTTATTAATACTTTAATTTAATATCAGAGATTTTGAAAGCATTAGTAATTGTAGATAATATTATATAAACAAAAATTGTTAATATTACGATTAAAATTATAAATACTAACTTTAAGCTACTGTCATATTTTAAACTTTCATTAAATAAATTTATTAAAGTTAAAAAGAAAAAAGATGATATTATTGAATTTAGTAATATCTTTGTAAATGATATAAAAAAACTTTCGCTGAACCTAAAATATTTTTTTTTAAATAAATAAATGAATAATAAAATAGAATTGAACCAAGATGATAACGATGTAGCTATCGGTATAATTATAAATCCAATAATATTAAAAAAATATAGACTTAATAAAATATTGAGTAACACAGATAAAAGTGAAAAATAAAATGGTATCTTTGTATTTTGGCGTGCAAAAACAAAACTAGAAAAGACCTTTATTAGAGCAAAAGCTGGTAGTCCTAAAGCAAAATAAAAAAGTGCTTCTGCTGAATTTTTAACACTTAAAATATCAAAAGATCCGTAGCCAAAAAGTGATGAAGTTATTTCTTCAGAGGCGACTAACAATGCAAAAGATGCTGGTAAACTTAATAATAAACTTAATTCTAATGATTTGTTTTGAACTAAATTTATTTTTTTAATCTTTTTCTCTTGAACGTATTTACTTAAGCTTGGTAATAGAACAATTCCAATAGCTATACCTGCTATAGCTAAATTAATTTGATAAATTCTATCAGCATAATATAAATAAGATACTGCACTTGCCTGGAAAGAAGCAATTATTGTTCCAACTAAAATATTTATTTGTGTTACTCCCGAAGAGAAAATACTTGGTATTAATTTTTTAAAAAAAAATTTTACTTTTTTTCCAATTTTAAATTTAAGATTAAAATTAATTGGAGTAAATTTTTTTGCGAAATACATTAAAACCACAAGCTGAATAAACCCAGAAACCGTTACACCAAAAGCTAGATAATTAACAAGATTATCATCAAAATATTTTCCAAGTATTAATATTAAAATCAAAACTATATTCAAAACAATTGGTGCCGCAGCTGATATTGCAAATTTATTATGTGTATTAAGTATTGCAGAAAAGAATGATGCTAAACTTATAAATATTAAAAAAGGAAATGTAATTCTTGTTAGATAAATTGTAAGGTCAAGTTTATCTGAATTTTCAGTAAACCCAGGTGCTATTAAAATTATAAACCATGGCATAAAAATTTCTATTATCAAAACTATGAAAAAAAGACCAATAATCAGAAGATTTAAAACATCATTCGAAAACTTTTCAGATTGTGTTTTCCCTTTTATTATTTCAGTCGAGTAACTTGGTACAAAAGCTGCATTAAATGTCCCCTCAGAAAATAGTCTTCTAAAAGTATTTGGAATTCTAAATGCAACAAAAAATGCATCTGCTATTGGTCCTGAGCCTAAGTATATTGCAATTAATAAGTCTCTAAAATATCCTAAAACTCTACTTATCAGAGTGAAGAAACTGAATGTGCCGGTTGACTTAATTAGATTCATAAATCATATTAGTCTTAATTTAGCTCTATTTGTATAACTAATTACTTAAAATGAAAAAAAACAAAATTGAACATTATTCTGATAAAGAAGCTTTAGAATTTCATAACAATAATAAATCAGGAAAAATTGAGATTATTTCTTCAAAGCCAATGACAACAAAAAGAGATTTGGCTTTAGCTTATTCTCCAGGAGTAGCTGCTCCTGTGAAGGCTATATATAAAAATCCTGATTTAGCTTATGATTATACAACAAAAGGTAATCTTGTTGCTGTTATAAGTAATGGATCTGCAATTTTAGGTCTTGGAAACTTAGGTGCGATTGCTTCTAAACCAGTGATGGAAGGTAAAGCTGTTTTATTTAAAAGATTTGCAGACATAGATTCTATTGATTTAGAAATTGACTCTAACGATCCCAATGAAATTATAAATTCAATTAAAAATTTTTCTAAAAGTTTTGGAGGTATTAACTTAGAGGACATAGCTGCTCCAGAGTGCTTCATAATAGAAAAAAAACTTAAAGAAATTTTAGATATACCTGTTTTTCATGATGATCAACATGGTACAGCAATTATTACTTGTGCTGCTTTAATTAATGCTATCGATATTGCTAAGAAAGATATTAAAAAAATTAAGCTTGTTGTAAATGGTGCTGGTGCCTCTGCAATGGCATGCACAAATCTTTTTATTAAATCAGGTGTATCGAAAAAAAATATTACAATGATTGATAGAAAAGGAGTAATTCATAAAAAAAGAGGTGGCCTAAATGAATGGAAATCTGCTTTTGCTATTGAGACAAAGGATAGAAACTTAAAAGATGCAATTAAAAATGCTGATGTATTCTTAGGGCTTTCATCTGCCGGCGTACTTAAAAAAGAAATGGTTAGATCAATGGCAAAAAACCCAATAATTTTTGCTTGTGCAAATCCTGACCCAGAAATTACTCCTGAAGAAATAGATGAGGTCAGGGGTGATGCTATTATTGCAACAGGTAGGTCTGATTATCCAAATCAAGTAAATAATTTAATCGGTTTTCCATATATTTTTAGAGGTGCATTGGATGTAAGAGCAAAAACAATTAATGAAGAAATGAAAGTCGCTGCAGTAAAAGCAATTGCATCATTAGCAAGAGAAAGAGTTCCAGATGAAGTCGTTGCCGCTATGGGAGGTGAAAGACCAACTTTTGGGAGAGAATATATAATCCCATCTACTTTTGATCCAAGATTAATAAGTGTAATACCAGTTGCAGTAGCTAAAGCTGCTATTAAAACTGGGGTAGCTCGAAAAAAAATAGAAAATTTTAATATTTATTCTGAACAACTTAAACAAAGGCTTGATCCATCAGTCACTATTATGCAAGGAATTAATAATCAAATTAAAAAAAATCAACAAAGAGTAGTTTTTGCAGATGGCGAAGATGAAAATACTTTGAAAGCTGCAATTGCATTCAAGAATGCTGGGCTTGGTATACCTTTAATTGTTGCTAAGGAAGAGATCATTAAAAAAAAACTTAAAGAAATCGGTTATAGTGAAAATTTTAATATAGAAATTATTAATGCAAAAAAAAATAAACTATTGAGAGAAAAGTATATCAAGTTTCTTTTTAACAAACTTCATCGAAAAGAGGGATTGCTAGAAAGAGATTGTGATAAATTGACTAGAAATGATAGAGTTATTTGGGCATCATGTATGGTTGAATGTGGAGATGCTGATGCCATGGTTACTGGAAACACAAGAAGATACTCCTCCTCATTAAAAAAAATTATTAAGGTAATTGATGCTAGGCCAGGTGAAATAATGTTTGGTTTAAACATGGTTGTTAATAAAGGAAAGACAGTATTTATAGCTGATACGACTGTTCACGAATATCCTACTTCAGAACAAATGGCTGAAATTGCCAAATCTGCAGCTAGAGTGGTAAGGCTATTTGGATTTGATCCAAAAGTAGCTTTTTTATCTCACTCGACTTTTGGTCAACCAATAACAAGTCGAACAAAACACATTAGAGATGCGGTTGATATTTTAAAAAAAATGAACGTTGATTTCAAGTTTGATGGAGATATGCAGCCTGATGTTGCACTTAGTACAGAATATAAAGATCTATATCCTATGTCAGAAATTGTCGGAAACGCAAATGTATTGATTATGCCTGGACAACATAGTGCTGCTATCTCTTATAAAATAATGAAAACTCTAGGTGATGTAAAGGGTATTGGTCCTTTACTAATAGGATTAGGAAGAGCTATAGAAGTTGCTCCGCTTAGATCCTCCACTTCAGATATTCTTAACCTTGCATCTGTTGCAGCCTATTCAGCGGGTATTATTAATTACGGAAAAATAAATTAGATAAATGTTAACAGAGTTACTACTGTTGTTAATCTTATATTTTTTTTTTCTCTGGATTACATCTTGGATAAGATATTTTAATAATATGGATGAAAGATTTGGAGATACTATTTGGAGATGGAGTTATGATTATCCTGTTAAGGGTAAGAGGGATATATCTAATCTAGATGATCAAAATTTTGTTTTATTAAGAAGAAAAAGGAACAGGGCAGTAACAATTATGTATTGGACTTTTTTCTTAAGTTTTATAATTTTTATGTCTTTTATAAGTAAGATATTATTAATAATATTAAATTAGTTTTTTTGTATTCTTAAATCATCTACTAATAAAATACTTGCAATAACCTTTTCAACATCAGATATTGATTTAGCCTCGTCAATAACTTGTTTCATTTCATCTTTATCTTTCGCAATTCCATAAATGTAAATTTTTTTTTTGTATGTATCTATATTATAATTTGTGGATTTAATTTTCTTATTAATTATCATTGCTGTTCTTAGCTGACTTGTAATTAAAATATCTTTTGCTGATTGTTTAAAATTAAATTCTTCTTTCACAATTATATTATTTTTTACTGATCTAACTCCTTTAGTCTCCCAAGCCATTTTTGTAATTTTAAGTTTTTCCTCTGGGTCATCTACTTTTCCTGTAATAAAAATTCTACCGTCTAATACTTTTGTATTTATAGACAAAACATACTTTTTATCTTTTAAAAGTAATCTTGATGACAAGCTTTTTTGCATAATATTATCATCTATCTGAGTTCCTATTGATCGAGGATCTAAAGCTACGCTAACACCTGTACCAAAAATTCCCTGAGAAGACGTGCCCACACAGTTAGAAACCAAAATTAATAAGAATATAGTTAGTAGTATTTTAATTTTCATTTTTTAGCATTAAACAATAATCATAAATTTCTTTTTTTGAAATTTTTTTATCTTTACTTAATAGCTGTATAATATCCTTAATACTTGCTTTTTTTAATAATTTTTTAATTTTTACTTTGTCGTCTTCCTCTAATTTTTTACTACTTTTTATTATAATTGGAGAAAAAATAAGTACAATTTCTCCTTTTAGAATTGTTTTAAATTCATCAATATCTTTTACTCCAATTCTTATATACTCCTCATATAGCTTAGTAATTTCCTTGCAAATAACGAGGTCTCTATTATAAAAATATTTTTTAATATAAGGTTTTTTTTTAATAAATTTTTTTGAAGATATGAAAAAAATTATAGAAGAATCTAGTTTAGATATATTTTTAATATCAATCTCTATTTCTTTTTTTTTTTCTGGAAAAAAACCATAGAAAAAATATTTACCCTCGAAGCCACTTACTGAAAATGCTGCAGTAACAGAGCATGCACCTGGAACACTAAAAACTTTTATTTTTTCTTTAATTGCCTCTTTGACTATAATAGTTCCGGGATCTGAAACGCATGGAGTTCCTGCGTCAGTTATTAAGGAAATAATCTTGTTTGACTTAAGAGTTTCAATAATACTGTTAATATTTTTTTTTTCGTTAAATTTATGATTAGAAATTAATTTATTTTTAATCTTATATTTTTCCAATAATTTCCTAGATACTCTAGTATCTTCGCATAAAATAAAATCTGATTTGTTTAGGACATGTATTGCTCTAAAAGAAATATCAGAAAGGTTGCCAATTGGGGTAGAAACAACATATAAACCATTTTCTAACTTATTTTGATTAAAATCAGTATATGAAATCATTAACTATTATAATTATAATAAACATAACAAAATGAAAGAATTTTTTAAAAATTTTACAAAAATAATATTTATATTTATGCTCAGTAGCAATCCGTTAAGCTCTCAAGAAAGCATTAAAATAGGTTTATTGGTACCCTTATCAGGAGAGATGTCTAATATCGGAAAATCAATAATCCATTCTGTTCGAATGGGTGTAAATAAAATTAATAATAAAAACTTAATAATTATTCCAAGAGATACAAAATCTAATCAAGATGAAACTTTAGAAATCGTTAAAGAACTTTATTCAAAAGGAGTCAGAATTTTTATCGGTCCTGTGTTTAACAAAAATCTAAATGGCCTAAGTATATTTGAAGACGCAACATTTTTATCTTTATCAAACAAAATTCTTGGAAATCCAAATAATGTTATCGCGTCAGGTGTTAATGCAAAATCTCAATTTGACACGATAAAGAAATATTTAAAAATTAATGACTTAAATAAAACTTTAGTATTAATACCAAAAAAAAATTATAAAAATGAAATCGAAGAAGCAATTAAAAGATCAAAATTAAAAACAAAAAAAATATTTTATTATGATGCAGAACCAACAAAATTAACTAAACAAATTGAAAAAGTTACTAAGTATAAAATTCGCAAGAATAATCTTAAAGACGAAATTAAAAGGGTAGAGAACTCAGATGAAGAGAATAAGGAAAAAAAATTAGAATTTTTAAATAAGAAAGATACTCTTGGAAAGATAGGGTACGATTCAATTATTATTGCTGATTTCAGCGAAAGCTTAAAAAGTGTTACAACATCTTTATTGTATACAGATGTCTCTCCAAAAAAAGTGACTTTTATTTCTTTAAATCAGTGGTTTGATGAAACATTATTTAGAGAAAAAACTTCACAACCAATTGCATTTCCATCAATCAATAGAGAAAATTTTTTTGATTTTAGAGATCAATATAAAAAGATTTATAATGAATATCCAAGTCATATAGCTATTTTAGGATATGATTTGGTTGGTTTAATTTATTATTTATTACTACAAAATAATTTCATCATAAATGATAAACTATTTACAAAAAATAATAAATTTAAAGGTATAACTGGTATATTTGAAATTAAAAATAACAAAATTAATCACATACTAACATTTTATAAAGTTGAAGATGGAGAATTTAAAAAAATTTTTTAATATTTTTAAACGCTTTAGATCGGTGATCAATTCTGAATTTAATTTTAGATTTCATTTGACCAAAAGTAAATTTTTTTCCATTGGGTATAAAAATTGGATCATAACCAAACCCATTTTTACCTTTTTTTTTATTTGATATTTTTCCCTCTATTTTTCCATAGGTTTGTTTTGTTTTAAAACCTGGTCCATATATCGTAATTGCACAAACAAATCTTGCTTTAATTTTTTTTTTACGCCAATTGATATCTGTGATATCCAATTTTCTAAAAACTTTTTTTATGGCTAAATCAAAATTATTTTTTTTTCCAGCCCATCTAGCAGAATAAATTCCAGGTGCTTTATTTAAAATATCGATTTCGAGACCAGAATCATCTGCAATACAAATTTTTCCTGATTTTTTAGAAAAGTGTCTAGCTTTAATTAATGAGTTTTGCAAAAATGTATTACCAGTTTCTTTTGGACTTGATAATTTGAATTGTTGTGTAGTATAAATTTTAATATTTGCAGGGAGTAAATCTCTTATTTCCCTTACTTTTCCTTTATTATTTGACCCTATCAATATTTCAAAAATTTTTTTATTTTTCATCTAGAAATTTAACAATTCCATACCATATAGAACTATATGGAAAAAGAAGAAATAAAAAAAGATAATCAAAAGAATATAGAAGAAGAATTAGACGTGGATAAAGAAAGTTCTGAAAAAATTGAAAACAAGGAAGAAGAGAAAGAAACAGATCCAAATGATAAGGTTAAAGAATTAGAAGAGAAGGTTGTCCGAGCTTATGCTGAAATGGAAAATCAAAGAAGGAGATATGAAAAAGAAAAAGATGACGCCTTTGAATATGGTGGTTTTTCTTTTGCAAAGGAATCGTTAAACTTAATAGATAATTTGGAAAGATCAAAAACGTCTTTACAAAACGATGAAAAATTAAAAGATACAGAGGCGCTAAAAAAAATTATAGAGCATTTAGATATTGTTTACAAAGATATGATTACAATATTAAAAAAAAATAATATAGAACCTATTAAATCAATTAATCAAAAACTAGATCCTAATTTACATCAAGCGATGATGGAAATAGAAGATGATAAGAAAGAAGCTGGGACAATAGTACAAGAAATTCAAAGAGGTTTTATGATGAAAGAAAGACTTTTAAGACCTTCTCTTGTTTGTGTTTCTAAAAAAACTCAAAAAAAAGAGGAAAACTATAAAGAAAATGAGGAAATTAAAGAAAATTAAGAGAAAAATTAACTAGCTAGTAGCTTGTAGATTTAAAATTAACTCTTATATGAGGATTATAAAGGAAAATTATGAGTAAAGTAATTGGAATAGATTTAGGAACAACAAATTCTTGTGTAGCTATAATGGATGGTACACAGCCTAAAGTGTTAGAAAATGCTGAAGGAGCTAGAACTACTCCATCAGTTGTAGCATTCACAAATGAAGAAGAAAAACTAATTGGCCAACCAGCTAAAAGACAAGCTGTAACAAATCCAGAAAATACAATATTCGCAGTAAAAAGATTAATTGGAAGAAATTTTAATGATCCAACTGTCAAAAAAGATTTAGAAACCGCTCCATTTAAAATTATTAATTCAGAAAAAGGTGATGCATGGATTGAGTCTAAAAGTAAAAAATATTCTCCATCTCAAATTTCTGCATTTGTTTTACAAAAAATGAAAGAAACTGCAGAAAAATATTTAGGTCAAGAAGTTTCAAAAGCTGTAATCACTGTTCCAGCTTATTTTAATGATGCACAAAGACAAGCAACAAAAGATGCTGGAAAAATTGCTGGTCTAGAGGTTTTAAGAATTATTAATGAACCAACTGCGGCATCTCTTGCTTACGGCTTAGATAAAAAAAAACAAAATAAAAAAATTGCTGTTTATGATTTAGGAGGTGGTACTTTTGATGTATCAATTCTTGAACTAGGTGATGGAGTATTTGAGGTTAAATCGACAAATGGAGATACTTTTTTGGGCGGAGAGGATTTTGATAATACAATTGTAGAATATTTACTTAATGAATTTAAAAAAGAAAATGGTATTGACCTTAAATCAGACAAGTTAGCTTTACAAAGATTAAAAGAAGCTGCTGAAAAAGCCAAAATCGAATTATCATCGGCAACACAAACTGAAATAAATTTACCTTTTATTACAGCAGATAAAACTGGACCAAAACATATTAACTTAAAAATGACTAGGGCCAAACTTGAAGCGCTAGTTGAAGAACTTATTACAAGAACTATCCCACCTTGTAAGACAGCTCTAAGTGACGCTGGATTATCTCCAGGCGAAGTTGATGAAGTTGTACTTGTTGGAGGAATGACTAGAATGCCAAAAGTAGTTGAAGAAGTTAAAAATTTTTTTGGAAAAGAACCAAACAAATCTGTAAATCCAGACGAAGTGGTTGCTATGGGTGCTGCAATTCAAGCAGGTGTTCTTCAAGGTGATGTTAAAGATGTTCTTTTATTAGATGTAACTCCACTATCTTTGGGTATCGAAACTCTTGGAGGTGTATCAACAAAATTAATTGATAAAAACACAACTATACCAACTAAAAAAAGCCAAGTATTTTCAACCGCAGAGGATAATCAGCCAGCTGTTTCAATTAGAGTTTTACAGGGTGAAAGAGAGATGGCAGCGGATAACAAAATTTTAGGAAACTTTGAACTTGTTGGGATCGCTCCAGCTCAAAGAGGAGTTCCTCAAATAGAGGTTACTTTTGACATTGATGCTAATGGAATAGTAAACGTATCTGCAAAAGACAAAGGCACTGGTAAAGAGCAGAAAATTCAGATTCAAGCATCTGGTGGTTTAAGCGATGAAGAGATTGATAAAATGGTTAAAGA
>MDTG01257429.1_pt1 | contig 19552 bp, 23 predicted proteins | sample 811421 | NCBI WGS metagenome assembly MDTG01 (sample SAMN05326645, study PRJNA326480) | marine metagenome | isolation source: seawater | place: Pacific Ocean: South East | collected 2011
ATCTAAATACTTCAAATTGATAATATTTTTTTTCATAAATAGATGTATAAACAAAAAAGAAAGCCTTAATATTATATTTTTTTAAAATAGGAATTCCATACCTTATTTGAGATTTTAAATTATCATCTAATGTAATGCATAAATCTTTTTTATCTAGTTTTTTATTTTTAGATTTTTCAATCCATTCGTCAGCGTCTAAAATTCTTTTTTTAAATTTATTAATTATTTTGTCAAAATCTTTGGCAGAAATAGATCCTTGGGACAAAGGTTTTTTATTTTCGTTATGAATTCCATGAACCATTAAACCAGCAGGTCCAATAATTTTTCTCATCTATTTTTCTGCCCAGATATTTTGATCTAAAATAATTGGCCAAATTTTTTTTGGATCTGATAATCTATTCTGTTTAAATGGTTCTGAAAAAATCAAATGTCTTTTTTTTATCTTAAATCCATATTTTAGCAAATAATACCCTAAATTATGCCTTGGCCAACCCCCGGGGAAAGTTTCTGCAACATCCTCAATATAAATTCCTTTTTTAACTATTTTTGATAAATTTTTTAAAAAAATATTTAATTTATCTTCTGTTAGTATTTCTAAAACTCCAACACAAATGCAATAATCGAAAAAATTTTTTTTAAACCTTGAATAATTTTTTTTTGCTAAATCATCTACAATAAAATTTAATTTTATATTTTTTGCTTTTGTTTTTACTAATTTTTTACAATTATTTATTCTTGAAGCATTTATGTCTATTCCATAAATATTAATTGTTATTTTTTTTTTTGATTTTTTTGAAATATAATTAATTAAATTCTGAGTAATATCACCATCGCCACATCCAACATCTAAAATATTTATTCCATCTTTTGCAATATTTTCCCATCCCAATGGCATTATGTAATATGATTTTCTTAATCTTAAATATTCCCATGTCCTCAAATCTATTGGCTTTAGAGCTTTTTTATAATATTTTTCGAAATTAACATTTTTAGTCCATTTTTCTCTTCTTGCCCAATATTTGTTATAAGCTTGAAGATGTTCTTTGTTTTTCCATCTTAAATCGGACTTTAAATGAGAATAATCTTTTATAGCTTTCAGAGGATTTTTTAACATACCCCAAGATTTCAAAATCTGGATATCTTTTTGTGTATATTTAATCATAATTTGTGATGTCTATAAGAAATTAAAATTTGGTCAATAGCTTATATCGATGTCCAGCCCCCATCGACAACCAGCGTTGAACCAGTTACATAAGTTGATGCATCCATAGATAAGAAAATTATACATGAGGCAACTTCACTAGGTTGAGCTAATCTTCCAATGGGTACATGGTTGCTATAATTTTTTAAAAACAATTTTGACTGATTTTTATCATTTCTACTTTTTACTCCCCCCGGACATACTGTATTGATCCTAATTTTATATTTTGAATAATAGGCACACATTTGTTTTGAAAAATGAATGAGACTAGATTTTATTAAAGAATAACTATTATTTTCTAAAATTTTAGTATTTTTATATACATTAAGATTTTGACCAACTAATCCATAGATTGAACCTAACTGTATTATAGACCCACTTCTTTTTTGTTTTTTTAAGTTTTCTGCAAAAGCTATTGCAGTGGAAATTGCTGGCACCAAATTTTTTGTTAGACCGTTCTTTATGATCACATCATTTATTTTAGAGAAATTATTTTTATTCCAATCAGAACTTTTTGGGTAAGAACAATTTATATAAATTGATTGTTTATTTAAAATCTTTTTAAAATTTTTGAGACTTTCTTTAGATAAATCGAATTTTATATATGAAATTTTATCTTTAAAAATTTTTTTTAACAAATTAAATTTCTTTTTGTTAAATAATTTATCCAGTATTAAAACATTTGCACCTAGCTCTAATAATCCATAAACTGTTTCAAATCCGATAAGGCCAAATCCACCCAAAACTAATACTTCTTTTTTATCTAAATTAAATCTATTTTTTAACATTCTAAATAATTTTTTTTAAAATCTTCAATTGAAACTTTGTATCAAGATCAAAAGCATTTTCTTCATTTATTTCTATACCTTTAATTGTACCAGAAAATAAATTTTTTGTTTTCAAGATATAGTCTCTTTTTGCAATATAAAAGCAGGTAGAAATATTAAAAACATTGTTAACTTTTTGTCTATTGGTAGTTTTTGGAGAATTTTCATATATTTTAATATTATTTTTGCCAAGTTTTTTTACTATATTAAACGAAGGATAATGATTTGGTTTATAAATAGCTACTAACATATCACATTTAGATCTTTTAAATAATTTTAGTGCATTCAAAAAATCCTTTTCTTTTCTTAGTGGAGATGTGGTTGGCAAAGAAACAAAAACTTTGATTTTTTTTTTAAACTTATTCTCATACCAATTTATTGCATGCTTCCAAGAATAAATTTCTGGTGAATTATCTGTTGCCAATTTTTTAGGTCTATCAATAGTAAAGGTGTGGTTTTTTTTTCCAATCCTTCTTATCCTTTTATCATCAGTAGAAATAAAAATATTGGTAATATTAAGTTTTTTGGCAAAATTTATTGTATATTCAATTAAAGGAATACCTTTAATCTTAATTATATTTTTATTTTTAATTTCTTTTGATCCCCCTCTAGCAAAAATAAATATATCTTTTATTGTCATCTAAATTGTCAGAGCATCAATTATTTTAGCTCTATCGATGTTTGATGGTGTCCCTAAGTCAATCCAAAATTCATTGATTGGAAAAGTTGAAATTTTATTTTTTCTTGAAATTAACTTATGTAAAAGTTCATCCATATCAATTTTACTTTTGATCTTCATTTTTTTTAATTTTGATGAATTAAAGATATATATTCCAGCATTTATATAATTCGATATTTCAATTTTTTCCTCAATTTTAACCAATTTTTTATTTTTAATTTTACAAACTCCATATGGAACAGATGTCTTGATTTCTTTTACACAAACTAAATGATCAGATTTATTTTTTTTATAAAAATCAATTACATCTTGAAAATTTATATTGGTCATTATATCGGAATTAATAATCATTACTGGACCAATTAATTTAAACTTATTTATAATTTTAAAAATTGAACCTGCGGTTCCCAAAGGTTTTGTTTCTGTGAAATAATTAATATTTATGAGACTATTAATTCGGAAATTTTTTTTAACTGCATTTTTAATTAAATTACCTTTATAAAATAAAGATATTATAAAATTTTTAAAATTATCTTTGAACAAATTTTGTATTAATTTATTTATCATTGGAATTCCATTAATTTGAACAGCTGGCTTGGGAATTTTTTTTGTTATAGATCCTAGCCTTTTGCCAAAACCACCTGCCATAATAATTATTGGTAAATTATTTTTTGTTTCAAAACTAAAATAATCATCTCTATCTAAAATACCTATTGGAGAGTTTTTATGATTAAGTACTGGTATATAATTGACTGATTTAGATAAAAATATATTTTTTATTTTATTTTTTTTAGTAATTTCAGAATTATTTAAAACTATTGCACCTTTATTAGCAATTAAAGATATTGGTAACTTAGGATTTTTATTTTTCATTAAAAAAAATCTTCGAAAATCACCATCAGTTACTGTTCCTATAAATTTATTTTTTTTTGATTTTACTAGTAAAATTTTTTTTTCAGAAATTTCCATTTTGTTTATGGCTTCTTCAATAGATATATCGTGATAAACACTGTTTGTTTTAATCTTTTTATACATTTGAACCTATTAATAAATGATTTTTCTTAAAAATTTTTCTCAGATCTTTAACATAAAAATTTTTTTTTTTACAAAATATTTTACTCAAAATAATTATAGAGTTATAAATTTTTACCCTTAAGTTTTTTTTTGCAACATTTAAAATTGTGCCATTTTCTATACCAATGATATTTTCTGATTTTTTACTTAAATTTGAATGAATTACTGAATAAATTTTTTTTTTATAAAAAAAAGATGCACCTACTGAAGGAAAAACAAGCCCCCTCACAAAATTATTCAATGCTCTATAATTGTTATTAAAATTTATTAATTCATCACCTTTTTTTCTTTTAAAATAATAGCTTCCCTTTACAGATATAGATGACTGTTTAATAGGTCTAATACTTTTGTTTTTAATTTTATTTAAAACCATATGTAATTGTATTGGACATATCTTATAACACTTTTTTAGAATTGTTTTAAAATTATCATTTTTTTTTATTTTAATAAATCTTTGATCCAAAATATCACCTCTATCTATTTTTGAATTTACTAAATGAGTCGTAATACCAATTTTTTTTTCACCATTAATAATAGCCCAATTAATTGGTGATCGCCCCCTATAGTATGGAAGGGCTCCAGCATGACAATTGATAATTTTTTTTTTAACATGTGTAAAAAATATTTTTTTAAATATTTGATTGTAAGACATAGATACATACATATCAGTCTTAAATTTTTTTAACGTTTCAATACTTTTTTTATTATTTATATTTTTAAATTTAAAATAATTTATTTTTTTTTTTTTACAAAATAACATAATTTTATGGTCAATTTTTCTTCTTAATACAACAAAATCAATTTTAAATTTTTTATCTTTATATAAAGACTTTATAAAATTTAATCCCCAAGGTCCGTCTGCAAAAATTCCTAAATTCATTTTATAAAATTGAGTCTATTTTTCTTTTTTTTGAAGATTTTTTTCCAACAGAATTAAATATTTTTCTACTATTCTCTTTAGAAAATGGTCTTTTAAAAATTAAATCTTCGATCTTTATAATTGAATTTTTTTTAATTTCTTTTCTAAAATAATAAGTTTTTCTTACTGCTTTTTTATTTATAATTTCACTAGGTGTTATTTTTTTTTTAGATGACCCTAGTGCTTTACTAGTTTTTTCAACGGCATTACTTAAATATTTCAATTCTTTTAAATCCAAAGAAGTTGCATGATCTGGGCCTTTCATTTTTTTGTTTAAAGTAAAATGTTTTTCAATGTAATTACAACCTAAACCAATTGATACTAAAGCAAGCTCAGTACCTAGCGTATGATCAGAAAAACCTACTTCTAAATTATATCTTTTTCTATATGAATTAATCACATTTAGATTAGCTTCAATATCTTTACAGGGATAAGAAGAAGTGCATTGAAAAACAACTACTTTATTTTTAAGATTATAAAAATTTACTTTTTTTTTTGAAAAAATTAATTTAGAACAATCTTTAAAAGTTTTACATTTTTGTGATAAAAAAATAACTTTTAGTGCTAGATCAACCTTTTTTATATCTGAAAGGCCAGTCGAGAGAAATATTTTATTAAAATTCTTTCCCGCATAAAACAGCATTGGATAATTATCTAAGTCTGATGATGAAATTTTGATATGTTGTAATTTAAGTTCTTTATTTAAAAACTTTATTCCATCTAAGTCAAAAGCAGTACATAGAAATTTTATTTTATTTTTATCACAAAATTTTTTTATAATTTTAAGATCGCTATAATCAATTTCTAATTTTTTTAACATTTCAAATTGAGTTTTAGAGTTAAGTGAATTTTTTTTTTGATAATGAGCTAAAATCGTATTTTTTTTTACTAAATTTTCAGCTTTAAATAATTGAAATTTTACAAAATCACATTTGGCCCTTTTTGCGGAAATTATCATTTTTTTGGCTAATTCAATACTTCCATTGTGATTAACTCCGATTTCAGCAATTAAATTTATCTTATTTTTCATTTATCAAATTATCAATTTTTTTAAAAATTTTATTAGATGCAAATCCATTACCATATGTTTTAAAATCTTTTTTTGGATTCTTTTTTTTAATATTTTTTATTATAGTATTCATAATCAGTTTTTTATTTACTTTGATTTGGATAATATTTTTTGACATATATCTACCGTCCTGTCTCGATCCAATTAAAACAGATTTGACTCCCATAAAAGGCATTTCATAGATGATGCTAGATGAGTTTCCTGCAACCATATCGCAGTTTTTTGCCAATTGAATATAATTAATTGTTCCTAAGTTTGAAAAAAAATAAAAATTTTTTTTTTTTAACGCTAGATTTTTTATCTTTTTATTAAATAGTTGTCCAAACGTATCAACATTAGAGCCTGTAATATAAAAATTATAAGATGGACCAAGTTCTTCAAGTGCTTTCAGCATTTCATTTAAATTTTTGATAGTTTCATTTAAAAATTTTGTTTCTGGATGAAAAGTAATTAAAATATTAAATTTATTAAAGGTTATATTCAATTTTTTTGAAATTTCTTTTTTATTAATTTTTTTTATCTTTCTTATATAATCTAAAGATGGGCTTCCAAAATTAAAAATTTTTTTCTTATCTTTTATAAAATTAGATAAATTATTTTTCGATTTTATATTGGTAACAAAATGAATAAAAGCTGACTTGCTTATATATGTTCTAATTTCTTCATCGTATGATCCTTTTGTTATATCGCCGCCAGCTAAGTGAATTATTTTTATATTTAAAAAATTACAAACTATCGAAATTGCAAAAGCTTCGTATCTATCACCTACTATTAATACATATTCTGGTTTGATTCTTGATAACAATTTATTGTAATGTTTCAATAAATTCGACAGATGTTTTATTAAATGGTATTTGTTTGTATTAATATTATGCAAATTAGTTTTAATTATTTTATTTTTTGAGATAAATTTTGTATCTATATTTGTAAAATCATTTACTAATGTATAAGTTCTATATTTTCTTTTGTTATTAAATAATTTTAATAAATCATATATAAAAGCTAAATCTGCTCTATTGGATGAAAAAAAAACTATTTTAATCATATACTAGATGGAAGACAAATAACTGATTTTTGTATTTTTCTGGCATTGCAATTATTGTCTTTAGGACAGTTTTTATACATTGGTAGATTGCTCATTAATTCCCATGGAGGTCGAGAAAAAATTTTTTTTTTAACCAGAAAATTTAAAATTTTAGATTGTAATTTTGAGTAATTCAAATCTAGACGAAACGATATCAACCAATGATTTGGTTTTGAATCAAATAATGGTTTGTACATTTTGATCCCATCTATTTGTGAAAGAATTTTTGAGTATTTATTAAATAAATTTAACCTTTTTTTTAAAAAATAATTTAATCTTAAGATTTGAGAATACCCTAACGAAGCAGATAAATTTGATAGCTTATAGTTATATCCCAAACAATCATGATAAAATTTCCATTTATGACTTACTTTGCTATTTTTACTTATGTGTTCTAATAAACTTAATTCTTTTTTTGAATTACATATAACTGCACCACCTCCGCCAGTAGTAATAATTTTATTTCCGTTAAAACTTAAAACACCAAAGTCTCCAAATGTACCCAAGTGTTTATTCTTATAATACGAGCCAAGACATTCTGAGGAATCTTCGATAAATTTTAATTTAAATTTTTTGCAAATTTTCTTTATTTCTAAAATATGTCCTGGATAACCAAAAACATGTACCAGTATAAGTGCTTTAATAAATCTTTTTGATTTCTTGTTAAATAAATAACCATTTTTTTTAATACAAATTTTTTTTAAATAAATTTTCAATTTTTTTGGGCATATTGAATAGTTTTCAATATCTATATCTACTAAATTTGGTACCGCTCCGATATATTTAACTGAATTAGCTGCTGAAACATAAGACAAATCAGGAACAATCACTTCATCATTTTTATTTATACCAGATGCTATTAAAGCTAAATGTAAGGCTGATGTACCGTTAATGACAGGTAAAACAAATTTATTATTTAAAACTTTTTGAATTCTCTTTTTAAATTTTTCTAAATAAACCCCACTCGATGAGACCCATCCAGTCTTCAAGCAATGTTGAACTAATTTTTGATCATTAGAATTAATCTCAGGTTCACTCAAAGGATAATATTTTTTTTTTGGTAAAGTCTTTAATATAGATTTATAAATTTTTTTTTCTAAACTCATAAATTACTTAAATAAAACATTTTTAGTTTTAAAATTTAATAATTGATTACTATAATTTTTTTCATACCAATGAAGAGTTTTAGATAATGCTTTTTTCATACCAACATTACCTTTGTAAAGAGGTTTCCATTTGAGAGTTTTTTCAGCTTTAGAATAGTCACACTTAAGTATTTCAACCTCACTTTTTTTTGGTCTTAACTTTTCTTTATTTAACTTAATTATCAATTTTTTATTCATTAGCATGGATATCAAATTAAATATTTCTTTTATTTTAAAAGAATGATTGGTACCAAGATTTATATCTTCTCCAAACAAATTTTTATTTGAATTTATTGCAGCTATTATTCCTTTAACAGTATCATCAACAAATAAAAAATCTCTTTTGGTATTTACATTTCCTAGTTTAATCTCATTTCCTTTCAAACCTTGAAAAATAATTGTTGGTATAACTGCTCGGGACGACTGTCTTGGACCAAAATTATTAAAAGGACGGATTGTAATAATTGGTAAGTTGTATGAATAAAAATATGATTTTGCAACATGGTCACTTGCAGCCTTACTTGCAGCATAAGGTGATTGAGGATTAAAAATAGTTTTTTCGTTAATAGGTATTTTTTTTGGAGTACCATAAACTTCACTTGAAGATATGTGAATTATCTTTTTAATATTTAAATCTAAACATTTGTTATATAAAAAATGACATCCTAAAATATTATTCTCTAAATATGATTTAGAAGCTGCATAAGAATAAGGCACACTTATTAATGAAGCGAGATTAATTACATAATCTGATTTTTTTAAAAAACTAAAATATGTATCTGGGTCTTTCAAATCACCATAAAATATTTTTATATTTTTTTTATTAACAATTTCTTCTAACCATCCAACATTTCCAAAAGAATTATAATTCACTAAAGCATATACATAATTTCCATTTGCTAATATTTTTTCAACTAAGTGTGAGCCTATGAAGCCTTCTCCACCAGTAATAAAGTATTTTTTCATGATTTAAAAAACTGTCTTAAATTACAAATATCTTTAATCAATTAAAAATTGATTTTTTTTTAAAAAATTATTTCCAATTCTTGATATAATTTTATTACCATACAGTCTTTTGCTAGTACACCATAGAGGATTAATTTTTTGGGATAAGTCAATTTTGACGTTATTTAACATAAAATATTTAACATAATTGATCCAAAAGTTATTTTGTAATTCTTCATCTTCTTTAGAAATTCTTAAATTACCCTCAAGTCTATCTATCATCTCTAAAGTTAAATCTTTAAGATCCTCAGGTTCATTTTCTTGTAATTCTATGTTTGAATTCTCAAACAATTTTGAATCCATGGCATATGCAATGTTGCTTTGACTTATCTCTTTTAAATTCAATTTTTTTTTTTTACTTTGTCGAAATGATTTTTCATTGAAAATAAAAAATCTTTTGAATAAGTGAGCATGTTCCCAGCTGGCGTATAATTAGTCCAGATAACAGGTTTTCTGAAAGTAAACGCAGGCACACAGTCCCAACCTGTGGCAGTAGTAATACAAAAACTACACCTGTAGGCTAAAAAAATATCTAAAAAGTCCGAACGATAATTATTGCTATAATCTATAATTTTTTTATTACCTTCAATTTCTAATTTTTTTTCTACAAATTCTCCCATTCTAAATACATAATAACCTCTATTTGTCGCAGCACTGATTGCCATTTTATAATTATCAATATTACTATTTCTATAATTATGATAATCCCAATTTTTTTTAGGGAATTTTCTTTTCAAATACTCATTATCTCTAACTATAAGGCAAATAATTTTTGCATCTTTTGGGATGCCAACCCTTTTCAAAAAATCATTACCTTTTCTCAAAAATTCATCATCTGGTACCAAATTACAATCAGTTTTTAAAATAGAAAAATTATTATCTTCAAATTTAGTTTTCAAAATTAAACTTTGTAAAAAAAGATATTTTTTTTCAAATATTTTAATTACATGATAAATTGGATACGTTATAAAATTAGGAAGAATAATTACTTTTTTTTTTAAAAGTTCTGTAAAAGTTTTATTAGATATTATATCTGTAAGAATAAATATATCTAGATACTGAGGAGAATTTTTAATCTTATTTTCACTTAAATAAACTTCCATGTGTGCTGCAAAATCTCCCAATCTTTCAGATGACTGTAAAGAAAATCTTATTTTTTTGATTGGCCTTAAGATTAAAATTACTATAATTACCAAGGGTGATATCAAATAAAAAAAAATCTTTAAAAATCTTTTTAAGTATATATTCATGATTAATGTTTAATTTTAATTTAATATTTAAATTTATTTATTATATTAAGGTTATTATGTTTAAAAATCTTTAAATTTTTTTCAACTTTTTTCAACTCACCTAAATTTTTAATTCGTAAGTTTTCTCTAAAAAAAATAACACTATGATTTTTTAAGATGTTTTTTAATAAATTAATATCCAGTATATTTGATTCATTATAACAAAATTGAATTAAACTAAAAAAAATAATGCCGTTAACTTTACGATTATTTTTTAGAATATTCTTCAAACTTAAGAAGTTCATTCTTGATTCAATATTTTCAATACTATAATTAATTATTTCTTCTTCTTTTTTTAAAAAGTTTTTCAAAATATCTACTTGTGCTTTCTGAGGAACAACTTCAATAATTGAGATATCTATTTGAGCTATATATTTTTTCATTTTAAATTAATATTTAAATTAGTTAATTTAGAATAATTAATAGGTTCAAAAAAATCTAAGAAACCCTTGGCTCCATAAGGGGAAAATAGATTTTTATATCTCAGATTTAAAGACCAGCGTGTATCTTTTTCAGAATTTAAACCTGAGAAATGATATACCCCTGTCCAAAAAATAATAAATTCTCCAAAATTAGTGTTAATAGAGCAAGAATGTTTGTCAGCAAAATCTTTAATTTTTTTTTCATTTTCATTTTTTTTAAACATATTTTCAATTTTTTTTGAATCTTTTATAGTTAGAAATTTAAATGCATTAGTTCTTTTGCAATTCATTAAAGGTATCCAAACTACAAGCTCATATGGGGAATTAGGCGGAGAGTCTTTATGTAGTGTGACATAATTTGGATCAAATGGTCTTTGAATAACCAAATTAATTTTTTTTTGAACAGCAATGTCGGGTCCAAAAATTTCTATTAAATTTTCTTTAAGTATAGAAAAAAGAATATTATTTATTTTTTTTTTATTTAGCTCTGATATTATTTTTAATTTAATATTGTTTAAATTATCACCTGGTTTAATCAAATTATGGAAATTTTCAACTTTATGAATTTTTTTTTTAATTACAGCAGAAGATAAATTCTTAGTCAAAGTTTTTATCTTATTCAAATTCTTAAAATTTTTTTTATTTAAATAAAATTTTTGAAAACCATGTTTGTAGAGATTGTATTTCATGGTTATTTTTGCAAACCATCGACATTCCAGACAGCACCAGAGCAATAAGAAGCTTCTTCAGATGCAAGAAGATCAATTACTGGTAGTATTTCTTCTGGCTTTGCCATTCTTTTCATTGGCAAATGGTTTTTAACAAAATTTTTCCAAAATTTAGAATTTTTATTTTTTTGGTTTGTTAAGAATCTATTAGACAATTCAATTGGACCTGGACAAATGGCAGAAGCGATCACATTATAAGCTCCAAACTCATTTGCTAAAGATTTTACATAAGTATTAAGAGCCATTTTGGCGGAACTATAAGGCCCCCCACCAGTCAAATTGTAAGACGTTGCTGATGAAATATGAACTATTCTACCCCAATTTTTTTTTTTCATTTTATCTAAAAATAAATTATTAATTTTGATAGTATAGCCTATATTATAATGCCATAACTTTTGATAATCTTTTATTGATGAATTGATTTTTTTAATACCAAGAGAGCCACCAATATTATGAATAATAATCTCAAAATTTTTTTTTTTGATTTTACTTAACACTTTTTCAAATTTTTTTTCATTTAAAATATCTGTTTTATAAAATGTTACTTTGTTATTCAAATCTTGATTAATTTTACGACCTATAATAAATAATTTATATTTTTTTTTTATATAATACTCAGTTATTTTGAGTCCAAATCCTGAAGTTCCACCAACAATTAAAATATTTTTAGACATTTACATTTTTATTAAATTTCTACCATGATTAAGCTTTCCTTTGCTCATTGCGATGATAATTTTTTTTGCATTTGAGAGGCTAACTTGATTTATTACAAAATTATCAATAACACTTTTATTTAAATTCATCTTTTTAATATATAAAGGAATATCTTTATTCGGTTTAATATTGCCTCCTGAAGATGGATGAAATTTTTTTCCATTATGAATTTCAAAGGGTTTAACTTTAATTTTATCTTTTGGACTTGGGACCCCAATAAAGTAAATATCTGATTTAGGAGAAGCCAAACTTAAGGCAGCTTCAATAGCTTTTTTTGATCCAGTTGATATAAAGACCTTATTGAAATAATTTTTTTTATTTTTTTTTGGTAATTTTATAAGATTGGTAGCACCAAGCATTTTTGCTTTTTGTAAATTATTTTCTTTAATATCAGCTGCCGAAATTTTTCTTTGATTTATTAATTTAAGACCAATTATTACTGACAAACCAACACCTCCACAACCAACAACTAATGGATTATCCTGTTTAGATATTCTAGATTGATTTAGAACAGTTCCTATCCCTGTGCTTAGACAACATCCCATTAGAGCAGCTAACCTTAAATCTACATTTGAATTAATTTTAGTGACTCTATTTGAAGAAATAACAGAATATTCACTAAAAGTGGTTATCCAACCAGCATTTATATTTTTATTTGAATTTTTGTATTTAAATTTTGGAGTTTCGGAGTCAATTATTGATGAATTTTTCATCCAATGAAGAACTACTGCGTCACCTACTTTCACATTTCTTACTCCCGCACCTACTCTTACAATTTTTCCACTTCCTTCATGACCTAAAAAATGAGGTAAAAATTTATCAAGACCCTTTTGATGAGTAAATTCCTCTATTTGTTTTCCACAAATGCCAGAAAAATAAATTTTTACTAAAACTTGATTTTTTTTTAATTTATTGTTGAATTCCACCTCTCTAATTTCTAATTTTCTTTTTCCTTCCAAAACCAAGGCCTTAAATGTCAATTTTTTCATTACATCGTCCCCCCATCAATATTTATAATTGATCCTGTTGAAAATTTTGTTGAGTATTTAGAGCATAAAAATAAAACCCACGGTGATATTTCCTTTGCTAAACCTAGTCTGCCAATAGCGTGATGATGTCTTAAAAAATCTTTCATCTTTTGGGGATTGGTTTTTTTTACTTTGTCCCAATGACCACCCTTAGCATACAATGCACCAGGCATAATTCCTGAGACAACTATTTCATGACTCCCTAATTCTCTCGCCAAAGTAGTTATATAAGAATTTAATAAAGTTTTTGAAGCAGCATAAGGAGCAGAACCTCTCAAAGCAATAGCAGAAATAGATGATATATGAACGATTTTACCATTTTTTTTTTTAATCATTTTTGGAATAAAAAAATTATTTAATTTAATAGAAATACCAACATTAAAATTAATTACATCTATCCAATCATCAAAACTAGACATCGCTGATTTTTTTTCCAAAGTGCCTCCAATATTATGTACTAAAAAATCTGGTGTTATATTTTTAAAGTATTTCAGTACTTCAAACAAATGCTCATCTTTCGTAAGATCATAACTTAGGACTACATTTCCTTTTACATAGTGATCTAATTTTTTTTTTAATTTAAGCAACTTCTGTTTGTTTCTAGAAATTAGAAAACATTTTGTTCCCTGTTTAGCAAAATCTATTGCTACTTGTTCGCCTATTCCTTGAGAACACGCTGTAATTAGAGCTGTTTTATTTTTTAAAAATAAATTCATTAAAATTAATTCCTTTGAGTCTTACCAGTTTTTTCCAATAGTTTTATCACTTTTTAAACTTATAAAAGTAGGTCCAAATTTCTTATAACATTTTTTTGAAACAATCTCTGTTTCATTGCTATCCTTTGGAAAAAAAGACTTAATATTTTTAAAAAGACTCATAAGTTTTTTTCCATTAAGTTCGGCATGAGTTGGACCAAGATTAGGATAATCTGCATATCCAACAAGTTTTACATTTGCTTTTTGTTGATCTATGTCAAGTTTTATTTGTTCAAATGGTCGCTCAATTAAAAAAGGGGTTATAGTGTAAACCCACGGTTTTAATCCCTCAAGTGCCATGCCAGAGGCTGTACCTATTAAACTTTGTTCACAAATTCCCATGTTAAAAAATCTATCAGGAAAATCTTTTCTAAAATCGTTAAATATTCCATAACCAATATCTCCGACTAACAAAACTATCTTTTTATCTTTTTTAGCAAGACTGTGTATTATTTTTCCAAATTTTCTTCTCATAAATTTAGTCTTTTTCTTCCAATTTCAATTTCTTCTCCTTTTAATTGTCGTGCATGCCAAACTGGATCATTTTCAAATTCTTTTATACCTTTGCCTTTAATGGTATGAAAAATTACCGCAGTCGGTTTTGAGTTTGTTTTAATTTTTTTTAAACTTTTAATTATTGATGAAATAGAATGACCATTTTTTATATTTATACAATTGCAATTAAAAGCTTTAAATTTTTTTTCTAAATTATCTAATGGTAGACCATCTTTTAATTTACTCAATGCTTGTATCTTGTTGTAGTCTATAAGAATAATTAAATTATCTAGTTTATTTTTAGATGCAATTAATAATGACTCCCATGTAGTTCCTTCCTGACATTCTCCGTCACTTATCAAAACAAAAATCTTACCTTTTTTTTTTAATTTCTTTCTAGCAAATGCCATGCCAGTTGAGATTGGTAAACCATGACCAAGACTACCAGTTGTGCAGTAAATTTTGTTTTTTTCATCTATTTCTAAATGAGTTGAAATTTTTGGCTTAAAACCTTTTTTTCTTAAATAAATTATTAATGGAAAGGAGGCATGGGATTTACTGAGAATAAATTTGTCATTATTTTTCATTATTTTTTCAAATAAAGAAATTAAAATTTCAATCATGGAGAAGCTTCCCCCTAGATGAGCTTCACCTTTTTTAACAAAATAATTGAATACATCTTGTCTTAATTCTTTTGCTAAAGATATTAATTTACCATAAGTCATTTATTTTAAATTTATTTTTTGCATTCTTTTAATATTGAAAAAAACATCATCAGATAGTGTATTTTTTAAAATTTTTTGATTAAACGCATATACTAAGTCTTGTACAGCATCTGTTATAGTAAACTTTGTTTGGAAATTTATAATTTCTTTTATTTTATTTGAGGATATATGGTATGATCTATTGTCATTAGTCTCACTCTTAATTATTTTTACATCTTCACCAACATTATTTTTAACATCATCAGCAATTGCATCTACCGATTTATTCTGCCAACCGGCATTAAAAATTTCTCCATTTATTTTGTTCCCTTCAGCTTCCAACAAAGATAAATATGACCTAACCATATCCTTTATATGTATATTTGGTCTTAATTGACTTCCACCAAAAACACTAATTTCTCTTTTGTGATAAGCTAGATTAGTTAAAATATTTACTATAACATCAAGCCTCTGTCTTCTTGAATACCCACATACTGTTGCTGGTCTTATTACAATAGTCTCAAAATTGTTACTCTTATATTCAAATAATATTTTTTCACATTGAGCTTTATATTTTGAATAATCTGTAAGTGGTTCTAAGCTCATTTCTTCATTGACATCTTTCTCTTTTTTAATTCCATATACACTTGATGAAGAGGCATAAATAAATCTTTTTACATTTGCTTCTCTACTGGCCTCTACAAGCGGTTTAAAAGCATCGAGATTTATTGATTTTCCTAAATTGGGATTTAATTCAAAACTAGGGTCGTTAGAAATACATGCCAAATGAATCACTGCATCATGATCTTTTAAACTTGATTTTAATAATTTTATATTTCTTATATCTCCCTCAATTATATTGAGATTTGATCTACTTGAAAAAACATCCTTACCGTATAGAAATAAATCATATGCGGTTACTATATAGCCTTTGTTAATTAAGTAATCAGATAAAGCTGAACCTACATAACCTCCACCTCCTGTAATAAAAATTTTTTTCATTAATCTTATTTATTTTAATAAATGTTCTACTCCCTTTAAAATTTTAATTTTACTTATGGGTTCTTTGTTTGCTATCGTTTCAGTTGAATATGAAGCGGCTAAAGATCCTATTAACAGTGATAATGACTTATCAACACCTGATTTTAAGCATAATGCTGTCAATCCTAACATTGCGTCTCCTGCTCCAATTTTATCAACAACTTTTTTTGCTAATGCCTCAGAAAATAAAAATTTATTTTCCCTTAAGCTGTATAAAATTGCTCCTTTTTTTCCACGTGTCACAATAACATTTTCTATTTTTTGTTCTTTTGATAACTTTTTAATTAATAACTTAATATCATTAAGTCTATCTCTCAATTCATGTCTTATTTCTCTCTCATTTATAATTAGACATTTTAAATTCTTATAATTTCTCATACTATGATATCCAATATTTGATGAGTTAATTTGAGCGTTAAGAGCTAAAAATTTAGATTTTTTACAGATTATATCTGAAGATTTTTTTGATATTAGACCATGACCATAGTCAGAGACTATTACAAGATCAAACCTAGGAAGTATTTTTTTTAATATTTTTTGAAAACTATTTTCATCTTTATAGTTTAATGGATCGTCATTAATATCATAAACGCCTAAAACTTTATTATAACTGATATAATCAATAAATCGTTTTTTTATTATAGTTGGAGAATTTGTTTTTTTAATGTAATTAAATTTGATTTGTTTATTTAACTTTGATTTTATTTCATTTAAATAAGTTTTTTTTTGCCCTAACATGGTAAGGATATTTGTGTTTTTACAAAATTGTGAAATATTTTGAGCAATAGCTAGCGAGCCTCCTAAATATCTCTCTGATTTCATTTCCCTCAATGCTAAAACAGGTTCTTTTCCTGATTTACCTAAAGCATCACAATAAACATATTCATCAATTATAGCTTCACCAATGATCAAAATTTTAAATTTATTAAACTTATCAAATATTTTTTTTATTTTTTTTGTATTATATTTTTTATTTATTGTTGAAAAAATTTGTTTTTGTTTATCAGAAATATTATCAGAAAATTTATTTATTAAAAAACTTGAGCTAAAAGTTTTATCCTGAGTATAAAAAATTTTTCCACCATTTTTTTTTAAAGACTTAATTTCATTTTTAATCTCTCCAGTGAGGTCATTTTTATTTTTTCTATAATCTGGACCCTTGCAATATAAATTTGGTTTTAGTGCGGAGATAACATTAACTGCTGTAGAGGAATTATTAATTGTAACAAAATCAACAAAAGATAAACTGCTTATTACTTTTGCTCTATCTCTTTCATTAAAAACTGGCCTTCCAGGACCTTTATTGACAAATTTATCAGATGTTAGTGAAACAACCAATATATCTCCGAAAGACTTTGCTTTTTCAAAATGTGTTATATGACCTAAATGCATTAAATCAAATACACCATGACATAAAATAATTTTCTTTTTCTTTTTTTTTAAATCAATTATTTTTTTTTGTAAAAGTTTAATTTCTATAATTTTCTTCATTTTAATCTTTTAAAAATTTAAACCAATCTACTGTCGCAACTTTAATTTTTTGAGGGGTCCATAATGGGGCATTTTTCCAATAATTTAGTTCACTTAATAATAGCTTAATTCCTTCCTCTATTTTTATTTTTGGTTTCCATTTTAATTCCTTTTTAATTTTAGTAATGTTTGCAAAGGTAATATCTGGCTCTCCAGGTCTTTTTGGAATTTTAATTTTTTTTCCTTTCAAAAGCTTGCAAATATAATTTATAGAGACTGATTTGCCACTTCCAACATTAAAAATTTCGCAATTTTTTTTATATTTCATTCCCTTAATTAACACTTCAATAACATCAGAAACATAAGTAAAATCTCTTCTTTGCTCGCCATTTCCTACAACTGTAAAAGGAAAATTTTGAATTTTTTGCTTAAGAAATGTTCCAAACATTGCTCCATATGTTCCAGAAGTTCTTGATTTAGTTCCATAAACATTGAAAAGTCTAAAAGAGGTGACATTTAATTTATATATTTTTCCCCAATGAATTACTAAATCTTCGCCATTTTTTTTTGTAAGCGCATAAGGGTATTTTGTGTCAATAATTTCTTTTTCATTAGTTGGATATTTTTTTGGTATACCATAACAAGATGATGAGGCAGTATAAATAAATTTCTTTACTTTATTTATTTTAGATAATTCAAGAACATTAAGGGTACCTAAAACGTTGGATTTAAAATAATTCCTTGGATCATTAATACTTGGAACTATGTCAGCTAATGCTGCTAAATGAAAAACATAATCAATCTTATTGAAATAATTTTTAATTGACACAAAATTTGAAATATCTTTTTTATAAAATTTTATTTTTTTTGAATATTTTTTTATATTTTCAAATCTTCCTGTGCTTAAATTATCTATTATAGTTACATGATGGCCTTCTTTTAAAAGTCTCTCAACTAAATGAGAGCCTATAAAACCTGCTCCCCCAGTAATTAAACTTCTAAATTTATATTTTTTTGACATAGCTCCGCACTACGTAAAAATAATTTTTTTTACATATCATAATTTTTTTGTTATACAGGTCTAAATAGATTGCTCTCTTTAGAAACTGAAATATAATGTTTGCCAATTAAACCTTTAATTGAAATTTTATTTTCTTCCAATACAGAAAAAACAAAATTCGTAAATGGTCCAGACAAAAACTCAAATTTTTTTTTATCTTTAAAATTAAAAAAAGATTGTTTAATAAATCCCTCTTGATCCTCATTCTCTTTACACTTAGATATAAAATTTTTAATTTCTAACTGAGATGAATTAAAATGCTTTAAAAAATATTTTAATCCTTTACAATATTGTAAAGAAGATAATACTGAGTGGCTTTTAAATTTTTCATGAAAACAAAGTAAATAATCATCTAATAAATAATTTTCTTTAATTAAAATTTTTGAATTAAAATATTTTTTAAGCTTGATTTTGGGAGAATAAAATTTCACATCCTTGCCAATTTTATCAAAAAACTCTTTTTTAAGAGTAAATATTTTCTTTCTATCAATCTTAATTATTGTCCACATTTTAGTTGTTTTCCTGATCTATCTCAGCTTTAAGCTCGTCATATTCTTTCATTTTTCTCTTCATAAAATTTAAAGTGAGCTCAGTTTTAGTCGTAATGCCTTTTGGTGTTAAAATGTATACATAACCTAATTTATTTGGATTTTTTTGAAAATTTCTCATTTTAATTAAACCTTTTTGTTTTAAAGCTTTTAAACAATAGTTTAATTTTCCCAGGCTAAAACCTAATTCATAAGCTAGTTCTCTTTGAGAATATTCTGGTTTTGAATTAATTTTTCTTAAAACATTAAATTGATCTGTTTTGTTTTTAGTCATTGTTCAAAAATTGAACACTTA
>MDTG01001885.1_pt1 | contig 19550 bp, 21 predicted proteins | sample 811421 | NCBI WGS metagenome assembly MDTG01 (sample SAMN05326645, study PRJNA326480) | marine metagenome | isolation source: seawater | place: Pacific Ocean: South East | collected 2011
ATTCAGACTTGCTCCGGCCATTTCCCATTGGTAAAGAGCCTGCACAGCAAAATGTCGAGCTTTACGACGGGCACCCGGATTCGGGCGGCCACTGTCGTTATCTTTTCTTGAGATCGGGTTGTCGCTCATTAAGCCTCCAGCTGCTTAAGCAGGCTGACCATTTCGTAGGCGCTAAGCGCAGATTCTTCACCCTTGTTGCCCGCTTTGGTACCAGCGCGCTCAATGGCTTGTTCAATTGTGTCTACGGTTAGAATACCGAAAGAAACAGGGATGCCTGTGTTCAATGCAATCTGACCTAAACCTTTTGCGGCTTCGCCTGCCACGTAATCAAAGTGAGGGGTTGAACCACGGATTACCGCACCCAACGCGATAACCGCATCGTACTGTCCACTTTCTGCCAGCTTTTTAACCACTAGCGGCACTTCAAATGCACCAGGGCAATGAATCAAGGTGATATCGTCTTCACTAATACCATGACGCGTTAGGCCACGTACGGCACCATCCACCAATTTATCTACGACAAACTCATTCCATGTGGTTTGTACGATGGCAAATTTAGCGTCTAATTTAGTAAAGCTTCCTGCAATTGTTTTCATATTTATTACCTTCACAAATAGTTTTAATTATAAATTCAGTTTGGCTTATTAATGCTTAAAAGGAATGTATTCCGTCACTTCTAAGTTAAAGCCTGATATCCCGGTAAATTTCATCGGGCTGCTCAATAAGCGCATTTGGGTCACCCCCAGATCACGCAAAATTTGTGAGCCTGTACCGATCGTGACATACGCACCGGAGCTATCTACGTCGGTTGTGCGCAAAGGTTTTTGACGACCAAAAAAGGTTTCAACTGACGCTAGAATATCTTCACGTTCACCTGCATTTAACATGACCAGCGCTCCGGCTTCGTCTTTTGATATAGCTTCTAAAGCATTACTCATTGACCAACTTTCGCTATTAGGCATAGTCACGCCAATCACGTCACGTAAGGTTTCTGCCGCCTGCACACGAATCAAAGGGCTTTGTGCTTTTTGTACATCACCTTTTGAAATCGCTAAGTGTGAGTCACCGTTAATGGTGTCACGGTAAACATGTAAATCGAACTCACCGTGCACGGTTTGAATTTTATCAGTGCTGAGCTTTTCAATGGTTTGCTCGTTGGCCATACGGTATTGAATTAAATCCGCAATGGTACCAATTTTTAAATCATGCTCTTTTGCAAATTCTTCAAGCTCAGGACGACGCGCCATGGTGCCGTCTTCATTCATGATCTCAACGATACAAGCCGCAGGCTGTAAACCCGCAATTCGAGCAAGATCACAACCCGCTTCGGTATGCCCCGCACGAGCCAATACGCCTGCCGCTTGAGCACGTAGTGGGAAGATATGCCCTGGCTGTACGATGGCATCTGGTTTACTCATTGGGTTCACCGCCGCTTGCACGGTAACTGCACGGTCGGCTGCACTAATGCCCGTTGTCACACCTTCAGCGGCTTCAATTGAAACGGTAAAGGGTGTTGAGAATTTCGCACCATTACCAGCAACCATGGCAGGTAAACCTAAGTAATCACAACGCTCAGGTGTCAGGGTCAAACAAATTAAACCACGCGCCTTACTGGCCATAAAATTGATAATTTCTGGGGTTACCTTTTCGGCTGCAACAATGATATCGCCTTCATTTTCGCGATCTTCATCATCCATCAGGATAACCATTTTGCCGTCACGCATGTCGGCAATAATTTCTTCGATACTATTTAACGCCATGATCACACTCTTAATATTTAATTCGTTTATACGAAGCCGTGCTCAGCTAAAAAGCCGGCACTTAGATTCGATTGCTTTGGTTGAGCTTGCCCAGAAATCAAACGCTCTAAATATCGAGCGATTAGGTCCACTTCTAAATGTACGTTTTGCCCAGGGCCATAACCATATAAGATGGTTTCTTTTGCGGTATGGGGGACAATGTTTAATTCAAACACCTCGCCATTCACGGCATTCACCGTTAGGCTCACGCCATCTACCGTAATTGAACCTTTATGAGCAATGTAACGAGCCAATTCCGTTGGCGCTTGCACTTTTAAGCGAATAGATCGAGCGTCTTCTTGGCGCTCAACCACTTGCCCAATACCGTCTACATGGCCACTCACTAAATGGCCCCCTAAACGGGTGGTGGGTGTTAATGCTTTTTCTAAATTAACGCTATCGCCAAGATTGATGTCACTCCAGCGAGTATAGGCCAGTGTCTCATTGCTGATATCGGCACTGAAACCATCGGCCTGTAACTCTATAACGGTTAAACAGACGCCGTTCACCGCAATACTGTCTCCAAGCTTTACATCGGATAAATCCAAAGCACCTGTTTCAAGAGAGACCTTTAGATCCCCCCCTTGAGCCTGCTTTGCCAACACCTTGCCTTTGGCTTCTATAATGCCTGTAAACACACTAATTGCCTTTTTCTGCAAAACCGATGGTTAAACGCATATCTTGCCCTACCATACGGCTATCTAAAATATTCAGGTTTTGTTTGTCGTCCATCGAGCTTAATGGCAAGTTCAATAAAGGCCGTGCATCGCTACCCATAAAACACGGGGCCATATATAAAACCATTTCATCCACCAAACCTTGTCGCACGAATTCACCGGCTAACGTAGCACCGGTTTCCACTAAAACTTCATTACACTGACGCATGGATAATTCTTTAAGCAGCGCCACAAGATCTAATCCGTAGTCATCGTGATTGAGCGCCAATGTTTCTAAGTTGCCATGCAATTGCACGCCGTGTCGCACCGCCACTAAAGTGCTACCTGGCTGATGCAATATTTTTGCATCACTGCTAATTTGCCCCTGACTATCGAGTACAACACGCAGTGGCTGCTTCGCCACAATCTGACTGGCTAACGTGTCGTCTAAGCCTAACTCGTCTGCGCGCACCGTGAGTGATGAATCGTCTAACTTTATACTTTCGATACCGGTAATAATGGCCGAACTGCGCGCCCTTAAACGTTGCACATCCTGACGAGCGGCAGAGCCGGTAATCCACTGACTTTCACCACTTTTCATGGCCGTACGGCCATCCAAACTTGAAGCCATTTTAAGGCGCACAAATGGCATGCCCGTTTCCATGCGTTTAATAAACCCAGGATTTAATGCGCGAGCTTGTTCTTCCATGACTCCAAGGGTCACATCGATCCCTGCCGTCATTAACTTTGCAAAACCCTGACCACTTACTTGAGGGTTGGGGTCTTTCATGGCACACACCACGTGGCGAATACCCGCTTTGACTAGACCATCACTGCAAGGGGGGGTTCTGCCAAAATGGCTACAAGGCTCAAGCGTGACATAGGCAGTGGCACCTTTTGCAGCGTCACCGGCCATGGCGAGAGCATTGACTTCAGCATGGCCCTCACCTGCCTTGCGATGAAACCCCTCTCCGACAACCTGACCATCTTTGACAATGACACAACCTACACGAGGGTTTGGGTCAGTGGTGTATAAACCTTGCTTAGCCAAAGCAATGGCACGGGCCATAAATGTATGATGGCTCATGGCGTAATCTCTGGGTCGTCAGCCAATATGTCTAATTGCGCATCGTTCTTACGGCTGTCGTGACGAATGCGATCAATTTCTTGGCGAAATTCGTCAATATCTTGGAATTTTCGGTAAACAGAGGCGAAACGAACATAAGCCACTTGATCGAGCTTACGTAATTCATCCATCACAAGCTCACCGACTAAGCGGCTTTTTACCTCACGCTCGCCAGTGGCGCGCAGTCTGGCCATGATATGAAGTATTGAGGCTTCGATGTCTTCAACGCTAACGGGACGTTTTTCTAGGGCGCGCTGCATACCAGCACGGAGCTTTTGCTCATCAAAAGGAACACGGGTGCCATTGGTTTTAACCAATTTAGGCATCAGTAATTCGGCGGATTCAAAGGTGGTATAACGCTCATCACAGGCTTGGCACTGGCGTCGACGACGAACCTGTTCGCCTTCGGCCACTAAGCGCGAATCGATCACTTTTGTATCTTGTTCACCGCAGAACGGACAGCGCATGGCGAATCCTGTGTTAAAGAGCTAAAAATAGGGGGCAAATTATACCTGTTAATGAACACTGTGGAAACTGGCAAACACAGTGTTCAGGCCAGATATGGTGGGAGCTTACAAATCATGGATATGAGTCAGAACAAAGGCTTGCAGGGCAATTTTGTCATTAGCGGGTAAATCGTGGAATTGCAGCCCCACTGACATGCCCTTTTCAATGGCATTCATGGATCGAACGGTGGCGGGTACCGTCATCTCATACTCAATCCCAGTTACATTGATATTGAATATCAGTAAAATTTCGTTACCGCTTGAAAACTCAAAGGTACGACCAATAATACGGGCTCCGTTTAAGCTTAAATCGACAATCTTCGCGGTTGTTTGTTTTTTATCTTGATCAACGCCAAACTCAACCTTAGAAACCAAATCCACATCCGCTCGTACATTTTGACGAACCTCCCCTATGATGACCTTATCTGGAATTTTCAAATGCATATGTGCAAAAGGTAGCGTAGTGGGATGAATGACCTCGGTTTTAAAGGCACAAGCACTGCTTTTACGGCCATAGAAGAAACGTACATTAATTTTGTCACCAATCCTAAGCCCTCTACCAACGGGCATGGTAACAATCACGGATGCATTTCGGCGGTAACCAATCAATACTGATTTTTCACGGTCGTCAGTGTAGCCATCAAACTCAAGTTGTAACAACTGGCCTGGGCTGAGCTTCAAATCCATAAAGTCGGTGGTGTTTTCATCCATTTATCTGCGCATCCTGCTCGACACATATATACAGTGTAGTTGGAATTTTATAAGGTCGAATAAAAACACACACTTAAACAAGATCTGACACTATGAAGCACATTATTTTGCTGCTGAGCGTAATCGCCTTGGCAGCATGCACAAACAAAGCCGCCTATGATGCAATTAAACATAACCAGTGCTTAGAAAAAACGGGGAAGATTCATTGTGATGAGATTGAAGGGTACGAAGACTACAAACAAAAACGCGATGAACTCTTAAAATAAAAAAAGCCCGAGTAAACTCGGGCCTTGCACGGGTTAAATATTATTAACGATTATTGATTCAGTAGTATTTGAGGCGCAAACCCCATTCCCCAGATAATCACAGTAGCAGCCATCATGCCCACAAGGCCGCACAAACCTACTGTTAAAATAGAGGTGGCAAATATGAAGCCCCGCTCTTCAGGAATATTCATAAAAATTGGAACACCGGCATATAAAAGGTATACGGTGTACGAAACAGCGGCCATCACCACAAACACATCAAGCCACAAAATGGGAACCAAACCTATAATGCCGGATAGAAACATGGGAGTAGAGGTAAATGTAGTGAACAACAAGCAACGCTCTAGGCTCGCCTTAGCACCAAATGTTCGCTCCATCCAGTAGGTGGTATAAGCTATAAAAAACATTCCAGCCAGTAAAGCCAAATAAAACGCGCCCGCAAGCGGTAATGCAGATTCAAAGCTCAGATAATAGAATTCTTTACCAACAAAACTCCAACCAACCTGTGTGGTGCCAACCAGCAAGGCAAACGGTGGAATAGCGGCCAAAAACAATAAATGGGTTAAGTAAATATGACCCAGCGAGTGATCTTCTTTTTTGATTGAGTCCCACTCCGATTTTGGGTGATACATCAATCCGAACATGTGTTGTAGATACATAACCTTCCCCTAATTTGGTTGGCTGTTTTGTTCTATGAAGCGTACGACTAGGGAACACCCTCGCTTATGTTTTGTCTTTTATTAACAGTGCATCGCACTGAATGGACAGTCCTTAAAACCTCCGATTACTGTCTTCTTATCCTCTATAAATTTTGGTCAATAGACTACTAAAATGCAATTAACTGAACATAATGATCCAATAACAAGGCCGCAAATAACCATAAAATATATATGATGGAATAACGGAATGTCTTTCGCGCATTTTCGTCAGAGGGATTGCACCACATACGGTAAGTCAGCCAAGTGAAGCGAGCATTAATATAAGTAACGATGGCTAAATAAACCAAGCCTTGAGTACCCAGTAATACTGGGCCAATACCCACTACACATAACAATAAGCAGTAAAGCCATGCTTGAAAGGCGGTAAATTCAATTCCATGTGTAACTGGTAACATGGGGACTCCGGCATTGGCATAATCGTCCCGCTTATAAATGGCCAGCGCCCAAAAATGAGGGGGCGTCCAAGTGAATATAATCAGCACCCATAACAGCGCTTCAGGCCCTACTTGCCCGGTGACAGCGCAGTACCCTAAAAGGGGCGGCATTGCTCCCGCCAAACCACCAACCGTAATATTTTGCGGGGTCGCTGGTTTAAGCCACAAGCTATAAACAACACCATAAGCAAACATGGAAGCAACTGATAACACACTGGTTAATAAATTCGTTTGCCAATAAAGAAGCGCAGCGCCGAACACTAACAACCCCATTGAAAATACAAACGCAGATTCCGCACTGACCTTACCAGTTGCCACAGGGCGACGTTTGGTACGTTGCATTTGTGTATCGCGATATCGATCAACCAAGTGATTCAATACCGCCCCACTCATCGCACAGGCACCCACCCCAACCAATGTATAAAAGAGTTTAAAAAATTGAATATTCATGTCACTGGCTAATAAAAAACCCACCATGACAGTGAATAACATCACCACAACAACTTTGAATTTTGTCAGTGCAAAATAATCTTTTATGGTAGTGGAATACCTTACCCCACCTTGCCAAATATTCATTTTTTCCATAATACGCACCTTCTTATTTTTAGTGGCTAAGCAAGTAGCTCTTGTGCAATTTCGTCGTTTTCTTCTTCTAGTTCTGGGGTCGTCATACCATGAATTGCGCTCATCCAAAGTAACATAGCAAATGTGTTATGCAGCAGAGCTAAACTTAATGGCAGCAATAAAACAGCATTGAGGATGCCTAATACGATTTGAATGCTCAGTAATGTAAAGCACAGAGTCAGCGCCCGTCTTTGTGTGGATTGTTTGATGGCTAAAAAGATAAACATTAGCACAACGCCTAGCGCACCCAGACGATGAAGCCACTGAATACCCATACGCTGCTGGTTTGACCCAATACCACCAAGATATTCATCCCCATCTACCATGGGTGAGTGTAATACCTCGCTCGTAATTTCAACCCACATCCGCCCTTGGCAAGTTGGAAAATCTGGACATGCAAGGCCCGCATAATGACTGGATGTCCAAGCACCTAATGCCATCTGTAAAAAGATAACCACGGCAAACGCGCTCCAAATAGATTTCCATTTGGGCTCTGTATTGGTCTTTATAATGCGCCATATCAAGAACTGTAAACCAATGGTGATAGCGCCACCTAAAAGGTGTGCGCTCACGACCGGAGGCCATAGGCGAAGCGTCACTGTCCACATGCCAAACAAGCCTTGCAACACAACCCAACCACATAGAAAAACCGCCAACCAACGAGCTGCGCCCAAATATCGAGGCCAAATTAAAAATGCCTGAATGAGAATACTTAAACCTAATAAGCTGGCCACATAGCGATGGATCATTTCCATCCAAGCCTTACCTGAATCAAACTGCCACTGAGTAAACGCCATTGCTTGCTCATTAGAAACGGGGAACGGATGGCCATAACACACAGGCCAATCAGGGCAACCTAACCCTGCATCGAGTAAACGGGTCAACGCACCAAGCGTAATAACAATTAACGCCATGAAAATATTGATTAATGCAAAGCGGCTCATACTCAGCTCACCCTTATATTATTTTTATTATTGACTGTTGTGTTTAAGCAATACTTTTAAATCTTTTAGTAATTTATAGGCGCCGTCGTCCGTGGCCTGATAAGAAAGTAAAACCAAACCTTTTTGATTTGCGATAAATAATCCGTTATCCATCGCACGCAATTCATCTAAGTCTGTTGATGACAAAATGATTTTGTCTTGATTTTTACCCAGCGCCATTTTCACGCGCTGTAACAAATTAAACCAAGCATCACAGTTAGGTTGGCAGTCCTGGTTACGCCATAAAACCTGCCAACTTAAATCATCCGGCTGGTCAACATAATAAGTAGATTGTAGCCATTCACCTCGAGCTTTATCGGCAATATTTTGCTTACTGTCTAATAGCGCAATCGATACAGCAAACGGCGTGACAAGTACTAATAACATTAGAAACAGTGGCAATTTACGCATGAGCATTTCCTCGCTTCAAACTGGCAATCAATAAAATTACTATCCCGCATATACCTAATAACAGCCATTGTACGGCATATGCCTGATGACGATGATGACTTAAATACGATGACTTTTGCGGTTGAGGCGACAGCAATCCATGACCAGATTGTTGTATAAATATTTCTGAAGAAACACTTTGACCAAGTAAACTTGAAAAGTATTTTTCATCAACAAACTGGATTCTGTTAGCCAGGGGATCTTGCAGGTTATTATTCAAAAGCAATGGTTTATGATGCTGCTTCAATATGCCATCGATCTTAACTGTGCCAATAACTGGTGGCACAATGGGTAAGGTATCCCTGTCTTCATAAGCGATAAAGCCTCTGTTGACTAAATAGAATTTATCTTCATATTGAAAAGGGGTAATTAACGCGTACCCTACTTTGCCATTTAAGGTTTGGTTATCGAGATAGTGATTAAATTCATTGATAAACTGACCTTGCATATGCAGTGACTGAGCGACAGGCGCTTGATAGAAAACCGATTTCTGATATTGCCAAAATGCCGCACTGAAACAAATAGCAATACCCAACAGCATAATAAAGCTATAAAGTGGCTTTATTACAAAGTGCCAGTTCCGATTCACATTCACAATAGAAGGATTCGTCATGCTTAAGGCTCTCATTCTGTTATTTTTATTATTCAGTATTGGTGCATTATTTTATGGTTTTTTTCATCTAATGACGGCCCCTAAAAGCTCAGAGAAAACATTTAAGAGCTTAAAGTATCGAGTTATCTTTGCCGCCTTCACCATTATTCTTATAGGTTTATTCTTTTTTATGGAGCATTACTCATAACCCATAAAACGAAACATAGAAGTGAAGGATTAACCTTCACCTCTAAAACACATAAACAAATGTAAACAGTAATAACCAAACCACATCAACAAAGTGCCAATACCAAGCGGCCGCTTCAAACCCGAAGTGATCATCTGGTGTAAAATGGTCATTCTTAACACGCCAATACATAACAAATATCATGATCGCACCAAGTGTTACGTGAGCGCCGTGAAAACCTGTCAGCATGAAAAAGGTCGAACCATAGATCCCGCTATTAAGCGTTAAGTTAAGATCATTCATTGCATGACCATATTCATATATCTGAACACACATAAACGCCACACCTAAAGCCAGCGTTAGAGCAATCCACTTCAAAGTCGCGGCTTTGTTTTGTGCTCTCAAACTATGATGGGCAAACGTCAGTGTCACACTGGATATAATAAGAAGTACGGTATTAATAAACGGCAGTTTCCATGCATCGATCACACCCATGGCACCTGGGTAGGTATTCATATCTGGAGTGGTTAATAATGGCCAGTGGGCGGTGAATCCTTCCCACAACATATTGGCCTCACCTTTTGCACCTTCACCACCTAACCAAGGTACAGCGAACATGCGCGCATAGAAGAGCGCGCCAAAAAAAGCCGCAAAAAACATCACTTCAGAAAAGATAAACCAGCCCATGCTGAAGCGAAATGAACGCTTCAGCTGGTCGCTATTTAGGCCACGTAAGCCTTCATTGACCACTTCTCCAAACCAGCCAAAGAGCATATAAAGCATTAAGAAACCGGAAATAACCGCTAAAACAACGGAGCCAGTTCCGACACTGCCTTGACTACTCTCATGAATAATAGAAGCCATTGAAAATAAGGTTAAAAATACCGCCACGGCACCAAAAATAGGCCAATGACTGCGCGCTGGAACATAATACTTAGGTGTGTTCAAAATGTACCTCCTAGGGTTTCACTTTGATAAAGTCGATACGAGAGTGATAAGTGATTCACTTCTTTTGGTGCTTTAGCACTTAAAGTTACCTGCAAAGGCAGCTTCATTGTTGACTTCGCTGGGACCAATTGCTGGGTAAAACAGAAACATTCTATTTTAACCAAATACTCAGCCCATTCTCCTGGCGCCACGCTGGGCACCGCTTGAATCGTGACAGGATAATCATAAGGGTTCGTCAATTCATAATAGGTGGTGATTAGACGACCCGCTTGTAATTCCAAATGTTTATTTTCTGGTTGGAACTGCCACAGGTCTCGACTATCAGCATCAGCCAACATTTGTAAGTTAGCCGTTTGAACACCGCCTTCATCCATTAAGGATTTTATGTCGCCGGTAAACACTTGATAGTTTTTACCATTGAGACCCGTGACCTCACAAAAAATGTCATAAAGCGGCACCATGGCAAAACCAAAACCAAACATAAAGATTGGGACGAGTGATATTTTCCATGGCGACATCTTTTTCATTTTTCAGCTCCTATCACTTCACCTGCGGTGGCTCTTGAAAGCTATGGTAAGGCGCTGGGCTTGGAATATCCCACTCTAAACCATCTGGCTCATCCCACACTTTATCGGTGGCTTGCTCACCCTTTCCACCTATGGTGGTACGCCAAAGGTTGTACACAAATATGAGCTGACTAAGGCCAAAGATGAATGCACCAACCGAGACAATCGCGTTGAAGTCCGCAAACTGCAGAGCATAATCAGGTATTCGACGAGGCATACCGGCCAAGCCCACAAAGTGCATAGGAAAGAACGTAATATTTACGCCGATAAAGCTTAACCAAAAGTGCCACTTACCTAATGTTTCGCTATACATACGGCCACACCATTTCGGCAGCCAGTAATATACGCCCGCCAAGATACTAAACAGAGCACCCGGCACGAGCACGTAATGAAAATGCGCGACAACAAAGTAGGTATCGTGATACTGAAAATCTGCTGGGGCAATCGCAAGCATCAAGCCACTCAACCCACCTATGGTAAATAGCACCACAAATGCAATGGCAAATAACATGGGAGTTTCAAACGTCATGGACCCACGGAACATGGTAGTTACCCAGTTAAATACTTTCACCCCGGTTGGCACAGCGATGAGCATGGTGCTGTACATAAAGAATAATTCACCCACCAACGGCAAACCCACAGTAAACATATGGTGTGCCCATACGATGAAACTGAGTACCGCTATTGAAGCCGTTGCCCACACCATTGAGGTATAGCCAAATAAAGGCTTGCGACTAAACGTTGAAATAATATGAGATACAATGCCAAATGCTGGCAAAATCATGATGTACACCTCTGGATGCCCAAAGAACCAAAATACATGTTGGAATAACACAGGGTCCCCACCACCGGCTGCATCAAAGAATGACGTACCAAAATGAATATCCATCAACATCATGGTAACCACACCAGCCAGAACCGGCATTACCGCGATTAACAAAAAGGCTGTGATCAACCAGGTCCATACGAATAAAGGCATCTTCATAAAGGTCATGCCTGGCGCACGCATATTAAAGATGGTAACGATGACGTTCACCGCCCCCATAATGGAACTAATACCCATAATATGGACACTGAAAATAAAGAAGGTGACACTGGGCGGCGCATAACTGGTTGATAAAGGCGCATAAAACGTCCAACCAAAGTTAGGCGCACCACCATCCATAAATAATGTACACAGCAACATACCAAACGCAAAAGGTAGTAACCAAAACGACCAGTTATTAATGCGCGGTAGAGCCATATCCGGCGCACCAATCATCATGGGCACCAACCAGTTTGCCAAGCCAACAAACGCAGGCATGATGGCGCCAAATACCATGATCAAACCATGCATGGTTGTCATCTGGTTAAAGAAGTTGGGGTCCACCAATTGCAAACCGGGCTGAAATAATTCAGCTCGAATAACAAATGCCATGGTGCCGCCAATCAATAAAGAACCCAGCGCCAGTAACAAGTACATGGTGCCAATATCTTTATGGTTTGTTGTGTAAACCCAGCGTAAAAAACCTTTATCTGGGCCATGGTGATGGTCTGCTGATTCTATCGCGTGCGACATAATGGCCTCCTATTTCCCAGATTCTTTTTGTTGTTTAACTTGCTTCGGTGTTGCCATATCGCCTTTATCATTACCCCAAGCATTTCGCTCATAAGTAACCACCGCAGCAATATCACTGACACTTAACTGTTCCGCGTAGGCGCCCATGGCGCTGCCTTTTTTACCGTTAAGTACAATATCAATATGATCAGCAATATCTCCCAGTGCGATCTTACTACCAGCAAGTGCAGGGAAGACCGGCGGCATACCGCTACCATTTGCTTGGTGACATGCCGCACAGTTGCTCTTGTAAACACTTTCACCTTGCGCCATGAGTTCTTCGTAACTCATATCTTTCACTTCGCGAGCAGCCGCTTGTGCAATGGCTTGCTCGGTAATCCAGGTTGCGTATTCTTCTTTTGAAACCGCTTTAACCACGATAGGCATAAAACCATGACCCTTACCGCATAACTCAGTACATTGACCGCGGTAGATGCCAGGCTTATCGATAATGGTCCAAGACTCGTTAATAAAGCCTGGAATGGTATCTTTTTTCACAGCCAGATCAGGCACCCACCAAGAGTGAATCACATCTTTTGCGGTGAGCAAGAATCGAATTTTTGTATCCACCGGAACCACCAGTGGGTTATCCACTTCAAGCAAATAGTTTTCACCTTTTGCTTCTTTATTATCGATTTGTTCTTGCGGTGTGGTAAGAATGGAGAAGAAATCCACATCTTCATTAAGATAGGTGTAACGCCACTTCCATTGATACCCGGTTACCTGTATATCAATTTCGGCATCTTCTGCGTCATACATATCAATGAGTGTTTGCGTAGCCGGTATGGCCATCACCACTAATATAATTAACGGAATAAGCGTCCAGAGAATTTCCACCGTGGTACTTTCGTGAAAGTTTGCCGCTTTTGCGCCACGGCTTTTACGATGGTAAATGATGCTATAGAGCATAACCCCAAAAACAACCACAGCAATTGCCACACAGATATAAAATATCGTCATGTGCAAACCGTGAACATTTTGACTTAATTGGGTAACACCCTCTGTCATATTTAAACCCCATTCGGCAAACGCAGAATGAGAATTAGATAGTAAGAGTAAAGCGGATACAGCAGAAATTCCCACTCGTCTCATGGGACCTCCTCAGCATGACTTTCATTATTTTTATATTTATTGTCATTTGAGTATAGCAATGAAGATTAAAAGAAGAAGTCGATATAAAGCGTATTTACGATTATTTTTAGACAACACAAGCCGAATTACCCCTTATTTTTTAGGCTTTACACATAACAGGCCAAAAAACTTTTAGTTTTTTTATTGGCCTTTTTTATGCATAGCTATTTTGTATTTTTATTTTTACTCATGAATAAGTATGAAATATTTTTTGTGCCACTTTTTCAAATGACCTTGATATTACACATCATTTTTTCACTCTCTTTCATTGCTACACTTAACCCAATACTCACATTAAATGGAGTCACACTATGGCGATTAGAGTCGGCATTAATGGTTTTGGCCGAATAGGTCGTTTAGCGCTTCGGGTATGTTTAGAAAGAAAAGACATAACTGTTGTCGCTATTAATGACTCAATGAGCAGTGAATATATGGCGTATTTATTACGTTATGATTCTACCCATGGTCAGTTAAGAGAAGAGATTCATGCAAAAGAAAAATTTCTACTCATCAATGATCAAACCATCAATGTGACACATGAAATGAATCCTCCATCATGTGCATGGGGTGATCACCAGTGTGATGTTGTGCTTGAATGCACAGGGAAGTTCACCACCTTGCAGCTGGCCAGTGGTCATATTCAAGCTGGTGCAAAAAAAGTAATCATTAGCGCGCCTTCCAATGATGCGCCCATGTATGTAATGGGTGTAAACCATAAAGACTATGAAACAGGACAAACGGTTATTTCGAACGCCAGCTGCACAACCAATTGTCTCGCTCCGGTTGCCAAGGTGCTCCATGATAAATGGGGCATTACAGAAGGCTTAATGACAACTGTTCACGCCGTCACAGCTTCACAACGTACAGTGGATAGCTCCATCGAGGGTGACTGGCGAGGCGCCCGTTCCATGGGTAATAATATTATTCCTAGCAGCACAGGTGCAGCAAAAGCCGTGGGTAAAGTGATTCCATCCCTAAACGGTAAACTAACCGGTATGGCTTTTCGCGTCCCCACTACAGATGTGTCCGTTGTGGACTTAACCGTTCGCCTTGCTAAGCCGGCTTCAATGGAAGAAATCAAACAAGAGATGTTGCGCGCCAGTGAGACAGAGCTAAAAGGCTTGTTGGCCTATACTGATGAGTCAGTTGTGAGCAGTGATTTCATACATGACCCGCATAGTGCAATCTTAGACGCCGGTGCCTGCATCGCGCTGAACGATCAATTTATAAAAATAGTGGCTTGGTATGATAATGAGTGGGGGTATGCCAATCGTTTGGTGGATCTGGCTTGTTATGCATCTAAAATCGATCCTGTAACGTAAACAAATTATGGATACGACTAATTTAGAAAAAATCGCCCTATTCCCCATTCCCGACTGCGTCGTCTTTCCGGGTATGGTGTTTCCTTTGCACGTATTTGAACCAAGATATCGCGCCATGGTCACTCAATGTATAGAGCAGCGCATGCCATTAGCCATTTGTCATACTGAAAAAGTCATCCATGAAGTGGCGCCCATGCAAGACCCAAAAGAAGCCCTGACCCGTAATCAAGACACTTATAAGCCTGTCGACATATTCAGTGCGGGATTATGTGAACTGGTAAGTACAACGGGTGATGGACGCCTGCTAGTGAACGTTCACATTGACCGGCGCTTACAGTTCATAGAGGACAGCCAAACACTGCCTTTTAAAATCGCACACTGCCGCCCTTACCTGGATACCATAATGAGCCATGAGCAAGCCGCGGAAGGCGCCGTGATTAAAGACAAAATCATTCATCGTCTTATTGCCTTCAGTGGGGGTGAACCCAGCGTTGTTGAACGACTAGAGTCGCCACAGTGGGCCGATAAGTCGGCGCAGGATTTCAGCTTTGACGTTTTTAGTATTATTCAACTGGACTCTCACATCCAGCAAGCCATTCTTGAAGATCGTTCCGCCCTATCGCGGTTAAAACAGGTCTTGGCCGTTTTAAATCAACGCTGAACATCCGCTTGTGTCACCCCATGTCAAACAGTGTCGTTAATGAACAATGTGTTTACCTGCCAGACACGTAATACTGATACTGACACCCCCCGACATTAAAATTAGAAGACTGATATATGGGCGAATACAATATTAATGGGCTGGCCATTCCTTTATTTTTACTCTTCATGCTTGTTGAGTATGCGTTTTTGCGCATCAGCGGTCGCAACCTTCACCGTTACAATGACAGTGTGACAAGCTTATCCATGGGGCTGTGCTTGTTAATGTCGGATGCTTTATTAAAAGCCTATACCTTTGCCATTTTTATTTATATTTGGGATCAGTATCGACTGTTTCATTTTTCCTCTGATGAAATACTCACCTGGGTTGTCTTCTTTATTGGTGTGGATTTCTGTTATTACTGGTTTCATCGTCTGGCCCACGAGATTAATTTCCTTTGGGGCGCTCATGTTGGGCATCATCAAAGTGAAGAATACAATCTCACCACTGCGTTAAGACAGAGTGCTTTTCAATATGCATTTTCATGGGTGTTTTACTTGCCACTGGCATTACTGGGCTGCCCTCCACACGTCTTTTTAATTCAATTTATTATTCTTAAACTTTATCAATTTTGGTTGCATACGCAGGCTGTGAATAAAGTGCCACTTATGGAGGGCATTTTATCTACCCCTTCTAGTCATCGAGTACACCATGCAAAAAACCCAATCTACATAGATCGTAACTATGGTGGCACCCTGGTTATTTGGGATCGACTATTTGGCACTTGGCAACCAGAGCTCAGTCATGAACCCTGTCATTACGGCACCACACAGCCTCTCACCACATTTAACCCTATTAAAGCTAACTTGCAGCACTGGGGTTTATTAGCCGGTGATACATTACGCACACAATCATGGAAGAATAAATTCAAACTTTGGTTTCAACCAACGGGTTGGCGTCCTGATGATTGCCAACCCCAAGATATAAATTCAAAAATGTTACAAAAAAGTGGTGCAAGTAACCGCGAGAAATATGACCCTCAGACCAGCCGCTCTATCAAGTGGTATGTGGGTGCATCCATGTTGCTCACTTTTTTTGTCGCCACTGTCTTTTTATTTATTGCACCAACGCTCAGCGGGCAAACGCTTTTATTGGGCGTTGCATTAATTCTCAGTGGCTTGGTCATCGCCAATGATTTATTAGAAAATAACAAACGATTTTTTATTTTCGAAGTATTAAGGCTACCCATTATGGTTTGGTTTGCCTCTAGCCTTTGGATGACCACCATGACAACGCAGATGACTCACTCAGTTTTAATTAAAAGCTCACCAGTTAACGCGTTAGATTATGCAAGCTCGGTATCACAGTGGCCCCAATGGCACCCTCAATCCTATCAAGTCTATGCGCCATCAAGTGGCCCTTTAATCAGCGGGCAACGTTTTGAAGAGGATATCAATACGCCAATTGGCATGAACCACCTTGTTTGGCGTGTGACAGAAAGCAAGCCAGGTACTTTATGGCAAGCACAGGCTGTGAATCAAAATAATGGCGTTGAAATCGAACTAACATATCGGGTAATTGAAAAGAATAATGACTCTGAGTTTGAGCGAACGCTTACATACACCATGCCAAATGTATTGCTAACAGCCTTTAATGCTTTGTATTTTGAACGTCTCACACAGAAAAAATCAGAAGATGCATTGGCCCGATTAAAATCGTCGATTGAATCACAGGTAAGCGCCCCATAAACAAAATCAAATATCAACAACATGACCTATATAGCAGGCAATGATATATTCATCCTTTTACCCAATGTAAAAGGATGCACACATGGGCTTAATTATTTTACCTCTGATGGTCATTTGGGGCTTGGCCTGTATTTATAGTATTCGCACAGGCTATCACTTAATCAACGGCCACCCCTTCTTATCGTTTGGCTTACCACTTATCTTGATTACCTTAAGCTGTATCGCCATTTATGTGTATTTGGGTTTGGCTGGTTTCAAAAACCAAAAAGAATTATGGGCCTTTGAAATACCGTTTTATTTTATGACAGGTAAAACGGTAATCGCATTATTTATGTTGGCCGGCCTAAGCCACTTTTTCTACGCACATCAAATTAATAACATGTATCTATTGGCGGGGTTATTTATCGTCATGATGACATTTTCTGCCGGTGCACTCATTGGCGCTTTCAGCTCAGATTATTTTATTCAAACCCACAATATTAAAATCACACATTAAACGCTTGATAGGCCTAAAGGTGGCTAAGCCTTTTCATTGCTATTGTTCCTGAGTGCTTTTTGCCAACGCTCAGATAAGACAACACCAATTAACGTAATACCACCGCCCACATAATGGTAGATATATAAGTGCTCCCCTAAGGTGAGCATGGCAATGATCGCGGTTAGAATCGGCATTAAATTAAAGAAGACTGCATTGCGGCTTGGTCCTAAATATTTAACGCCACTCATCCATGCTAAAGGTGCAGCAATGGATGCAAACAAACAAGCATATAAAACCAAGGGCAAATTATCACTATTAAGGCCATAGCCTGGACTAACAAGGAATAATGGAAGCTGCACAACAATGGCCACTAGTACTTGTAGATACAATAACTGAATGGCGCTAAATGGAATTTTCCAACGTTTTAACAATGCACTGTAAACGGCATAGGCAAACGTTGCCATTAGCATCAGCGCATCCCCAAAATTGATTCCTTGGTGCGTAATGGCCCAAATATCACCTCCAGTCACCACCCATAACACACCTACAAATGATAAAACCGATCCCCATAATGCGCCATAGGTTAATCGCTGTCCTAACGCCAGCATAGACAAAACCAGTGCCATGATAGGCATAAGCGATAAAACGATCCCCATATTCACGGCGGTGGTCTTATCCGCCGCAAAATATGCCAAGCTTTGAAATACCGCCATGCCTAATGTGCCTAATACAAATACACGACCAAGATAAGGTTTGATAGACGGCCAAGCTTTAATCGTTGGCCCGAGCAAGAAAGGCGTTAAAATAATGGCCGCAAACACCCAGCGGTAAAAACCAATTTCTGCTGGATGAATCACACCCACCGTTAGTTTGTTAATAACCGTATTGCCCGCCCAGATCAAAACGGCCAATAATGGAAAAGCAAAATACATGACAACACTCAACTAAATAAAGCCTGCCATTATCCGCTTATAGGTGACAAAAGCCATGTGGGTAAATAAAAAGGACTGTTTTAATAATAAACCGAAAATAAAAAAATACCGCGATAAACGCGGTATGTTTTACATTAAAAGTTAGCCCCTATTCCCACATACCAACCGTTATAGTCACTGCCTGAGAACTCATCAATCACATACTGATTTTCAGAGCCAGGGTCATCTGCCAGCGAGTCTGACATAAACCAGATGCCACGTACCCCAGCTTGGGCAAATACTTGCGAGCCGCTTTGAGTCAAGTTAGCAATCCACATATAACCTAGGTTAAATTCAAAACTTAAGATTAGGTCACTGGAGAAATCTTCAGCTTTTTCGAAATCAGTGCCATATGTGTCATTAATCAATTGCTCTTGACGGCCCGAGCTTTCAACCTCGTAATTATTAAACATGACAAAAAAGCTGCCTACGATACCGCTGTGGAACCCTGTGCTTTTTTCAGAGGCTTCATATAGACGCAGTTCACTGCCATCTATTCCGTAATAAAAGCTGGTCGAAGTCGTTTTACCAAACGGGTCAATCGTAGAGCCCCATACTTCTTGGTTAGCATACGTATAACGACCAGCGGAACCCGCACCGCAACTGTTATAACAAGTACTGCTGATGCTTGGATCAACATCACGGGATAACAGTATGGGGGAGTTCATCACATATCGGGTAAAACCAATGACACTTTGCATGCCCTGACGCCAAGCAAACGCATACTGAATTCGGTCTGCTTCATAGTCCAATGTCACATCTTCATTGGAATTGATCATGATTCTCTCGACACAATCGTATTTAGAACCGGTGCACGTGGTGGGTAAACTGGTGCCCGTTTGCACAAATAAATCTGAGTTACTGCCCGCAGAAATAAAACTCGCTTTTGCTTCCCCTTCTTCGTGGCCAATGGTGATACCTTTCCATTTTAAGGCTGCGGATAATTTATCCCGATCATTTTTTGCCGACAGTAATGTACTGATATCAATTGAGAAATCTTTAAATACCGGCGAGCGATAACGCACTTCCTGGGTTTCAAATACAATTTCTTCTTTAAAGGCCGATTCAAACCATTCATCGGTGACTTCATCTGTAC
>MDTG01178298.1_pt1 | contig 19546 bp, 27 predicted proteins | sample 811421 | NCBI WGS metagenome assembly MDTG01 (sample SAMN05326645, study PRJNA326480) | marine metagenome | isolation source: seawater | place: Pacific Ocean: South East | collected 2011
CATATGTAGATATATTCAAATTGTTCTTTGTATGTTGTCATAACTCCCCTTCCTGGGATCGAACCAGGGACAAATTGATTAACAGTCAACCGCTCTACCTCTGAGCTAAAGAGGATTGAAAGGGACCGAAGTCCCATTAAATCATTACCTGATGAGTTCAGTTGGTTCTTCTTGACCGATGATCTGAGGAACGAATCCCTCTAGTTCAAACATCTTGAAGTTCTTACCTTCTTCCAAACGTCGTTGGAATGCTTCCTCAAATGCAGAGTTAGCAGCATCTACTCTTTCCTGTGCTACAGAACGAAAGTAGGGAACCTCTTCAGCTTCAATACCTTGAGTATAACCGATGAAAGATAGTTCTCCTGCTGCATAAAATGCATTGATGAAAGCACGATCAAAGTAAGTGCCTTTGACACCACCGCCTTTTTGAGCGGAAACATTAAGAGGAATTACCCTCATGTTGTTTGGACAGTGCTTAGCAGCAAATGCATTTGCCTTTGCAGAATCAATAGCAACAACACTGCCATTGCAACGTTGCTTTTGAAGGCATAGATCAACCAAATCAATGACTTGCTTTTGAACAAACGAATGGGGAATATTATTCACCCAATCAATGCAGTAACCAGTAGAAGGGAGTACATTATGCTCGCTCAAATACAAGGCAATATGTCCGTTAAGACGCTTCTTAAAGTCATTGACAGTAGCACCCTTAGAAGGCGGATGATCGTTGGCACCTAGACCAATCTCATCACGCATTTCCTGCTCGGTAAAACCTGGCTTTAACTCAAGTTCATTGAAGACACTATGGGTTAATCCAAGTTCCATCTTAGCAGCATAACGACTAAATCCATCAAATAGGGCGGACTTATAAAGATATTCTGGTTGCACACTGACTAACTGTCCGTGTACTGCCATATTGTTCTTAATTAACTCTACGTTAACGCTGTTTGTTCCAACAGAACGGACATCATTAAGTTCTTGTCCTGCATGATTAGTAATACATACTTCATCAAGGGCATGGACAGATCTCTTACGAACGATATAGGTACGTCCTTCAGGTAATTCCAATTTATCATACCAAGAAACTTGGGGTAGTTGTCCTGGAATGATTTTTTCGTATGATAACATTCAATTCAATTTGCAATAGTACATGAATATCGGTTTTAGCTATAAGCTTAACCGAAAGCCAAACACAGGATTTGAACCTGCGACCTGAGCTTTACAAAAGCCCTGCTCTACCACTGAGCTAGTTTGGCGGTGCTAGCATTACTGCCGCACAAATTTAAAAGCACCCCAATCAGAACCCCATACTTTCTGATGGGTTTCTATATGAAGACCTTTGTCTACTACGTGGTATTCATCTGCAGTCAAGGTGACTTCATTTTGGACATATGTGTCTGTCCCATTCCAATTCACGTAGCAGTTACAGGTTGAGGTCCCGCCAAAATATGACTGCGAACCTGTCTGTCTCATAATAATATCACAACCCTCGCGATATGTCAACATGTCTTCCGTAATTTCTTCCAAACGCTGACATTGTGCAAACTGAAGCGGGTTTGCAATCTCGTAGTTCTTGAGATGATACTCTTCTCCATCCTGAACCACATCAATCACGAACTGACGATATGGACGATTGAGTAGATAGTTGTATGCTTGCTCTCCATATATACGATTCTCTCCAATCAAACGGTGAGAAACACGAATGTGTGCATAGCGAGTGGGGTGGGATTGCGCTTGACGTTTGTTTGCAAATGTCCCAACCAATAGTTCAATGAAACTCATTCTGGTATAAGTTCTGGATTAATAAGATCTAATTCAAATAACACGGGATGACATTCTTCTGCAATGAGATAATCAGAAAATTTGAAGATGTCCTCTAATGTATACTCTTGATTAATTGCACATTCAGATAGAATCCATTTATCCTCTTTATCTTCCTTTTCTAGGACATCAAAAGCAAATGGCATACCCTGAATAAAATACATCATTACTGGTTCATTGTCAACAAAACAATGTTGACGACTAATAGTAAACTTCATCATTGTGTTAGCGTTTCCTAGTAATGTTATTTACACAGGAATGCGAGTAGGGAGACTTGAACTCCCACGACCAATGGTCAGCAGATTTTAAGTCTGATGCGTCTACCGATTCCGCCATACTCGCAGTTGTGAGAGGCGGTTTCGCGTAAGGAAACACATTGTAGTTTACCTCTCAACTCCTTTATTATAGCAGATTAAGTGGGGCGTGTGGGTGGCGCAGACAGTTTAATGATTGACTGCTGTTTGATGAACTGTTTTAATTCTGGTGTTTCTTCCCACTCCCAAGTTTCTTCATGTCCGTGTCTATCAATCTTCTTAAGGGTCTTTTTAGTCATTTTGGATACCATCCATTACTTGTTGCAAATCATTAGCACGTCCCCTATAGTAATCGATCTCCTCTGTGAGGACATCACGAATGTCATCAACAATGGTGTTAGGGTCAACATCATCATTAAAGTAGGTTTTAATAGCTTCTGCTAGATAACGCCTTCTATTCCATTCTACACTATAAGGTTTATAATTCATGATGAGGTTTTGTGTGTTTATATTCTATATGACACCTGGTCATTTGTCAAGCATGTGCATGTTCTTCATGTAGTTTAGTGTATCATGCATATTACCAATATGCTTGTTACCCAATGAAACTTGAGGGTATGATGCATCTCCCCCAAATTCCATTTCAAATTGATGCTGCTCAAAGTGTCGTCCGAGTTCATACTTATGAAATTCTGTTGAGATGGATTGAAGAAGCTGAGCAATACGCTCGCATTCTTGACTACCATTTGAATAGATTACTGCTGTTGTCATTTGTTTTGGCGATCGTATTCAATTACAATTTTTTTGTGCTTAGATTTTAAATCACTGCACTCGTAATATGTAGCCTTTCCATCGAGTAAAGATTCCAAACTAGAAACCATATTTTTTGCTATGCACAAATTAGTTGCTTTTTTGCTCTCTTCACTCATTTTTATACTCCTCAATAGTATCCATAATAGAGTCAAAGGATGAGATTGAAGTAATATCAGTGATTAATTCAGAGATCTGCTTACATACAATTGGTCTCTCGCCTCTAGCAGCAAAAGCAAGTGCATTTCTAAGAGATTGTTCTGCTTCTTTGAGTGATTCTTCTACTTGATTACCCAGCGCCATTAGGTCTGCCTCCAATTTTGTCCCACATTTCTTGTACCATATCATGTTCGTGAACAACACCAATATGTGGTGGTATCTCTGCTTGCCATTTATCAATTGCTTCCTGAGTAGGAACAGCAATTCGGAAGGGATAATCTTCCTCCTCAAACTCCTTATTCATATCAATATATGTTTGGGGAGTAATCTTAATCTTCTTGGGTTGATGCATCTTTTGATATTGATTAGCACCCAAGTTGTCTAGAAAATCATTCATAATGTTCTCTCCAATCTATTCATTGCTTGATCTGGGAAATCTCTTGGTCTACTATCACCAGCATTATCAGTTCTAGGTGAACCTTCATTCGCCTTCATAGTATGTTGATAGTTAGGTCGTGGATACCTAATACAAAATGGATCAGGCATCCAATAAGTAACCTGCCATTCTTGTTCAGGACATAACTCAAGATGTTTCTCTACTGTATGAGAGAAGATACCGAGTTGAATATATCCATCATGACTGACACATCTGCCATTACCAATATCAACCAGGAATAGCATCTTACTACTCAATCTCGTTGCCTCCAGTCATCAGGTTTGTCTCTCATAAACCAATCTTTGATATCATCAGCACTGTCGAATCCCGTTTTATGATTGGATGGATCGGGATCTCCTAAACCCATCCTATTCATAAAATCATCAATACTGCCCTCCTCAATGTCTTGAGCAGCTTGTCTCCGTGCCTGTTGTAACCAATCTCTAGCAGTGGTATGTGCCTTTGCAAGTTTTTGTGCCCAGACCATATCGTCTAATTTGACTTCTTCACCATTTGCAATTTTCTTACAAATAAATTCTAATCGAAGTCGGTATTGAGTAGAAAGCATATTCCTCTCATTAGTCGTGATTATTTAGAATAAAAAAGGGACCCGTAGGTCCCTTGTTATTATATCACACTATCCGTGAATCAGAAGCTGTACTTGAGACCCAGCTTGGTTCCATAACCACGGTCGATGTTGCTGTCGCCAGAACCGACGAAGCTAACTTCACCGTATGCACCCAGAGCATCGGTCAAACCGATACCAAGACCTGCCTTACCAGAAGGAACGGTGTCGCTTTCGCCACCGTCAGGAGAGACGACAGTAGCACCGCCCTGGACGTAGTATGAAGCGTTCTCACCAAGAGCGCCTTCGTAACCTACGTGAAGGTCTGTGGCGGTTCCGTTGTAGCTGGATCCAGTGAATCCTGAGTTTGCTTCTACGTTAACGTAGGGACCAGCAAAAGCGGCACCAGCAGACATGGACAGAGCAGCGGTGGCTGCGAATGCGGATTTGATCATTGAAATTTTTCCTCGTTTGTTTGTTTTCTTGCGGAGTGGTTACCCGCAGATGGAGAGTCGGTTGTTCCCGACTGCTTTAAAAGTATAGCACATGATGCAGAAAGCGTCAAGTGAGTTGGTGCGATTAGTTGAAGCACCTTCTCTGATTGCTACAAAGTTAATTTATCAGGGTTGAGACCAAAAATCAACCCCCCTTGTGCCAGTTGGCAATACGGATATCCAATAGATGTGATAACCTTAACTTATCAATTCAAGTATATCAACAGTCCTTTAAGGCTAACGTTACCTGCAATTGCGGAAATTTCAGCATTTCCCACTACTGTTTTGACTTGGTATGAATTTAATATACCATCTCCTGTAAGAAGTCCACCTGGAATTTTCTTACCTAATATATCTACATGATATGCACCACCAATCTGTTGCTGCATGTCGCCAATAATTTTGTGGTTAATAGATCCAGCAGATACAATGTTTACAGATGCTCTAGGATCAAATTGAACTACAGATTCTTCAGACACACCTTCTGTCTTTTTTTGACCACTAATAACTTCTTTATAGTTTACGGTTCTTTGATTTAAATTACCACAGACCATATCAATGGTTCCCTTACCACTTTGACCTGCTTGGATTTTGACACCACCATGACCTTGTAGGGTTAACTCCTCATCTGCGATAAAAGTTATCTTAGTTGCTCTAACAGTATACTCAGAACCTCTTGCTTCAGTGACAACATCACCATAACAAAGAACGTTCAATGCATCTTTATTTTCTCCACCAGCATTGTATTGAATTATGGATGGTTCTGTGTGTAGCTGCTGCTGACCATTAGATTTAATACATAATTTACCACTTCCTGCGCCTCTGTTTGGATCATGAACACCTGTTATCAGACGAATAGTTCCTTCACTATCAAGTGCCATGGCACTATCACCTGGTCCTTCAATTCTGAGTGTTTTCTTACCATTTTCACCAGGAAGTTTTCTGGTGTAGATATGAGATCCTTCTGCTTTAATTAAGGTACTAAAATCTAAACAGTCCGCTAAAGATTGTGTTTCTGGAGCGGTTTTTGGTTTTGCTACCCCTGTTGGTAGTTTTGCTGCTGACTTAACTCCTTTTCCTACTGACATAATTCTATATTACGGACAATCTACATAGCGACCAGTGCCAATCTTAGTAGCACCAACTTCGACCAATCTTTCTTCTGGTAGACATGATAGTGATGGCATTAGTTTTGCGCCATATCCACCTCCACCAACAATAATAACTTTAGGAATAGCATCAAAGGTTACCTGCCTATTTAATACCCTAGCACCTATAACAAATCCATCATCATTAATGACTGCTTCGACAATATCTGGATCATCATTAATGTAAATGGTTGGAGCACTTTGATATCCAAATCCAGGACGTATTAAAGTAAATGTATCAATGATACATCTCTTGCCGTTATTAGATGCTAGATTTTTTCTGTATCCATATCCACCAGAGATTACTCTGATTTCAGATACAAATCCGTCATTATCTAACAATGCTGTAGCAGATGCTCCAATACCATTACCACCAACTGTTACAAATGGAGCTTCAGTGTATGGACCACCTGGAATAGTTACTGGAATTTCAATAATTTTTCCACTATCATCAGTAATAATATCGCCTGTATCAACGATTGGTTCAGTTGGTTCTGTAAACACATTGTCAGAATCATCACCAACACCTTCATCTACATCATTGATATCTCGATTCGATAGAACTAAAACATCTGCAGATGCATTTGTAGAAGATATACTAAATGTTAAAACTTCATCAGTTTCTGATACATATTCATCTACAATTCCAACAGTAATTTTTGCTGAATTGTTACTTACAACAAAACTAGCAGAAACAACTCCACCTATAATGTTATTGGGAGTAAAGTTTGGTGATAAACGATAAGCTAAAACACTTCCATTAGGAACATTTTTTGTTGTTACAGTGTAAATGATAAATTCACCTGCATTAACAGAACTTCTGTTTGCAACCACTTTATAAGAAGGTTCTGTAGATGAAGAGTCATCTTCTGTATCGTCATCAATAGTTGTAATACCATCATCAAGACCTTCATCAATTTCATCTAAGATATCATCAAAAGTATATTCATATGGATCATATGGATCATAATTGTCCACATCATTTTTGACTTTCTGCTTAATAATACATTTCGCGACGTTATTCTTGAATCTAGTAGTAATATCACTAGTTGCATCAGGACTGTTTAATTTAATTCTAGCAAAAAAGATTTCGTCTTTTTCGTCATCATCATTATCATTGATTGTTCTGACTTCAATTGTTTTTGATGTCTCTCCCGCAGCAAAACCAACAATATCAGTGACCATAATAAAATCTTTCTTTGGAGTTGCAGTAGATCCACCAACTGTTTTGAAAGTTACAGAAGATGCTTCAGTTACATATCCACTTCTAGTGATTGTGAATACTGCATCATCACCTTCTTCTACCTCAATATCCTGAATATCATATACTATCTTTTTCTTGTATGAGTTACTGTTTGGATTGTTCTTAGGTGAATCTGCGTAATTGCTATCAAATACACCACCACGGAACCCAATACGAGTTGGTTGTAATTTCTTATCATTATATGCTTCCTCACAAACATACTGATTAGTATCAGCACTAGTGTCTGGGAATAGATTATCAATACTTTCTAATAGATCATCTAAGAAGTCACCTTCTTTCTTTTTCTCCTCACCATTAGTGCATTCACTATCTTCTTCACTACATTTTGCTTCAGGTCCACTACAAGTAATGCCCAAGAAATCTAAAACCTTAGCAATTGCTCCACCAACTAAATTTAAAGCGCCAGCAATTGGTCCCAAGAGATCTTGTAGTGGTCCAAGAATACTTTCAATAATATCTTCCAAAAGGGAAGTTAGTTTAGATAAGATTCCATTGACCATGGCATCAATCTGACATGCTACACTCTAGTAAACATCATTGATAATGCCCATCAAAAGATCTGTTACCCATTGAACTAATCTTTCTCCAATGTCCGCCATTTTACAACCAAGATCTTTGATCTGGGTGTTAAACCACTCAACTACAGGTGTTAATACATTTCCAGTTCCATCTGGTCTTAACACTGCTTTTACTAATGCCTCAACTCCTTCCGTGAGTTTTTCTATAATAAATCCTTTGATCTTAGCGATAAAGTGTTTAATGACAGCAACAAATTTATTTGTATATTTTCTTGCAGTATAAACAGCATCAAAAATTCCTCCAGTAGCTTCACCTACTAGGTAAGTACCAATATTTCCATTGTTTCTCTGTACTTCTGCAAGAAACTCTCCCATAATACGGGTAGTTGATGTCTTCAGATCTTCAGGACCACATTCAGATGCTTTTTCTTGACACCAATCTTCTGATGCAGGTGATCCTTCAGCGAGAGGAGAAAGTTGTGACCCTGGTATAGGAGGAGACCATGGATGTGGGCACCCAACAGATAGTTCCACTGATGTTTGTAATCCTTCTGCACCCTCAGCTGATGTAGCAAATGTAGCAAACGTTCCATCACCATTCCCAAGGAACTGACTATAATCGATACCAAGACCTAGGTCTATAGTAGTATTGAAATCTGCTGTTAATGTTTCATCAAAGAGAACTGATCCACTTTGTACACCGTCTTTAGTATTTTTTGGTTCTCTTTTAGGTGTTTTCTCCTCAGTTTGTGATGATGATTGTGTTTTGTTATTAGCTGGTGCTGGAATTCCATCTTTAATGACATCAATATCTGGGTCAAGAAATGTCGTAAAAGAATTACATTCTCCAGGTTGAAACTCATTTACTACCGTAGTAGCACCAGGGGTCATGCCAATTGACCCCATAATAATTGGTTTTTGTTTTTCTGGATCTAGGTAAAATCCAATTACCCATGATCCTTGCTTTAATTGTGCATGCGTTCCTGTTACATTTCCAACACTAAATGGTAAGTTCACAGGCATCATTACAGATGCCCACGGCAGATCGTCAGCAGGGACAATCTCACAATCTTTGAGATGTTCACCTACAATGCGAACTTTATATCGATTGGAACCTTTGATGTTGGGTTCAGTCCTAGATGGTTTTTCAACCTGACCAATCCACCAATTGAAGTTATCTCTTCCAATACGATATTCTGGAATTAGATTAGAAAACGCATTATCCATTAGTCTTCATATACTAAGCATTCTGGTTCCGATGGATTTTGATCACAATAGAGTTCAATGTATGTGGGATCATGATGATCTCCTTCCTCAATCTCTTTCTTGTGATGCTCTGCATATTCTTCCAACTCATGCAACTCACCTTCAATATGGCGGCGCTGTTGTGGGGAAATACTAGGATTATCTAGGATTTCCTTATCTTTTTGTATATGTTGCTCGATGCTTTCCATATAGTAATTAACTCTATACACTGTATTTATTATACTACATCAGGATTCATCTCGCAAGGATCCTTCATCTTTCATTCCGAAAGAGTCACGCATAACCTTAATTGTTGTGGTTACCTCACCGTTCGTTCCTGCTGTAGTCATATATCTATGATTAACTTCTTCTATCAGATACAGTCCACTGGTCTCAAGATCAAATGGTTGCTTCTCAATTTCTTTGTCTGATAACTTAGATCTAATTCTGATATCAATCCTGTCTCCTGCACATATTAGTGGATTACCTGCAACTACAATAATACCTGCTTGATTTCTCATCATGCTATATCTTGTCAATGATTGAGTTGCATAAAACTTCTGCCAATCAGCAAATTTAGATGCATCTGTAGATCCATCAGTATCATTAGGCGATGCGATACCAGTTTTATTGTAAAAGCTTTCGTGATCAAGATAAATGCTCATGGTTCTAGTTGGAAACGCAGATAATTTTTCCTGTGTTACCCTCAAACCTTCCATTTTTTCTTGACCACCTAAATGTTTCATCTTATCATAAGATTCATCTAAACTATAAACATATTCTTCATACTGACCTGTTGAGTGATTGAAGAATACTACTAATGTAGAATACTTACCTTCTCTAAGAGATTTCATCAAATCTACATCAGATGTAAAACTTGCTTCCTGTATTCTATCTCTAGTATCCTCATCATCAGTTAGATTAGCATGTTGTTCAATGTACGGTCCCCAAGTTGTTACCTTATCATTTTTATTATCACAAAGATAATCTACAGAGAAAAAGTTATATCCCTTATTAGTTTCCCAGAAAAAATATCCAGCACTACCTTCAACTTTTTCTTTAGTAGAACCTTGAGAGTTGTTTGCTGTCCCTGTTCCATTTGATTCTTGTCTCACAGATTTGGGAGCAAGAGTAGCAGCAATATCAAAAGGTCTATGTCTAGATGTTGTCATCTTATGCTCAAACAAAGTATCCTCACTAAAGAATTCTTTTTCAGATTTTAATGTTTCTTTTAATAATACATCATCAATAATTTTTTCAGATCTACCAGAAAGTGTTCTAGAGATAAACGAAGCTTCGTTTACCAATCCTTCTTCTGCAATCAATCCCAAAGTATACACTTGAGTTTTGTTTGAAGAAACTCTATTTGCAATTTTCCAAACTCTAAAAACATAGACAGTGGGTTCTTCTGAAAATGAATGTCTAATGACAAGTTCAACTCTTTCAGAACCTCGTAAAGGAGCTCTCTTCTTTTCTTTACTTCCTGTAAGAAGTCCAGCATTGTCAGATATAATCATCGTTGCTGCAACATAAGGACTCGTAATATTTTCAAAGTAATTAATAGAATATATCATACCAGATATATCAGTAGGATTTTTATTGCCAGCAAGAAATATTGATGCTTTCTTTAGAATAAAATCCTGAGGTGATTGAATCGTATCTGCCATGTCAAGCTCCTAAGGTTAATAATCTTTGTTTAGCCATATATGCTAGTAATCCAGCATCAGACATATCAGAACCTCTACTTGATTGTTGAGATTGAGATCCACCACCATTACTGACGTTGGTTGAAGATGAAACTGGGTTGTTCACAACAGCAACTTTTGGTCCTGCTGATGCCATCGCTGTATTAGAAGATGCCTCTAATAGAGCAGTTGGTGCAGCGTTTGGTGGTGCTGTATATGAACTTTCCCTTCCTTGAGAACTAAATGCGAACTTGAAGAAATCTTCAGGGTTTCCTGCTGGTGCTGCTGGTGATGTATTACTCATCAACTGTACACCATTAGAAGGAGCTCCACCAGGTGCTAAAGCATTTGCACCAGGAGTATTACCAGATCCAGTCATACCATGTGCAACAAATGCTCTAGTTCCAGCAATCGTTGCAGTATTTCCAAATCCTGTAGATGACTCTTTGTAATTAGAAACACCAAGAGGCAATCTTAATCCAGGTTTTCCAGCAATATCAATACCACCAAAAGATCCACCACCATCTCTACCAGCATGAGCTATTTGTTCTTGTTCAACATATTTCATCAATGTTGCATCATCAGGTGGATTATTAGGATCAATATCAATCATTGCATTTGTAAACGAGAAATGTTCTCCTTTATTAATAAGAGCCTTTGCGATCTTAAATGATGCACGTCTTACTTCTGCTTTACCTTCTGGTTTACCCCACAATTCTTGTTCTGGTCCAATATGGAAGTGAGGTCCACGAGAATTTCCAGTATTACCTTGAATGAATGTTCCAGCACCCTCTAGAGCAGCAGTTGGTTGCATTGGTGTTTGTGGTTGAACTGCTGCATTTGATGCAGCTTGTGTACCAGCAGCAGATGGTGAGTAACTCATCTGCTGTACACCTGGGTTCAATTGATTATTAGCAGAAGGTGCTTGTGGTGCTCTCTGCGCTTGCTGTGCTTGCTTTAAGATTTCACCAGTTCCAGCACCTTCTCTTCTAACATTTTTTAAACCACGATCTCCAGCAATTCTTGCAGCATTGCTATCTCCCATGAAGATAGCACCAGCATACTTAGAGTTAAGTTGACTTGCAAATTGTGGTGTAAGATGAGCAGGATCTCTAGTTTCGTAAATTCCTTCCTCTACAATTGCACCTTCATTTGTAGCAGCAGATTTAATTGCACTATAAGCTCTACCATATTCTTTTTGATTAGGTGGAACTACAACAACTCTATATCCCTTCGCTTTGAGATTTTTGATGGTGTTCATCATATCTCTTCCTGCTCTAACAGGATCATTAGCAGTATTTGTTCCACCAGCAAGAACAACAGTTTGACCTGTTCCTTGAGGACCACCCATTGGGATAAGATTTGATTGTTGCTGTGGTGCAGCAAATTGACCACCTGGCATAAAATCTTGATCTAATCTAGTAGGATTAGCGGAAGATCCCTGTAGATTTCCTCTAAGAATAGATTGTTCTCTTTCCCTTCTACCTTTTAGATCACCACGATTATCTCCATACAACTTGTTCATTGCAGTAGCAAGATCTTCAGAAGTTCCAGATTTTGCTTCTGGTAATATTGTATCTGGGATACTTCCGTAGTTATATGTAATGGATGTTAGGACTGCCCTCATCTTGGGATCCATTTGTGCCCATCTTTCTTCCCCAACTTGAGCAATTGCTCTCTTTTGATGTTCACTAATATTTTGTCTAAATCCACCTAATGCCTCTTCACGAGTCATTTTATCGCCTTGCTGTACTGCCCTACCATTAATGGTGGTCTGACCATATCCAATTGTCCAAATACCTTCACTATCTTTATAGGCTTCAGTTTTTACTCCTTCTTCACCAGCAATCAATGCTTCTGTAAGTGATTGTTCACTTGCACCACCTATCATCTGTTGTTGTCCACTAGGACTCTGTTGTTGACCTTGTGTATTACCACCACCATCACGCTTACCAAAGATATCTTTGATACCAGGAATTTTGTCTAAGAGGTCTCTAACACTATTACCAAACGATTTACCACCTTTCAAACCAAGTGGATCACCAATACCTCTACGCTCCATCTCTGCACCAATTGCTTTCGCAATACCTTTATATTCCTTTTCTTTATCACCAAAGATATTTTTTAAACCACCCCCAACGGCAGAACCAATACCACCAAGCATACCCAGAGGACCCATACCAGGGAGCATACTCATAAGACCACCGCCAAGAGCATCTTTTAATGGTTTGAGAGGTTGAATACTCATGACTTCTGGATTTCCAGGTTCATTAAATATGCCATTCAATCCAGGCATACTAAATGGCATGTTTGTCATACCAGGAATAATTGTTCCACCTTTTTTGAATTTTGCTGGTGGAAGTGCTTTTTGTCCTCCTACCATATCACCAGCCATCAACGCACCGTCAATGCCTAAAGATACAGCAGTTCCAATACCAGGAACAGTAGAGGCAGCGCCAGATGCCAATTCACCAACAGCACCTACAATATCACCTTTCAACAATCTTTCGATACCAAATGCAGCACCTGCTAGTAATCCAACGCCAGGAATTTTCTTTGCTACTGCTTTACCCGCTCCTTTTGCTACTACTTTACCTGCTCCTTTAGTAGCTCCTTTAGTAGCTGCTCCACCAACAGATTTTGTTAATGCACTACCAATCTTTCCAATAGCACCACCTTTTTTGGATAGAGAAGAGATTGGTTTTACGCCAGCTGATGCTCTAGGAACTCTTGCTTTTCTAAATGCAGAAATTCTTTCTTGTTTTGATAAGTATTGACCTCTACCACCAGCTCCACTCTGAGCTTGATTAAGTAAATCTCCAAGTCCAGATGATTGTGGTTTTACGCTACCAGTTCGAGATGGCATACGTATAGATGGTCCACCTGTTCCAGGCAATCTAGGACCACCAGGAGGTAAAGCTTTTCTGCCTCCTTTTGTAATACTTCCACTAGATCTTGGTACAATAGATCCTTTTCCAGGTGGTAATTCTAACTGTCTAACTACTACTCTTTTTACAGGCTCTCGTCTACTAGGTAATCTTTTTTGTTCCCTACCTCTTAATCTTTTTAAGTCCTTTTCACCACCATCAGATTCTACATTTACAGATGCAGAGGCAAAAGTAGAAGTTACACCAAACCTAAGAGTTTCATTTTGTGGTTTTTCGTATGTCTCCTCAATACCAATTTCTACAGTTGCTTTATTACCTACAAGTTCAAATTCACCAGCGATCTTACCATCAACAATATCTGCTTCAGAAAAATTTTCAGATATTACAAACTTTCTCTTTGTGCCATCTGGAAACTTGCCATTTTTAGCAGTAATCGTAAAGGTGACAATATCACCCCTTTTAACACTTTGTTTATCAGCCTCAACTTTCCACCCAAGACGGTCACGTTTTTTACCGTTTCCTAGTTGTAAACCTTTAATTGCGTAAGATCCTGATGCCATTAGCTTTCTTGTGCTTTTTTAAGTTCGTCAAGATATTGTTGCAATAATGCAGTGTAAACATCGCGTTCCCACGGCATTAAATTTTCAATTTCCGTCAAGCTATATTTATGGTGTTGGATCAAAGCAAAATTAGTTTTATAGTACCCCTCTAGGGTCATATGGAAGAGGCTTACCCGAAAAAATTAGATAATCCCTCAATTATATACTCACTAACAACACCAGTTTTCGGATTTTCTGCTTTAAAAGTATGAGATAGTTTTGGTGCAGTTGCAAAGAATTCAGTAAATTTATCAAATTGATCCCTGGTCATATTTTCAACAAATTCCTTAAACTCTTCCTTTGTAGTAGTTGAACTGTCAAATACTTCATCATCATTAAAAATTTGATCGATAGAATCTGCGATGAAGTCAATTACCTCATCCTCTTCAAATTTCTTTAAAAGTGAAACATTGACAAAAGTATCGATGCCAGGATATTTCATTACACACCCGATTTTGTCATCAAGCATGATTTTTTTATCATGACCTTCTGGAAACTCAACTTCCACATCTTCAAGATTTACTGTTACAGTTGTAGTTGTTTCGCCATCATCTTTACAGGTAACAACAAATTCTACTGTGCTTCCAACAGAGGCAGATCTGATTTTTAAGTAAATGTATTCTAAATCGAAAGATGCTAAATTTTCAACTTTTACTCCCCTGCTTGTAATACAGTTTTGGAGTAGGTCAATTACTGCATCTTTAATTTCACTTTCGTTCCCATCTTCTGATGCTAGTAAAAGCACCTTTTCTTCTTTTACGGTAAATGGTCTGATTTTAATATTTTTGCCTGTAGAAGGCACAGTAATACTAGAAATAGGATAACCAATCTTCGGTAGTGACATAATATGCTCGTTCAGTAATATTATTTAGTGCGACTTTTTTAATCGAAATTTAGCGGGAATTTTTTTCCCATTTTCATGGAATTGAGTTTACAAATTTCCTATTTTACACCAATATATCGTCCGTTCTCATCATAGAGGGTATCAACCTGCTTAAAGGTTTGTTGTGTAGTATCATTCATCACAACATAATGTCTTTCGTATTGGAACTGTGCTGTGAACTTAACTACTTGAGTATTACCATATGAAAGAGGAACAGCATCAACCTCTGCTGGCCAGCAGTTTTCCATTACATAAGTGATTGGTGCTTTTTCTTGTGTACTTTCTGGACCCATTTCAGTTTTAGTAATCCTTATGTTGCATCTATATTCATCGGGATATGCTAATCGAACTGGACGTTTTGCATTCAATCTATCAGTAGTTCGCATACTTTCAAGTCCACTTCCTGGTTTTTGTGACAACATATTCTCTCCAAAAATATAATCATTCCATGATTGAATGAATTTCAGAGGAAGTAGATCAGAAGTTAACATCCAACCTAATTGAAATGTGCTAAAGACACGACTGGTTGCATAGTTTACCTGACTTTCACCTAGGTATCTTCCAGTAATTGATCCAGTTCCAGTGCTAATGTTTGGCAGCTGTGCTTCATCACAGAAAATTTTGATATCTTCTTCAATAAAATACGATGCCAACGCTTTTTTAAGTTCTGGTGTTAAGTAAAACTGCACATCGAAGTTATTGCTTGAAGCAATACCACCTCTATTACCGATCTTCTTTAAAAAGTTGTCTATAGACACACTAAATACCTATGTTGGTCTCTTTATATTTATGGCGTACTCTGGGTATTTTAAACCTAAAAACCCTCAGAAGTACCGTGGCAACCCGACAAATGTTGTTTACAGGTCGCTATGGGAACGAAAGTTCATGGTGTTCTGTGACAATAACCCTAGTATATTACAGTGGGGTAGTGAAGAGATTATTATACCATACAGAGCTCCTGATGGTAAGATAAGAAGATATTATCCAGATTTCTACATAAAAGTTCGCGAAAAATCTGGTAACATCACCAAATATATTATTGAAGTAAAACCCAAAAAACAAACACAACCACCGAATGAGAAAAATAAACGAACTGCCTCATATCGTAATGCAGCTTTAACATACGCCAAAAACCAAACTAAATGGTCAGCAGCGCGTGAGTATTGTGAAGACAGGCAGATGAACTTCTTAATACTAACCGAAGACCATTTAGGAGTATAGAACAATGCCAAAAGGATTTGGTTCTACACAAACTATTAGAACCACAAATAAAATACCAGAGGGATATCAAACTCTATTTGACAAAATAAAAAGTAAAAGCTCAGGACAAAAGAAATCTATAAAATGGTATAGAGCAGCAGTTAAGTCAGAATCTGGTGCATATCAAAAGAATTTTAATAACAAAGGTAGTACCGATGTATCTCAAACAAACAATGAGTTACGCAATACTACATTAGAGAAACATTTTTATATGTTTGAGTATCAGGCAAAAATGAGATGGTTGCCTTACTACGACAGATTTCCACTAGTATATGTTCTCAAGTCAAAGGGTAGCGAATTTACAGGAATAAATTTACACTATTTGTCACCAAAAAAGAGGATGATTGCTATCAAAAAATTATTACAAGGAAGAATCGACGTACCTAAAGCATGTTTCCATAAATACCTACATAACCATGTCCAAGAAGGAGTATACATTGACCTTGCTCAAGCAGAGTGGGATAGTGCTATTCTCATACCAACAGAGGAATTTGTGAAAAGTGTCAATGGTGTAACCTTTCCTATAGATAAAAGAACTGTATGGAAAGATACAGATGACGCTTTCTACGATAAAATTACGGGTCAAAGTAAATAATGGCAGATCCAAAACCAGTAGCACAACAGGTAGAGGAGGAAACTACTACCAACGATGAAGTAAAACCGAACAAACAAAGTAACGATTGGTTCGATGCACTTCCTTGGTGGGTTAAAACTCCAACTAAAGCACTAGGTCTAGATGATGATCTAGAGGGTGTGATTACTTGGATGGAGAATAGTCCTGCTGGTAATTTGTTAGAAGATGTAATTGCTGATCTCAAACAAACGCTTAGGGATCTAAAAGATGATATTATTGGTCCTGATGCAATTTCATTTACGGTAAAACCACCAGCAATTACAGGAGATAACGATAGAAACGATGCTCACAATTCATCACTGAGATATCCAAACGATTCCATATTGGGAAGCACAGATTACATGCTGTTCCAATTTTTTAGATATCAACCACCGTTTGGTGGTCAAGGTATTGCTGCAAATTTGACAGGAGAGGGTACTGGTGAGTATGATAGCCTTTCAGAATATAATAGATCAACTAGTGCTTTAAAAGTTGATACTCAATTGAATCAAGTTGTATTATATGTTCCACCTGATGTATCATCTACATATGGAGCAGAGTGGTCTGATCAATCTTTTAGTAACACAGCTGTTGCTAAGATCAGAGGTGGTATGGCACTGAGAGATGGTAATGTAATTGGAGCATTGCAAGGTCAAGTAGAAAATGCAGGGAATGCAGTAGGAAGAATGCCAGAAATTGGTGGTGGTGATTTTATTAGGAATCAAATTGCAAGTGCAACTGGCGAACAACTTAGTAGAAATGATTTGTTCTCGTCAGCAGCAGGAGTAGTGTTAAATCCTAACACTGAACTGCTATTCAGAAACCCACAAATGAGAACCATTGACTTCACATATAAATTGGTTCCAAATAACCAAGCTGAAGCAGAAATTATTTTTGAAATTGTAAGAACATTTAAAATGTGCTTACACTCTTCGTTTGGTATTCCTGGTAAACAGCAAGGACGTAAAGCATCAGGTCCTATAGGAGCGGCGGCTAATATATTAGGCAAAGCAGAAACAAAAGTTGGTTTTATTTCTGTTCCTAGTGTAGTTAAGTTTGCATTCATGCAGGGAGGAGGTTTACATCCATTCCTTCCACAATATAAAACATGTGCATTAGTTAGTGTTGATGTTAACTACACTACTGATGGACAATATGTGGTAACAAGAGATGGTTATCCTGTTGCAACTGAACTAAGATTATCATTCAAAGAACTCAAACTTGTGTACAGAGAAGACATTCGACCAGTCGGACCAAGTACATTCAAACAAGGAAATAAAGCTCTGCACGGAGGTCACTAATGTATTTTTCTTTAATCCCAGATATACAATATCCAATCAAACCTATTGGGTATCCATTCACACAAGAAGATATTACCGTTGCTAAAAATTTCTTTAGAAGATATGAACTAAACAAAAATATCTTTGAGAACGCAGTGTTCTTTGATCTATATCAAATTGGTGATAGAGAAAGACCAGAACACGTAGCAAAGAATGTGTATGGTGATGAAACGTATGATTGGGTAGTGCTACTATCAAATAATATTATTAATGCACAGTTTGATTGGCCCGTATCTAACTATGAGTTGTCAAAATTAATTGAATCAGAGTTTGATGATCCGTATGGAACCATTCATCACTATGAGACATATGATTATGGACAATACAAAAAAGGAACCCATGTTGACAAGACCTTTTACGAGGGTCAACACAAGTTCCTTTTCTCTGATGGTAATTACGTTACTAAAAATGGTAACGAAGTTTCAAAATCTGTTACTGTTATGGAGCACTACACTATGGAAAATGAGAAAAAACGTGAGATTTTTATTCTCAAAGAGAATTATTTTATATCATTTGTAGATGACTTTAGAAAAACAAATAGATATAAAAAGAGTGATGATTATATCACTGCTAGATTAAAAAGAGCAAGAATCTGATCGACTTTTTTAGTAAAATTTTGCCAGGATATTTTTTTCACTTTTCACAAATTTGATTGTCGAATTTTGTTTCTAGTTTTGCTACTCGTGTGAGGAGGACTAGATTGTCTGCCTCCACCTGATCGAGACGCTTCTGTAGTGCCTCGATCATTTCTTTTTTCTTCATTAGTCAAGTTCATAACAAGCTGATCGTGCCAACTCTGGATTCTTTCTCAGTGCTCGATGCACATGACCATGCACATCAGTTTCTAAAGTATGATGTGCTTTAGTGTGGACTACCTGTATCAATCCTAAGGTCCCAACAAAAGTTAGGTTTAGGATTGTAACAGGGTGCAAGATAACTCTTAGCACTTTGCCCATCAATCTTCCGCAAGACGTGCGAAGTATGATAGTGCATCGTCATCATCAACAACTGCTTCCTGCTTCACAGGAGAAGGTGTAGATCCAGTGATGTCAGGGTCGTTGAAACCACCAGTCGTTACCACTGGTTCGTACTCTTCATCATCAACAGAAGGGCGGGTAACAGGACGTTGCCCAATACCAAGCACCATGTTCAGACGACGCTCAAGATCCTCATAGGACTTGAAGTTCTCCTTAGCAGTGAATGCTTCCAGAGAGTGCTGTGACTTCCAGGTTGCTTCTAGTTCATCATCGTCTGCACTAAGAGCAGAGACATTATCAAACTCAGAACTGTCGTAGTTCCAGTAACCTGCAACCTTCTTGATCTTCAGTTTGAAGTTAGCACCTTCCCACAGATCAAAGACGTTTACTGGTTCCTCATCTTGGAACTCAGGTTGCATCGCAGCAAGGATCTTGTCATGGATCTTCTTGCCATACTTGTAGAGGAATACTTTACCCTCGTTCTCAGGGTGCTTAGGATCCTTCACGACATAGATGTTGCTGTAGTAAGAGAGCTTACGCTTCTGCTTACGAGCAGTTTCTTTGTCCTCATCAGCACCGCTGTTCCA
>MDTG01442247.1_pt1 | contig 19546 bp, 20 predicted proteins | sample 811421 | NCBI WGS metagenome assembly MDTG01 (sample SAMN05326645, study PRJNA326480) | marine metagenome | isolation source: seawater | place: Pacific Ocean: South East | collected 2011
AAATATCTAAACTAGAATTATCAGCAGCCATCTGAGCAGCAACCGTGTTTCCAGTTACTATTACATCGATCTGCCCTGATAAAAATGAACCTGCTGAGGAAGTGCTGGCTCTGAATTCCGCCATCTAAGGTAAGCTCTATGCAAAATAGGTGCTATTCGACGTATTGCAAAAAAATCCAATCTCGACGGCGCGATTGCGGATCCTAAAAGCAGCTCTTGACTGTGATGCATTGGAAGAGGGTATCTAAAATCATGTTTATATGCTCCTGCGCCTAAAATACTCGCTCCTACTTGAACAACTAATGTTAATGGCGCGTCAGAACGGAGAGCACTGGTGATCGCTAGGGACAACAAATATGTCTGACCGCTAGTGCACATTTTGAATATGCGCGTTTGGCCAATTGCTGATGAGAGCTGCTCCTCAACATGGCGGGTCGAGTCAATAGCCTCCCTACACCCCGAACCCCCGACGAGTACAATCGAATTCGTTAGCGATGCAGCTTGCTCAAGATCCCGTAACTGAAAAAAAACAAGATCATCCAAATCCCGCCTCAAGTATGTAGGATCCACAAAGTCGCTGATATCCTCCATAAGCGTGTTCGCCAGAGCGACCTGCAGCACAGCAAGCGTGCAACCTATAAGGAGCTCAGCCTTGCGGGGCTTGAGAAGAATTTGCAGAATTTTTGCTTCCTTCGGGTTTTTCACAGCTTGAGTTCGTTTATTTGACTAGAATCTTGTATACCGGAAAGGTTGTAAATTAACCTCACCAGAAATTACGATACACGCGGTTAAAAAAATTATTTGTGATATCAAAATGACTCTTATGGTAGCAGCCAAATTTTTTAGTCTATTCGCTGCTTTTTTTGTATTCGCGGTCATACGACTCCCCCCTTCCCCGGCGGCTAATCCAAATTAATTTTTCGGTCCGATCGTTTATGCTGAATTTAATGGCTAGGAAAATTTATTGGTCACTCAGCTAAATCAAACAATCTACAAAGCTCTCTACCGATTCGGTAATAGGCGGCTCCCTGTAGTTTTCCGCATGCGACCGAAAGTTATTTGTAATAATTCCGTTGAAAATTACAGACGAATTAGTTGCTATATAACGCGGCTCAAAATGCTCAATAAAGCTGGGGTGCCATGAAATATAGGCTGTCCAAATTTTGAATAATGCTCCTTAATTATCATCTTATCGGCGGAGTCTTCTTGACTGTACTGGACTAGCGAAAGCATCATGCTAGCCAGTGGCAACAACTATCATATCGGGATCGCTAGTGCCCATGGTCGTTTTGATACTAAGTTAATATTTTGTCTATTGTGCGAATCAAGGGAGAGAAACTCCCAGAAAAATGGGGGTTGTTGGTACACATCGGCCTGCTCTATCAACTAAAACCGTAAATGCTTGCCTGTATTTCTCGTTGCAGCCTAGTCGTTTAGATAACTACCACGTCTAATGCTACTGATTTCTTCCTCGCTTGGATAAGTAATCAATACCGCTTTATGTGGGCCATGGAACACAAACAAGCTTCCCGCTGCCGCCCCAGATATGTCGGTGTCAGCTGCGACTTGAATGATGTCGCTGAAGGAACCTGCACCATTTAACGCAACGGTGGGTATTGCAACGTGATGAGATAGACGTTTTAAAAGCTGGGTATCATATCCAGTCCCCATTCCTTCGCGCACTATTGACGACAGTATGATTTCGCCTGCACCCAGCGCAGCAAACCTCTTGCACGCCTCCTCTACATCTATGTTCGCAGCCCTTCTTCCATTCTCTACGAAGACCATCGGTTTTCGACCGAAAATGCACTGCTTGTAATCGACCGCAACGACAATACTTTGACTACCAAATTGATTTGATGCCTGCGAGACGAGAGATGGTTCTCGGTATGCTGCGGTATTCAGTATTATCTTTTCCACTCCAAGGGCAAGAATATTTTTTATATCGCTCAGCGTGTTGATGCCGCCACCATAAGCAACAGGCATGAATGCCTCTTCCACGCATCCCCGAATTTGCTCAAAATCGGGCTTCAATCCGCGTTTACGGGTTGATATATCCAGCAAAATAAGCTCGTCACAACCCTTTTCATTGAAAATCTTGATTGCGTTTATGGGATCGCCGACGTATCTGTGCTGCTTAAATCTATTTCCTTTTACTAAGGCATCCTCACTAATTAGTAGAACCGGAATTACTCGAAACCGCAGCACGTTAATGTCAGCACTCTTTCGCATATATTAAAAAACGTGCAGTCGACAGTGATGCTGCTAATGGGCTCGCAGGTTGGGGAGTCAGCGACAAGCCAGGGCTCCATTGCATGTCTGACAAGCCTAGAGGGACGCTATATCTTTCACTATTAGCCAATTGAGCATCTCTGCGCCTGCGGTCATAAGGATTTAATCGCTGATAGTATTTTCTGATGCTCATCTGCCGTCATTGATGGGAAAATCGGTAGCGATAGAGTACTTGCAATAAGCCGAGCCGCCACGGGAAAGCGGTGGGTATCAGCCCTCGGGCATACCCACCCTAATTCGCGCCCTGCCCCAACTCCACTTCTAATGAAATGATTACGTGCCTGTTCTCGTTCAAGCTCATCTGCGAAGACTGCAACATACCGTGCGGGAACCTCACCTTTTCTAATCTCTAGGCAAGGTATGCCCTTCTCGAGCATTGCTGCTCTCAAGGAAATATATTGGCGGCGCAGGTCTGTCCCTATGTCGAAAGCGCTACGAAGACTACTCATTGCCACTGCAGCATGTAAATCTGGCATGCTGCAGTTTATCCTCCCAGAAGACTCAAACTCGGTCTGCGCCTCATAACTAGCGATTCGTTGCATCCTCTGAAGATAGGTGGCATCTGGAGTCAGCACAGCGCCACCATCAATGCCATTCAGCCACTTTGTTGGATAAAAGGATAGCACTAACGCGGTTGATTGTGTGGGCTGGAGGAGAGCACTCATTGCCGATTGAGCTCCATCTTCAATAATTACCACACCCTTTTCAGCACGCCTCTTACTCACGCTCGAGATAATACCAAAATGATTCGGGGACAAAATACAATCACCGACGATGTCTGACGACAACCCCGCGGTACCTGCATCTAGGTCAGCAAAAATTGGTTGTGCTCCGGCTGCTAAGATTGCATTAACCATTGCAAAGCAAGTGGTTGCCGCTGCAGTGACAACAGCTTTGGGTCTAGGGTCGCAAGCAAGCAGCGCTATAAGTAAAGCCGAGAAACCATTCGGGGTTAGCACCGCATTTTTCCGACCTAGTCTAGCGCCAAGCTCCTGCGCCAATGAGTCTGCATGAGGGCCACGAGCCCATGCGCCATCGTCCCAAGCTGAGATTAGGGCAGCCTTCGCCCCGCCAGCACCTCTTATTTCTATTCTTGGCACCCAGTCATTCATAGAAATGACGGTCAAAATACGTATCTGAGTGGATCAGAAGGTAGATTAACTCATGCCTATCACGAAGATGCTCACCTAAAGACCGGTGATCGCCGGACAAAAGCTGACCTCGGTCATAACACTTCCAACGAGTCCACTCCGAGTCGCTGATGTAAAATGCCTCTTGAAATAAATTAAAGGAGGGCTCTTTATCATAAGCTTCATACATCAGCCCAAACTCTTCCGGGCGGCTCGAGCTCCAAAAATCCAGATTATTGAGTCCTGTCACGCCTCCGTGACTTGCTACGCCTTGCACTTCTATGTTCAGCATACGGTTCAAGACAGCTAAGTCTCGGCGCAGGAGATCAGCGGCATCTTCATCCCATATGGCCGCCTGATCGACAATCTCGCTGTGGTAGCCAATCTCGTGTCCACTATCACGAATGGCTTTTAGAATTCGATAGTTCTCAAACGAAAATGGGTTGTATTCAGGCGCATGAAGTCGGACGAAAAAACTTGCCTTGATGCCGAGGCGATCATAGATGCTTCTCAGGCGATCGGCCTTTTTAACCGATAGATCAATATCAACTCGATTGACAATAGTTAGATCAGGAAGATCACCTTTCCGCTCTGCATATTCGAGGCAGGTAATGACTTGATAACCTGCATCGACCGCAGCACGGTACTGCGCTTCGATATTGGAAAACGTGAAGTGAAAATCACTGGTCACAGTAATACATCCGCCAATATTTCTTGGTCTGGAAAATTCACTAATACCCCCATCTCTTTTTTCTGAAATACAACCATACTGCCCAACGCAATTGCCGATGCGTTCCCGCACTTTACCGACTCCCCAATGTGCTCTACGTTCCCAGCGCCGCTATGTGCAATGACCGGCATAGTTAGGGCATCGGTGATCTTTTGCACCAAATGGAGATCGAAACCTTCCCAAGTGCCTTCGCGGTCGATAGAGGCCAGTAGAATTTCTCCCGCCCCCATCTGTTCAACTTCCTATGGCCAAAAAGAAGGATCGTGATTAGTGTTGTGATTTACCACCTACACTACTGACCGTTTGGCGACGGAACAAGTCTTTTTTAAGATCTACGAAAGCGATTACGGCCTGAGTTCCATGTGTCGTCGTAGTGAACAGCGAGCGGGCGCATACCCCATTCCTTTGCCATGCATATTAAGTAAGATGAATCTGTACCACCACTCACTCCAAAAATGCAGCCGAAGTTTTCCCTTGCCAGATTTCTTAATGTCATCTGCAGTATTTTCTGTGGCGATGTGAAAACCTTGGCCTAAATACGCTGTTGGACTTTTAAACCGAGGCCTAGTTATGGCCTTTCACCTCGACAGAATCGATAGCCGTTTCTCTACAGCGCTCGTTATCGTTCTCTCATCTGAAGGGATAATTTATCAGAACCCCACAATTTCTTTTTTGAAAAACCACAAGGCTACCTACCCCCACTGCGTCGATTTCAGGTCTGTATAAAACGGCTCTCACGTCACCCTCTGACCTAGCTCCACCTGAAAATATTATAGGAATTTTCGATTTCTGCACAACAGGAAAAAGTTCGCTGTCACTCATGCCCAGCCAGGTTCCTTCACGATCTACGTCTGTTAATAGGATTTCACCAGCTCCAATACGCTCGGCCTGCTCTACAAATTCCGGAACGCTGAGCCTAACCCTCTGGGCAAAAGGATTAAACACATTCAATTTCCCAAAGATATTTTTCTTTACGTCAATTGAGACCACTACTGCCTGCGAACCGAACTCTTTGGCAATCGCAGTCACGATGTCAGGCGAATCAATGGCGAGACTGTTCACCACAATCTTTTCAAATCCCAGCCTAAAGATCTCCCGCGCTTGACTAAGGCTTGTGACTCCCCCTCCATAAGACAGGGGCACAAACGCCTCGCTAGCTAAATCTTTTAGTGTTTCAAAGTCAGGTGGTGCGCCATGACGTCGCCTACTGATGTCGAGAATCAATATCTCGTCAACTTCAAGCTCGTTGAATATTCTAACGGTATTGCATGGATCTCCAACATACACCGGGGACCGAAATCGGCAGGTCTTAACTAGCGCACCTCCAGAAAGCAATAACGTTGGAATAATTCGCTTATTAAGCACTACAATGCCCCGAAATTAGAGAGTAGGGACATACCATATCTATGGCTTTTTTCTGGGTGAAACTGCACACCAAGTATATTGTCCGCCATTACCGCCGAAGTAAACTCTAAACCGTAGCTAGTTTTCATAATCGACGTAACCTGATTTTTAGGCTTGACATAATATGAGTGAACGAAATAAAACCGCTGCTTTTCTTCAATAACCAGTGGGTTTTTATTCACGCCTGATATTTCATTCCAGCCCATGTGTGGAACTTTCAATGTTTCATTTGGGAGCCGAAAAGTGTCCATTTCGATCCACCCTAATCCCTCTTCAACTCCCTCCTCGCTACTTCGGCCCATTAACTGCATCCCGAGACAGATCCCAAGAGTTGGCTTTTTCTTTATAAGAACCTCCTCAGCTAAGATTCTATCCAGACCGTACTCCCTAATTTTTTGCATGCCTCTATCGAAAGCGCCCACACCCGGCAGCACAATATGGCTCGCCTTACTAATAACGTTGGCATCTCTGGTAATTTCCACCTCCAGACCGATGTACCGAAACATGTTGCAGATCGATGCAATATTTCCAGCGCCATAGTCAATTATCGCAATCATTTTTAACCCCTACAGGAAAACAATATTTTAGGTAGAAGCTCATAGGAACCAGGTTCATACCTGCCAAAATTTTAAACAAGGGCCTAAGGAGCTCGAAGCGACGTTTATATGTCGGGAACTGCCACCAATATTTAGGGGGCTCGCACATCAAACTTTGATACTCAGCGTCATCAAGCCCCAACCGCTTTTTGAAATAGCTTAATAAATCTTTCTCTGCATGAGGGGGTGATGAATACTCGTGCAATGCTGCTTCTCGGGTCATCAAACCGTTTCGGCACTTTGCGGCCAGTGTCAAATTCCGATAATCCAGACCAAATTTCGTGGGAAGGTAAATAGACATTGAAAACGCCACTAATCTATTTTCGAGGTGGTGGCCACCGTAGTACTGCCAACCACACTTTTTTTCCAGGAACTCTCTCGCCTCATCCTTTGAATAGTCAAGGTACCAATAAGGCCTTATTTTTTGAATTTTCGACACGAGTAATGACCGCATAAATTTTGTGAAGGTCATCAACGGATAAGTTTTCATTGGCCTCGATCCATACCTGTCATGAATCGATTTTATATATTTCCCATCAAAGTAATTTTTCCCGACGGGAGAAACACCCTCCTCGATGAAACTATGGCCTTCGAGAACGTGCTTAAGTCCATATTTACCGGCCGCTATGTATAGAGTTTCAGCCAAAGCGAGGTCTGTTGGGGTTCCCATCTCCGGCACACCTGCCTTGAAAAACGATCTGAAAATATCGTCTGACTCCTTGTTATCCATGACCAAAGTAAATAAATCCACACCTGTGTCCTCTAAGACCTTCCTAATATTCTCAGAGGCTATCGCAGAATTCCATGTATCGTCATAATGGACAGCCAGTGGCCTCAAACCATATTCTAGTGCTTGATACACCATAAATGACGAGTCTGCGCCTCCGCTTACACCAACAATGCAATCGTATTTTTTTCCCTTGCCCGCTGCTTTAATTTCATCTACGAGTCGAAGCCACTCGTTTTTTCCTTTTTCTTTACCGGTACCATATAACTCAGCCAAGTCATCTATTTGACGACAGTAATTACAAACCCCTTGCTCATCAAATGAGATATTTGCAATATCCGACCCATATATACATCTGGAACAAATTATTGAGGGCGCTGCAGTATCCTTCATGCTTGAGACTCCTTACGCAGATTCAATCATTTGATACATGTGGGGAACCACTTCGTTTTGGAAAAATCTCCCTCCGCCAAACCCAGCGCCGCCTAGTTTTATAAACTCAGGCATTGATTCTTCTATTTGCCCTGCCAATTTATCCATCGCCCGAAAGTTCTTTGTTGAAGGTGAGGGGAAACCCATAGGAAGTCTCTCAACTGCCGAGAATTCGCAGGAATCAGGCTCAATCAATCCCACCGACTCTAGCTCTGTAAGAATATCGGGAACGATTTTTTCTTCGTCAACATCTCCCAAAACTTCAACAGTTAGACGACAGGTTGATTCAGTGTTCAGAGCAAAGGCATCGTAATCTGTGACTCGGTATATAGACGCTGCGGACTCATATCCATAGTAGTAAAAACACGATCTCATAGAGGGCTTGCTGAATTTGAAATTACAAATGGTGTGCGGCATTCCTTTTTGCAGATCAAAACTCTGCAAATCAACGTTAAGCAGTTTTGCCGTTCCAACCACCCCGAGAGCTGAAAAAACCATACAAAAATCAATCTGACTTTCACCATTTTCAAGTGAGTGAAAACTCAACACCTTATTTTCAATATCAATACAGATATCTTTAACACCCGAGATGATGTTAACGCCCAAAAAGCCCGCCTCGGTGAGGAGCCCATCTATAAATGCTCTCGTCCCACCATTTCGTGCATAGAAACTTTTTCGAGTATGAGCCAGCTCCTTTGGAAGTAGTCGTTGGTTGGGAACCCCCATTATTGCACGCCAGATATCATCATCTCGAGCAGACTCCCACCTGTCCATAGATGAGGCCGCGACTCGACTTAAGCCACACATGGCGAGTACAAACGAGGAAAGCTCCTTGATTGGCATGTGGAACATCGACTCCAGAATCGGCTTTAATCGCGTAGCAGTAAACTCCTCACCAAATCTTGACACGGCCACGTCCCAGGCAGAGCGCCTTCTATCAATCGGGGGTACTGATGATAGTTTCGATACCCAGCTTTCGATTCCTTGATAAACGTCGTCGGTTTCTACTATTGGGAAATTAGTATCTGTCTGAAGCCCCGTTGCATACAGACCACCTGTAAAGTCACCACGCCCTGGAGGAAAAACAATTAGATCGTCGCTCGGCACCACGCTCTTCAACAGCTCGTCGATGCTCCGAAAACCACTCTCTTGGAAGATGTGCGTTCCCATATCAAAATAAAGATTTTCATCATATTGGTAGCCCTGCAAATTGCCACCAAATACTTCAGACGAGTTAACGAGCACCACATCGGAATCTTGCCACTTTTTTTTTGCAAATATGGCGCCCGTGACAGCCGTCAAGCCAGATCCAATTATTATTACAACTTTCTTTTTTTCCATCATCCGGCAACCTCGAATACATTTTGAGGCCGTGCTATACGCTCGTCCACATTAACGATTAGCATCACCTCGTAAGGCAAGAGATCGTGCCTTAGCGACCACCTTCTACTTAAATTTTTCTGGCAAAAACCGAGCAGTGAATCGTAATCTATGTGAAAAGAATCATCTTGCTTAAAGTCGACATTGGGAGACAAAAAGTCTGTGATCAAAAGGCGATCAGCTTTATGATAAAGCTGCTGGAGCTTATTAAAGACGTACGATTTATGAGCTTCCCTGTCGTTACCGTACTTTATATTAAACACGCCAGAGCAAAATACAATATCATACCTACCCGACACATCTTCATGGGGTCCGATGACATCAAAGCGACAATTGTCAGCTCTAAATTTATTTTTACATACGTCTATAAAGTCATCGCTTAGATCGACGCCATGGTATTCGAATGATGAGTTACAATGCTCATTCAAAAATGATAACAAATAGCCTAGACCACAACCAAAATCTAATATTCTATCCCCCTCCTTGACAAGCTGAAGTGGAACCGAGAAGCGCTCCTCCTGCCTACCTTTTGGAGTCAAGAGCGCTTCAGTTGAATCTCCGAACTGAGTCAAGCTATCGCGATATAGCGTTTTAATCCTTTCAAAGTCCTGATTCATTACTCAATACCTTCGAACATAATAGTATGGAAATTGACGCTGTAATTCTGCGGGCTCCACCATCAGCAAGCGATCATCTAACGAACGACCGTAATAGCAGTACTGGAAGTCATCGGCGCCAAATCTGCTCTTAAAGCGATATACCCCAGCTTGTGACTGCCATGTCCCTCCCCAATTCCAAACCTTATAGCCCGAGAGCGTTAGCTCAGTCATTATCAGATAAATTAGAGCTGATAATACTTGACTGCTTCTTGCCGCTGGAGTGCTTACAGGGGTGAAATATTCGACGGTGTCTCCATACAATATGACAACTAGGCCCGCGTCCATTCTGCCCTCAGATCCAGCCACATATAGCCGTATATTTAATTGGCTCGCTCTTAGACTAGCAAAGACCTTTGCACTTTTAGGCAGTCCATTTAGAGCCAAGATACCTTCTGTATGCTCGCGCTCTAACCACTGCCATGCATCCAATGTATCTACCGCAGAAAAACTGTCTATATGCTTCAGGCCCTTTCTCACTGCGTTTCGCGTTTTCACATGAAACATCCCAAACAAGGCGTCTTCAAGTTCACCGCCGGCCAAACCGACTGGCAGCGAAGTCATCTGGCCGATTCGAGTATCAACCACCTCAAGTTTAAGAGCCGGATCGTGATTGCGCATATTGCGATCAAACATATTTTCTACTATCAGCGTTGAAGCAACGTCTTCTTTTTCACAAAATTTGACGAACTCGTTTAGCAAGAGCTTATTCACCATCTTGCTGACGCTCGAAGCAGCTATTGCCCCCCCATGACCGCCGAAAAAAGGTAATGAATTACAGACTCTTGTGCCCTCGTCGTTCTCAGCAACATGAAACCACAACAAGCCCACTAATGTGGTTTCGTTGAACGCTAGCAAGCAATAACTACTCGTGTCAGGTAAAGCCGCACTTAAAAAGGCATTGTATTCAACAGAGTAATACACCAATCGGTTTCCAAGCTCAGAAAGAAATTGGTCAATTTCCTCTTTCGAGACAGAATCTAATTCTAATGTCTCAACTCGCATCGCTTTTCCGTGTATTTTCTAACGCTGTCGAATGACAAAGTAATCCGCTGTGACTCACTTTTGAAGTACACGCAGCATCCTTGATGACCTATTTTCCTGATTGTGCGGGTGACAAGCAAAACTGATAGAGAAATAAATAAATACCCCTAAAAAATATTGCTATAAATAATGTTTCATCCAAGCTTCTAAGTTCAATAAAGACCATATCAAGAGACGTCGATTTTGCTGACCCTCCAAATGCTGGTTGACCAATGACGCTACAGTTTTCCGATCCAAAACGTCATAAATTCTTGCGTCTGAGCGTAGCAACGACCGCTTAACAAAATCGATGCTTTCCCCTTTGAACCAACTAGCGTCGGGAGAAGAAAAACCTTGCTTTTCTGCATTGGTCACGTGCGCTGGAATGTGCCGCGCCATCATATTGCGCAGGATCTGCTTTCCGTCGTTGGTCTTTTGAAAATAGACTTTCCGCTCACCTCCTGAGTCATTTTCATTTAGACGCAGCGCTTCAGCTAAATTATTTAGCTTGAGATTCACGGGGCATTGCATAGAAAAATCAACTAAGTCATTGTCCATAAAAGGAACTCTGTTTTCTAGACTATGGGCCATGGAAAGCTTGTCTTCGACCACGAAGAGGCCATGCAAGAAAGTCTTGGCCTCAAAATATAGAGAGTGATTTATATAATCCTCTGGGCAGCCCAACTCGTTGTCATGAGTTGCAAAAACATCTCGGAATATGTCCCTAGTCCAGACTCCATCAACTTCCGCCTTCACTGGAGAAAACATCCGGTTCAAATCGCGGTTATCCATCAAACGTTGCCAGTAAATGTAATATTGATCAACGTAGTGCTCGAAACTTTGACAGTCGGCCGCGCGATAGTAACGCCACGGGTAACCGCCAAACAGCTCGTCACCACCACTTCCAGAGAGCACTACTTTTACAAATTTACTGGCAAGCTTTGCCGCATAAAAATTTGGGTAACTTTGACCCACGCGCGGCTCCTCTAGGTGCCATGCCAAATCAGGCAAACACCTCTCCATATCACCCGCTTTAAGCACTATTTCATAATGTTCAGTCTTAAACAGAGCCGACATCGCCTCCGCTTTGGCGCGCTCATCAAAAGCCAGCTCAATGCCCGATGCCGAGCTCAGGTCAAACCCGCAGGTAAAGGTTTTTAAGTTCGGGAATGACCGTGAGGCTATTTCGGAGATGGAGCCGCTATCCATACCGCCACTCAGGTAAGACCCGAGTTCAACATCGCTGACAAGTTGCCTATTGACGGCCTGTCTAAATAGCCGATCCAATTCTTCAAGGTACTCCTCTTTCGATGCTGCAAGGTCGGGCTCCCGAAATTTGTAATCCCAGTAACAATGACGCCTTAAAACCGGCTCTTTCAGACTAAGCGTTGCGTAATGACCTGCCGGTAATAAGCGCACATCTGCCAGAAGCGTTTGATCCGTGAAAATATTCTGAAATGTCAAATACTCTTTCAGTGCTCTCGGGTTTAACTTGCGTTGAAATTCAGCTTGCGCGGTGATCGCTTTTTGTTCCGAGCCGAAGGCGAAGGTGTCGCCTTGCCGAGCGAAATATAGTGGCTTAATGCCGTACCTATCACGAGCAATTAGCAGTGTTTGCTTATTTCTATCCCAGAATGCCAAAGCAAACATTCCATTGAAGCGCAGAAATGCATTTTCCCCCCACAGCGCCAAAGCATACATAACCACTTCAGTGTCGCTATTACTATGGAAACGGTACCCCGCCGCCTCTAGCTGGGCTCTTAGTTCGCGGTAGTTATATATCTCCCCATTATACGAAAGAACATATCGCTCATCAGCAGACATCATAGGTTGGTGGCCAGCAGGTGAAGGGTCGATGATGGCCAAACGGCGATGCCCTAAACCTATTGGACCGTCAATCCAATGCCCCTCACCATCGGGACCACGATGCGCAATTGCATCAGTCATATCTTTTAAGGTCACTGGGGAAATAGCCTCACCCCGAAGACTCAACAAACCGGCTATGCCACACATCTTCTAAAATCTACCTTATTGAAACAGCGGGCACACCCGCCACCGTGGAGTCACAGGCCACATCTGAAAGAACAACGGCACCCATTCCCACAGTTGAATTATTTGCTATGTGCACGCCCTCTTTAATTAAAGCTGCAGTGCCTATCAAGCATCTCTCTCCGACTCAAGAACTGCCGTTAAGACGAGCTCCCGACATTAATAATGTCAACACACCGACCTTAACATTGAGACATAAACATAGTTGTCACACTTTACTGATCGCCCGATAAAAGTATCTCCAAGAGTTCCTCGACCTATGCAACAGTGGCAGCCAATCTCAACATCCTCGCTGAGGATCGCTCGACCAAATTGAGAAAACCGTATTGGTCTGTCTTGCTCGTCCCGCTCGAACCCAAACCCATCAGAGCCTAAAACACAGAAAGCACCTGTACGGACCCCATCGCCCAAATAAACATGATCCCTTATCACCACGCGCTCTTCGATAAGGACTCCAGCACCGATGACCGCCCCGGGTTCTACAAGGGCGGTGGGGTGAATAATTGCGCTTTCATGAATATTACCCGCCTGTCTAATATCCGAGAGCAGCCCTTGCCTTTTCAGATCTATCAAAGCTCTTATGAAATCTAGTCTCGGGTTGGCGCTAATAATGCAAGAATTTTGATCGACTCCCTCTGAAGAGAATGCGGAGGCAATAATCATTCCTTTGCTACTAGGGACGGAAGCACCTCCGACGAAGCAAAGCGCGCCAGTTTGCATATCAGAAACCGACGCAACTTTCGTTATCGGCCGGTCTACGCCCATCAGACTCAATGAGAACATTGCAGCTATTTCTGATGCCATTACCGGACGAGCTAAGAGATACATTTGTCTGACAGCTAAAAAGAATCTCGCACTATTTCAATAATCATTGCCTGCTCGTCATCAGACAACCCATGGAAAAGCGGCAGCGAAATACTACAGTCATTCGCTGCAAACGCCCTTGGAAAACTCATTGGTGAAAGCTCATACTTTTCCCTGTAAAATTTGAGCATATGAACAGCATGAGTAGCCGGGCGAGTGCTGATTCCAGCATTCTGAAGGTCGTCCATCCACTGGTTGCGGTTGGCATTTATATTCTTTATGGCAGCTTCGTCTGACGCCACTAAGGCGGCATTTACTGCTGCTGGCATGAACAGGCAGGGATAACTTTGGTACCCATGCTCATAACCCTCAAAGATTGATGGCGTAGCCAACCATGGCAAATCTGCAAACGCCTCATCGTAAATGGATGCCAAGCGGCGGCGTTCATTAACTATCTCACTCGCCCGGTCCATTTGTGCACTGCCCAATGCGCCCTGAATATCGGTCATTCTTTGGTTGAATCCAGCTTCAGTGTGATCGGCTAGAAGATAGGGTTTTGGGCCCAAGTGCCGCTGAAGATCTGATAGCTCAGCGCCATGATCACGTAATCGTCTAATTTTTGTAATGAGGTCTTCAGATTGAGAGGTGACCATACCACCCTCACCTGTGGTGATAGCCTTACGAGGGTGAAAGCTAAACACGCCTGCGTCACCGAAATATCCAACGTGTTGTCCGTTGTGAGTAGCACCAAAACCACAGGCCGCATCCTCCAGCACAAACAAATTAGCAGACCTTGCAAAGTCGTTGATTGCCGTCATGTCAGCAGCAAGTCCGAACAGATGTACAGGAATGATTGCTTTAGTCCGGGGTGTCAGAAGCCGGGGCAATAATTCCACATCGATGTTGAACGTACTGATGTCGATGTCGCAGAAAACCACACTAGCACCGGTATGCTCAACCACGTTAGCGGTAGAAATCCAGGTAAATGCGGGCACGATGACTTCATCTCCCGGCCCAATACCCGCCGCCTCGAGGGCAAGATGAAGTCCCGTCGTGCACGATGTAACGGCAGCAGCCTCGGGCGCCCCAGTAAAATTACGCCACTTGTCTTCAAACTCCTTTACCCGTGGACCCTGTACTAGCCAACCGGAGCGCAAGGGCTCTAAAACCGATTGAACCTCTTCATCGGTTAAACTTGTTCTGGCAATAGGTATGTTGGCGTCCATGACTAGTCCTTTATCCCAACCGAGCGTTTTCTCGCCGCAACAGCCTCTTTATCGGAGGCGCGCCAATCGATAAGGCGTTTTAAGCCTTCTTCTAGCGATATCTGAGCCTCATAGGCGATCTCTTCGACCGCCTTGCGCGGATCACCGATTCGATTTTTTACCAGAGTCGCTTGACTACGCTCGGCATAACTAATTTTTTGCTTACACCCTGTGAGTTCAAGGAGCATCTCAGCCAGCTCTTTTAACGAGGTGCGCTTGCCGGTGCCTACATTGTAATTTTGGTCGACGGCGTCAGACTGCATCGCGCAAACGTTAGCGTAAGCGCAGTCCTCGACTGCAACAAAATCGAACGCCTCGGATCCGTCACCAAGAATGGTCGGGCTTTCGCCGCGATCGATCGCGTCCAACATTTTCATAATGACGGCGATGTATGCACCGTGATAATCCTGACGCGGACCGTATACGTTCATGTATCGCAACCCCACATAATCAAGGCCGTAGCGGTGATGAAACGCCGTTAACATTGCCTCGCCCGCGATCTTGGTAGCGCCGTAAAAATTCTTGTTGTTGTAGGGATGATCTTCATCCATGGGCTCATACATGGCATCCCCGTAAACGCTGGCCGAAGAAGAATAAACTAAGCGCTGTACACCCTGAGCGACGCAAGCCTCCATGACGTTAAAAGTGCCTCGTATGTTCACATCAAAAGCACTTCGCGGAAAATCATGACACTGCAATAACCATAATGCGGCGAAGTGAAATACACCGTCTACGCCCTTCATTGCGCCACTTAAGATATCGGTATGAAGGAGGTCTCCACCAACTTCGTGGATAGACACGCGTGGGTCAGTCATCGCTGCTTTTAGGTTTTCCTCGCGACCCCGGAAAAAATTATCGTAAACGACGATGGACTCTACGTCCTCTTGGCACAGGCGATCGACAGTATGGGAGCCGATTAAGCCGCCACCGCCAACTACCAAGATTTTCTTTCCCTTCAGGTCCATGATTGCTCCTAATAAACTTCGTGAAAAATGTGGTCAGCGATTGAGAGGCAACTGGTTAGCCCGGGCGACTCAATGCCCAGCAAATGAATGATCTTTGATCGGGACTCAGCACCTTCTGTGACGAATAAAAAATCATCGAGCATCTCTCCATGGCAAGTGGCTTTAGAGCGAATGCCTGAGTAAGAGGGCGACAGTTTTTCAATATCGCAGTCGGGCCAATACTTTCTGATTCGCTCAAAAAATAAGTGGCGCTTAGCGCTGTCAATAGAGTAGTCAACCTCGTCTACCCAAGTGACATCGGGACCAAATCTTCCAGCCCCGCACATATCAATCGTTAAATGCACACCCAATCCGCCAGGCTGTGGCACAGGATAGACGAGGCGAGTGAATGGAATGCGACCAGAGTAGCTAAAGTAGTCTCCTTTGGCTAAACGAGTTCCATACCCCGAATCAGAATTAGACAAAAATTCAGCGGCCCCCAGCCCGGCTGCATTGACAGCGCAGGCCGCATTCACTTCTATTTTCTCATCCAGAAGAACCGACGCTCCTTGCGATGATGCTGCAATGGAATCCACACGGGTTTTCCAAGCAACGAGACCGCCGGCCTTTTCTAGATCCGCCAGTAAGCTAAGCATGAGTTGGTGGCTATCAATGATTCCAGTCCGTGGGCTAAGAAGCATTGCCACAGCCCGTAGGGCGCCCCGCTCCCGGTCGAACTCTTTCCCACTGAGCAAGGCGACCTCGTCACACCCATTCGCTAAGGCTTGTTGGCGAATAGACTCAAGCTTTGTCGCCTCTTCAGCGTCCGTTGCGACTATTAATTTCCCGAGTTGCTTGTGAGGGATGCACCTATCGTTGCAATACTCATATAATTTTTCGCGCCCTGTCAGGCACAAATTTGCCTTAAGCGAACCGGTAGGGTAGTAGAGCCCCGCATGAATAACCTCGCTGTTGCGGGAGCTTGTCCCTGTCCCAAAAGTCGTTTCTTGCTCCACCACCACGACTCCAAGACCCGCAAGAGCGAATCGCCGAGCAACAGCTAGGCCAACCACGCCTGCTCCAATAACTACAACATCGGTCTTCAGTTCAGACAAGCCAAGATCCTTGCGGTATTACTTCAGCAAAGCTCCCGACTCACTGAGAGTGCTCTCCTTGGGACTCTTAGATCGCAATATGAAGCTCTTGAACAATCGACCTTTGCACATCCGAAGACAAATAAGGGTGCATCGGCAAACTTAACACCTCACCTGCCAAGCGGGTGCTTTGGGGGGCATTAGCCTTTTTATTCGCCACTGCTTTTTGCTGATTGAGAGGCAGTGGGTAATAAATCACTGATGGGATACCTTTCCCGTTCAAGTGGTCTTTCACGGCATCTCTGCCCTGCATAATCAGAGTATATTGAGCCCAAGCGCTTTGATTATGATCTTCGACAGCCGGGGTCAGCACAACAGGGCTGCCAGGAGTTTCTGACTGCATTCGATTAATTAACTCAGAGTATGTGGCGGCCACCCTCTTCCTCTCCCGTAACTCCTCGTCAAATATCTTGAGCTTCTCCAGCAAGATCGCGGCTTGGAGAGTATCTAGGCGGCTATTCATTCCAACCACGTCGTGGTGGTAGAGCTTGCTTTGTCCGTGTCGCGCAATCTGGCGAAAGGATCTTGCCAGCTCTTCATCACTGGTGAAAATAGCGCCGCCGTCGCCGAAGCAGCCCAGCGGTTTAGCGGGGAAAAAGCTCGTGGTAGCCACCGAACTTAAATTACAGGAGCGTCTGGCTTTGTAGGTGGCGCCAAAACTTTGGGCGGCGTCTTCAATCACCGGAATTCCATACCGTCCCGCGACCTCGTTTATAGGATCCATGTCGGGGCACTGACCAAACAGGCTCACAGCCACTATCGCTTTGGTTTTTTTTGTAATTGCGGCTTCGAGTAAATTAGGGTCCAAATTAAAGGTGCTTGGGTCGACGTCTACGTAAGAAGGCGTGGCGCCTAGAAGAGCCGCTGCCTCTGCGGAAGCGATATATGTAAAGGCTGGGGTGATGACCTCGTCACCCGGCCCAACGCCGAGACCCATCAGCGCTATTTGCAAAGCGTCAGTACCGTTGGCACAAGTTATACAATAGCGTGCGCCGGTATATTCAACGAGCTTCTCCTCTAGCTCGTGCACCTCTGGCCCAAGAATATATTTTCCGTGTGCAAGTACTCGCTGTATCGCTACGTTAATTTCCTGCTCTATGCGTTTTTGCTGGGCGGCCAAATCAATGAATGGGATCATTCCACGCATTCGACCACACCGCCCACCATTCGGTAGTACTGCCCGGTATGAGAACACACGGCCTCACCCTCTCCAACCAAGGGCAGGTCGAGCCGCTCTCCAAACTGGCTCATCCAGCCTATTTGATTGGCAGGCACACCCACCATCAAGGCAAAGGGCTTCACATCCTGATTTATCACCGCACCTGCCCCAATAAAAGCATATGCACCAATCACCACGCCGCAAATAATAGTGCAGTTGGCGCCCAGAGCAGCGCCTTTCTTCACCAACGTGCTTCTAAACTCATCCTTACGATCTACTAATGCACGCGGGTTGTAAACATTGGTGAAGACCATGCTAGGTCCGCAGAAAACCCCCTCTTCAAGAGTCACATTGTCATACAAACTAACGTTGTTCTGAATTTTACATGAGTCACCAACAACCACTCGGTTACCCACGAACACATTCTGCCCAAGAGACACATTTCTGCCAATCTGAGCGCCACCACAAATGTGTGCAAAATGCCATACACGAGAGCCCTCGCCGATATGCGCGCCATCGTCGACGATGGCTGACTCATGAATCTCATAGGACATGATAAGCCCCTTAAAAAATTTGAAAAGAGCCCGCGATACGGACTGAAATCTAACTACACCAGCATTTTCAGAAAAGGATGAGCTTCGTCTATTTCAGCTTTTCCCGGTTTGGCAGTTTGAATGTGATACACGGTTGCTACGCAGTGCCGGGCATCTTCAATGCCGTAGCCCCGACCAGCTAAGATCTCTTGGTAGCTGATCGTGTGCAGGTCTGTGAAGCCGTCGGAGAACTCAATTTGCTCCCCGTCACAGCTAATGCTTCGGAAAGTAGTTTGCTTGCCCCTCACCTCTGCAGGCAGATCATTAGCGTCAATCGATAAAAACCAGGGGACGCGAGCCTTCTCATATTCCAAATAACCCGCTGCTTTGTAGTCACTGGCGTAATGCAGCACATTTTTCAAAAGGTCTCCGAAGACAAAATGCAGCATATCGAAAAAATGAACTCCGATATTGGTTGCAACACCGAAAGATTTACGCGGATCGCTTTTCCAACTCTCCATATACCACTTACCGCGAGACGTAATGTAAGTGAGTTCGACCTGGTACTTTCCAGTACTGGGCTGTTCTGCTACTTTTTTTCGCAGCTTGAGGATCGCTTCGTGATGCCGGAGCTGCAAAATATTGAAGACACGCCGGCCTGTTTCTCGCTCTATCAAAGCTAGCTCGTCAAGCATGCGTGGCGAAGGTACCAACGGCTTTTCACAGATAACATCGCAGCCCAGTCTCAGGCCCGCAGCGATATGCGCGGCGTGCAGATAGTTGGGCGAGCAGACTGCAACGTAATCCAGCGCGGTAGCGGGGTCTCGTTTCGCTTTCCATGCATACTCTTGAAACCGCTCAAATTCCGTGAAGAATTCACTTGAAGGGGCAATACTGTCAATGATTCCAACCGAATCATTGATGTCATAGGCGGCCTGTAGCGTGTTCCCCGTATCGGTGATGGCTCTCATGTGGCGCGGCGCGATGTAACCGGCCGCGCCAATTAGTGCAAATTTTTTCATTCCAAAAACTGGCCTCCGTCAGGCCCTTAGAATGTGGGGCGACGACTCTCTGAATTTACCGCGACAGTCGATGATAAGGAGAGCGGCCCGCTCAATAAGATCGTAATCAAAACCATCATGATCAGTCGCTAGCACCACAGCATCAAACCCAACCAAATTTTCTGAGGTCAATGGTTCGCTATTGAGTTCAAAGTAATGCTCTCGCATTTTGGGAAAAGCGGGAACGTGAGGATCCGAGTAGGCGAC
>MDTG01136569.1_pt1 | contig 19543 bp, 18 predicted proteins | sample 811421 | NCBI WGS metagenome assembly MDTG01 (sample SAMN05326645, study PRJNA326480) | marine metagenome | isolation source: seawater | place: Pacific Ocean: South East | collected 2011
ATTTTATTCTGACGGAAAAAAATGGATTTTTCATCAACATACCAGACTTAATAAAAATGAATCAACATTGATAAAGAAATCTGATTTACCAGATCATTTTCAAGATAAATCAGTTTTCTTAAATTACTCCTTTGACTCTAAATTTGAAACAATGTTATTAAAAGACTTAGATTACATGAATGCTAATCCAGATTGGAGGGCTAACATAAGTATTTTTAATTCAAATACTTCAAGTTCTTATCAAGGTGAGTATCCTGGAGAGTTCTTGGATAGAAAGATCTCATTAGTTAGTTGCACACCAATGTTACAAAAGAAGGCACAAAATTATTTTTATTTGGTAAATTTGCAGTCAAATCCTGTTGTAGAACCATTTTTATTAGAGGTTTATGATAATTACAAAAATAAACTTGATGAAATTACTTTTTATACAAATACTATAAATATTTTTAAATTAGAAAACTTAAAAAATAATTTAAATGAGAATATGTTAATTTTCATTTCTAGAAAACAAGGAGGTGTACCAATATATTTAAGTAAAAGTTTAGACGATAAGTCTATCTCACTTGAGCATACTCATCCACCAGTCGAATATCTTTACTGGGGTGAAAGAAATTTTTTTCAAAAAAATAAAAAAATATTTTGGTTCAATAGTGAAAAATAATATTAAAAAAATTCTAACATCAAATAAAATTAATAGACTAAGAAACTTAATTAATTATAAACCTACCATTTCTTTAAAACCAGTTGATCCAAATAGTTCAGTAAGTGATTTTTTTTACTGGAATACATGCGGTAGTTTTGACACAAGAATTATGTTAACTAATTTTTCTACTCAAACATTACCTGATAACCCTCAAGTAGATCATATCAAAGTTATCATTTACGACAAAAAGGGTGAAAAAAATAAGGAAATAGATATTCTTTTAGATCCTTTTGAAACAAGAGAATTAATTTTTTCAGAGATAATAAATCAAGAATATGGTTCTTTTTTTGTTTTTCACAAATTAGATAATATGGATGAATATAAAAAACAAAATTCCCATTTATCCGAGAGAGGTTATATTTCTTACAAAAGAGATAACGGAATATGGAGTTTTATGCATGGAAATTTAAATGCAGCTTATTTTGATTATAATTTAAATAAACCAATTTGTATTTTTACAAAATCTCTTATTGCAAATAATACTTATTTACCTCAAGTTTCATTTAAAAATTGTAAGTCTTTTTCATTCATATTAAATAACCCAATGAACGAGACAATGAACGTTAATGCAGATTTTCTAGATAGTAAAATGAATAAGGTAACCACTAAATATTTTGAATTATCTCCTCTCTCTACGTTAAAGTATTCTGAAGATGATAAAAAAATATGTTTTTTCAAAATTACCTCAAATATTATTTTTTTGAGACCAATAATTATGAAAGAGTCAGAGACTTATTTCGATATATTTCATGGCTAAAATTAATCAAAAAGTTTTTAATGGCTATTTTAAGAACAAAAAAGTTTTAATCACAGGTCATACAGGTTTTAAAGGATCATGGTTGTCACTAATCTTAATTAAATTGGATGCTAAAGTATACGGCATATCTAATACCAAACCAAAAAAAAATAATATTTATAGTTTAACAAAAAAAAAATTAATTAAAGATTATAAAGAAGATATTTTAAATTTTCAGAAAATAAAAAAAATTATTTTTAAGATTAAACCAGATATTATTTTTCATTTAGCAGCTCAATCATTAGTAATTAAATCGTACAAAGAACCAAAAGATACCTTTCTAGTTAACACAATTGGAAGTCTTAACATTCTCGAAACTGTAAGGTTATTGAATATTAAAATTGATATTGTAATGATAACTAGTGATAAGGCTTATTTAAATGTCGAAAAAAAATCTGGTTATGTTGAAAATGATAAACTGGGTGGCAAAGATCCCTATAGTGCCTCTAAAGCTTCTGCTGAGCATGTTATAGAGGCATATGCAAATTCATACTTTATTAGCAATAAAAAAATAAAAATAGTAACTGCCAGAGCCGGAAATGTTATTGGAGGAGGAGATTGGTCAGATAATAGAATAGTTCCTGATGCTATACGATCATGGAAATCTAAAAAGGTTCTCAATGTAAGAAATCCTCATTCAACTAGACCATGGCAACATGTGTTAGACCCACTTTTTGGCTATTTATTATTAGCTTTTAAATTGAATACTAAAAAATCTCTTAATAATGAAAAATTTAATTTTGGCCCAAATACAAAAAAAAATTATTCTGTTGAAGAACTATTAAAAAGTTTAGACAAATCATTAGAGGGATTTAGGTGGTCTTCAAAACAGCGATACAAACTGTATGAAGCTAATTTATTAAAGCTTAATTGTAATAAAGCAAAAAAATTTTTGCGATGGGCCCCAAAACTTAATTTTGATCAAACAACTAAGTACACTACTGATTGGTATAAGTCTTATTATTCAGGAAATAAAATAAATTGCTTAAAAATGTCAGAATTACAGATAGAAAATTATATTAAAATGATAAACAAATGATCAAAGTTAATAGTGCAAAGATAATAAAAGTTAATTTTGGAAACGTACTAAAAATCATAGACAATAAAAGTATAGGCTACTCAAGATTTGGTGAAGCATATTTTTCTTTTATAAATTATAATAAGATCAAAGGTTGGAAAAGACACTCGAAAATGAGAATGAATTTAGTTGTACCATTTGGTAAAGTTCAATTTGTTTTTTATAATCATATCAATCAAAAATTTAAAAAACTTACTATTGGCGAAACAAACTATAAGAGAATTACCGTTGAACCTGGTATTTGGTTTGCTTTTAAAGGATTATCAAAGAAAAATATTATTTTAAATATTTCAAATATAAAACACTCCCCTAATGAATCAGAGAGTATTGAATTGAAATCAATATACTATAATTGGGGATCTTGATTTGATTACAGTTATTTTAGCAGGGGGTCTTGGTAGCAGATTGTCGGAGTACACAGAAATGATACCAAAGCCTATGGTTAATATTTGTGGAGAACCAATTATATTAAGAATAATAAAACATTATTGTAAGTTTGGTTATAAAAAATTTATTATCGCTACAGGTTACAAAAGTGAAATCATAAAAAATTATTTTCAAAATAATAAAAAAAATTTTTCTGATATCGAGGTCAAAACCATATTTACTGGAAAAAATTCTCTAACTGGAACAAGAGTGAAAAAACTCAGTAAGTATCTTGTGGACGAATGTTTTTTTCTAACATATGGTGATGGACTAAGTACAATAAACATAAAAAATTTACTAAATTTTCATAAAAAAAATAAAAAATTAGCAACTATTACAGCAGTTCATCCTCCAGCAAGATTTGGCGAACTAATTTTGAGTAAGTCTGCAGTAACAAATTTCGAGGAGAAACCACAATTACAAAAGGGATGGATAAATGGCGGTTTTTTTGTATTAAATAAGGATTTTTTAAAATTAATTTCTAATAAAAATGAAATGCTTGAACGTGGACCTATTAAAAAGGCTGTAAAGTTAAATCAGGTATGCGCATATAAATATGAAGGATTTTGGCATTGCATTGATACTAAAAGAGATAAAGATTTATTAGAAGAATTATTACAAAAAAAAAGAATTAAACTTTAATGAAAGTATTAATTATTGGTGGTTTAGGTAACCTTGGTTCAAGAATTACAGAGTATTTATTAGTAAAATTCAAAAAAGTTACTGTTTCTTCAAGAAAGAGAAATTTAAAAAATTATTTTTCAAATAAAACAGTTAACTTAATAAGAATACGATGGAATCAAAAATTTTTAGACAATTTAGTTAAAGATTTTGATGCAATAATATTCTCGGCAGGTTTTAATGCAAAAGACTCAGTATTAAAAAAAAAAGAAGCATTAAATTTTTCAAAATATTCAATGAATTTAATTACAAAGGCAATAAAAAAATATCCCATAAAAACTTTTATATTTATTTCTACAGCTCATGTTTATAATTCTAATTTATCTGGTTATATAAATGAGGATACCAAAACTAAAAATAGTCACCCATATGCCAAATCAAAATTAATATCTGAGAATATTTTACTTAAAAATATCGATATTAAACATACAAATTTAAAGATTATACGATTATCAAATGCAGTTGGCTATTCTTTGTTTAAAGATAACAAAGTGTGGAATTTATTTGTAAATGATGTGATTAGACAAAGCATAACAAAAAAAAGAGTGATAATTAATTCTAGTTTATCAACACAAAGGAATTTTGTAGCTATTTCCGAAGTTTGTAGATTTATATTATACATTTTGGAAAATCAAAACTTTCTTCGTAAAAGAAAAATTATTAATCTCGGCTCCAATAAAAGTTACAGCTTGAAAGAAATGATTTCTTTGATTCGAAAATTATCTATTAATCATAATATTAAATTTGATATTAATTTTAAAAATTATATCAACACAAATCAAAAATTTAAGTTAGACTATAAGTCGAAATATATTACTTATTCAAAGTTTAAAGTAAAAAATAGATTAAAATACGAAATTGATATGATGATAAAAACTACAAATCAATGGTACAGCAATAATGATTAAATCTAATTGGCCTAATCATCTTAAAAATGAAATAGATGCAGTAAAAAATGTATTAAAATCTAACAAAACAAACTATTGGTCTGGATTACAATGTAAAAAATTTGAAGAAATATTTTCTAGATATAATGGAGTAAAATTTGGAGTAGCAGTATCTAATGGATCTTTAGCTTTAGATGCAGCTGTTGAAGCTTTGAATTTAAAAAAAAATGATCAAATAATTGTAACTCCTAGATCATACATGTCATCAGCTAGTTGTATTGTAAGAAATGGCTGCATACCAAAATTTGTAGATGTAAACATAAATACCCAAAATATTGATCCATCAAAAATTTTAAATTCGATAAATAAAAAAACAAAAGCAATAATTTGTGTCCACTTAGCAGGATTACCTTGTGATATGTATAAAATTTTAAAAATAGCAAAAAAATTCAAATTAAAGGTAATTGAGGATTGTTCACAAGCTCATGGGGCAATGATTGATGGAAAAAAAGTTGGCAGTTTTGGTGATATTTCAACATGGAGTTTCTGTTATGACAAAATTATTTCAACAGGTGGTGAAGGTGGTTTCATAGCCACTAATAATAAAAAGTTATGGAAAAAAATTTGGTCTATTAAAGATATAGGAAAAGACTATGACTCTGTATTTAAAAAAAAACACAAGGAGGGATTCAAATGGTTTCATGACCATATAGGTACGAACATGAGAATGACAGAAATGCAGGCTGTTATTGGAATTTTACAATTAAATAAACTAGATCAGATGATTAAAAGAAGAAATTTTTTATCCAATAAAATTTGGAAAACAGCCTCAAAATATAGTTGCTTTCATTATTATAAAATACCAAAAAATATAAGATTTGCAGGATATAGATGTTATGTATTTGTAAATTCTAGTTTTTTAAAAAAGAACTGGTCAAGAAAAAAAATTATAATTGAATTGAATAAAAAAGGTATTAATTGCAAGTCAGGATCTTGTCCAGAAATATACAAAGAAAAAGCATTTAAAAAATTGGGTTACCAAGATATCTCACTTAGTAATGCAAAAAAATTAGGTGAGGAAACTATTGCTTTTGAGGTACATCCAAATTTAACAAATAATGAGATTAAATTCATTTGCAATAGTATTATTGAAATTGCAGATATTTGTTCAATACAAAGATAAAACCACTTGATATGACAAACCACAAAAATGAGGATTATAAACCACTTGTTAGTATCATTATGTCATGTTTCAATGGAGAAAAATATCTCTCAAAAGCATTAGAAAGCATAATTGATCAAGAATATCATAATTGGGAATTAATTTTTTGGGACAATCAATCGAATGACAATAGTTCAATAATTTTTAAAAAATATATTGATAAAAGGTTTAAATATTTTTATGCAGAAACGCATACTTATGTTTCTGAAGCTAGAAATAAAGCTATTAAAAAAGCAAAAGGAGAAATTTTAGCCTTTTTAGATGTAGACGATTGGTGGGAAACAAATAAATTATCTAACCAAATAGAGTTATTTAGCGATAATAAAGTTGGATTAGTTTACTCTAATTATTATTTATATAACGAGATAACAAAAAAAACTGATATTTGCCATAAATATAATCTACCCAGTGGAGACATATTAAAAAACTTATTACAAAAATATGTAGTTGGCTTATTAACAATAACTATAAAAAAAAAATATTATGATCAATTAGATTATAAATTTCACAAAGACTTAGTAATCATGGGTGATATGGATTTAGTAATAAGATTATCATCAATATGTAAATTTGGAGTAATTCAAAAACCATTAGCTACATATAGGTACCATAATAATAATTTTTCAATTCTGAATCGTGAAATGCATTTAAAAGAAATTGATATTTGGTTTAATATCATGAAAAATTATGAAAATATAAGTAGAAATAAAAATTATCATTTAATAAAAAAGTTATACTCAAAAATGAAAATAATTCATTTTATTGTGACTAACAAAAGACTAAAAGCATTTAAACTTTTTTTCATAAATAAGCTTACACATAAAGATAGAATTAAATTATCAATAGCTCTTTTTTTACCAGCATTTGTTTTAAATAGAATACGAAATAAGTGATAGGAATAGTAATAAATTTAATTTCAACAAGAGTAAGTAATGTAAAGAATATAAATGATTGTTTAAGTAGATATAAAAATTTACAGATTATATATATATGCCAACTTAATGAAGATTCATTCAAATTGTTAAAAAATGAGTTCATTAAACATAATAATATATATTTTGAGTTAGCATCAAAAAAATCTCTTTCAAGTTGTAAAAATCAAGGAATCGATTTTTTTAAAAAAAAACAAGAAATAGATTATATTTGGTTTTTAGATGATGACTGCTATATCGATAAAAATATTGCCAACAAACTGTGCACAAAAATTTTAAACCCTGATGTTGATTGTTTTGTAATTAAAATATTATCTAAAGATAAAAAAATTATTGGAAGAAATTTATCTTACTTAAAATATTTACCTTTTTTTGCAAAATATATAACTGGTGGTCCATCAATAATCGTAAAAAAAAGAAGTATAAAGCAAAACTTTGATTTAGAGTTTGGATATGGAGGACATACAATAAATGCTGAGGATACTAAGTTTATGATAGACAATAATTTTAGAAATATTGAATTTCTTAGTGATATATTTATTTACCATCCTTATGAGCAAACTACATTAGATAGAATTAAAAATTATTCATACGGGCAGGGCTATATGTTTAAAAAAATACCAATTATTGATTTTATTATTTTTTCGTTTCTTACATTGTATAGACCTATATTAGGGATTTTTTTTAATACAATTAAATTGGATTTAAAAAAAGTTAAATTTTATTTTTTTAGAATATATTATTTTTTTAGAGGTATTAAAAGTTCAGTTGGTATCAAAAATTCTAATTATAAATAGTTCCTCCCCATCCGATTTAGTAGGAGGTACACAGTCAAGTTTAAATTATGTTATTGAAAATTTGAAAGAAAAAAATTTTAAAATTTCTTTTATATCTTGGTCTTTTAACAAAGACAAAGTCGGATTTTATCAATTGAAAAAATTTTATGGTTTGAGATTACCTGATATCCGCAAAAATATATTATCCTTTCATATTTTTATTTTCAAAAATCACTCTCAAATTAAACAACTATTTAATGTAGATATTGTCTGGATACATTCTCCATTACCATGGTTTTTTATTACTAAATTTCTTAATAAAAATTCAAAATCTATTTACACAATTCATGGTCCTTTGAAGAAAGAATTATTTTTCTCAAACAGTAAATTAAAATTTTTAAAATTACTTATTTCAAATATAATTTTAAAAAAATGTGTTAGTGAGCCAAATTTAATACATTGTAACTCTAATTATGTTTACGAAGAGTCACTATCTGAAAGCAAATTTTTAGTATCTAAAAAGAAAATCATATTAGAGCTTTTGTTAGATAATTATCTTTTTCATAAAAATATTACTAATTTACCTAGATTAAATAATTTTGACCATCTCAATTTTATAGAAAATAATTTTTTTTTATTATCCCGAAGATTAGTAAAAAGAACAGGTGTTTTAGAATTCATTAAGTTAATAAATCAAGATAGATTTTTTAAAGATTTTTTATTTATAGTTACTGGTGATGGTCCTTTAAAAAAAGAAATTTTAAAATTTGTAAGAGATAATGTCATATACCTTGGAGAAATTGATGAAACATTAGTAAATTTCCTAAAAAATAAAGCTTTTTGTTATATTTTACCATCTATAGAGGCCGAAGGTTATAGTCTTCTGGCTAAGGAGGCAATTGTATTAAATAAATTTGTAATACATACAAATCAAGGAGGTCTTAAGGAGTCATTAAATGGTTACGATAAAGCAAAAATATTTGAAATAAACAATATTGATAGTTTAAAGAGAATATTCAATGGTTTAACTAATGATTTAAGAAAGAATTTGCCAATTCCTTCATCAAATCGATATCATAAAAAAGAATTTATAAATAAACTAGAAATTTTATTCAATTCGCTATGATATATTTGTATCCAAATTTATTTGATCTATATTTTGTCCCTATTTTTTTTATTTTAGGTTTTTTAATAATTTATAAATTAAAAGTATTAACTGATTTATCATTAGTTGAAATTAATACTATTTACTTCTATCACACATTTATGTGTTTGGCTTATTATTATATTTCAATAAATAATCATAATGATAGTGTTTATTACTATGCAAATGTTTTTACCCATGACGTTACAGAATACAATTTTAGGTTTGGTACCAAATTTATTCAATCCTTTATAAAATTAATCGTTATAAATTTAAATTTATCTCTTTTACCATTATTTTTATTTTTCAATATTATTGGATCATTAGGTTTAATCTTAATTTACAATGCTTTTAAAAAAATAAATGTTAAAAACTATATTGAAAAATTAATTATAATTTTTATTTGTTTTCTACCCTCAATTTATTTTTGGTCTTCAGCAGTTGGTAAGGAACCATTTACTTATTTAGCAACGGGGATTTTATTAAACTCTTTTAGTAAAAATAAAATTAAATTTCATTATATTGCTATAGCATTTTTACTTATATTAACTGTGAGACCCTTCATGGCCGGATTTCTAGCTATAGCTATAGCTATAGGATTAATTATCAAGCCTAATAAATATATTTTTATAACCTTTCCTTTTATAATTACTTTTTTAATCTCTTTTTTAGCTTATGTAATATTTTATTTAAAACGACTAAATATACCTATATTTCATAATTTTGAGAGTTTTGTAAATTTTATCGATAGAAGGAAAAGTGATACTTTAGCAAATGAATTTACAGATATGACTAATGAAGGGTTTTTGTATCATTTTTTTAGCTATATTTTTAGGCCATTGCCTTTTGAAAGATTAGATTTTATGAGTATTTTAAGCGGTTTGGAAAATATTATTTTGATAGTCATTATGTTTATATGTTTAAAAAAAATCAACATTAAGAAAATTTACAATAATAATTTAACCATACTATTAATATATAGTCTCGTTACTTGTTTTTTCCTTGTTATTGCTACTTATAATTTAGGTGTTGCAATAAGACAAAAGTGGTTTTTTTTATTACCCTTGTTTTTTATCCTTTTAGTTAACAAACAAACTAAATGAGATATTTGATTACAGGCCATACAGGATTTGTTGGTAATACTTTTTGTAGTAAATTAATTGACAAAAACAAAAACTCAGAGTTTATATTGATATCTAGAAGAACTAATAATAATTTTTTAGGAATAAATAATGTCATACAAATTAATTGCGATTTGACAAAAAATTTCAACTTCGAATTATTACGCAGAGTAGATATTTTTATAAATTTCGCTGGAGAAATTAGAACAGATGATAAAATGTATGATTTACACATAGCCTTTCCTCAAAAATGTTTTAACTTTATCAAAATAAATAACTTAAAAATATTTTGGATACAATTAAGTAGTGTTGGATCATACGGCAGCCCTATTATACCTCATCAAAAAAGGCTAATAAAAGAAGATTTTATTTTAAATCCTAATGGTAATTACGAAAAAACAAAAAGCGAAGCTGATTTAAATATTGTTAATTTTTCTGACATTTATAAAAATTTTACATTTTGTATTTTACGCCCTTCCCAAATAATTGGCAAAGATATGATAAATCAATCACTATTAAATTTAATTGATATGGTAAAAAAAAGATTTTATTTTACAATTAGAAGTAAAAAAAGTGTTAGAAGTTATGTGCACATTGAAGATCTTTGTAATGCTATTTTTTTAGTAATTAAAAATCATGCTAATAAGTCTAAAAATAAAATATTTAATGTTTCTCAAAATATTTTACTTGAGAGGATTGTCCAAGAAATTAGAAATAAATATAATACTAAAATATATATTCCATTTACAGTAAATGAAAATTTCGTGAGGATAATCGTAAATTTTTTTAGTAAATTTTTCAAACTACCAATTACAAGTAAGATTATATCAGGCCTTGTAGCAAGAAGTATATATTCATCAAACTCAATTAAAAAGAATTTAAATTTTGATTTTAAACACAAAAAAGCAAAAGTGATTTTAAAAGTAGATGAGTAAAATATTTATAATTGCCTCTAATTCGATAACTATTAACCTTTTTTTAAGAGACCATATTTTAAATTTATTAGAAAATAATAAATGTTTTATTATCTCAAAAGATATACATAAGTTAGATTTTAAGCATCAAAACCTCTATTTAAAAAATATTAATTTTTCAAGAAAGATAAATGTTTTTAATGATATTAAATGTTTTTTCCAATTTTTGATTTACTCAATAAAATCTAAACCTGATTTATACATATCAATAACTCCAAAAGCAGGTTGGCTTACTTCATTAGTAAATACTGTTACATTTTCACGTAAACATATTCATTTTTTTACTGGACAACACTGGACTAATTATAATTATTTTAAAAAATTTTTTTTCAGATTAATAGATCAATATATTTTAATGAAAAGTATTAAAAGCTTAGTAGATGGTATTAGTCAAATTAAATATTTAAAAAGTCAACTTTGGATATGTAAAAATAAATTAGTTGTTCTTAAAAATGGATGTATAAAAGGTATCGATCAAGATAAGTTCAATTTATCAAAAAAATATAATGAGAGTATTAAAAATAAGACAAATTTTGATGATTCTTTAAAAACTATTTTATACGTTGGCAGAATCAATTATGAAAAGGGAGTTATTTGTTTAGCTAATGCGGTATTAAGTCTAATAAATAATGGAGAAAAAATTGGACTTTTGCTAGTGGGTACAAAAGAAGACAACTCTGCTAATGAAATAAAAAAAATTTTTTCAAATAATCTTAGTCGTCTTGCTATTTGTGATCATACCAACTATACAGAAAGGTATTACAATTACTCTTATGTTACATGTTTACCTAGTACAAGAGAGGGATTTGGTATGACTCTGATTGAGTCTAGTGCTTGCGGTACTCCCGTAATAGGGTCAAATATCTATGGACTAAAAGACTCTTTTATTGAAAACAAAACTGGATTATCTTTTGAATTAAATAATGCAAAGGACTTAGCATCGAAAATTAAAATTTTATTATATGATGAAAGAAAATATAATAATTTTAAAAATTTTGGTATCAAAAGAGTAAAAAATGATTTTGATAAACATAAAATTGAACAAGAGTTGAATAAATTTATTTCGAGTTATATATGAAAAGAATTTTTGATTTTTTTTTATCAGTTTTTTTGCTAATAATTTTACTTCCCTTATTTTTATTAATTTCTATATGCTTAATAATTTTTTATGGTAGACCAATTTTTTTTATCCAGATAAGAGCTGGTTTAAAAGGTAGACCATTTAAAATTATAAAGTTTAGAACTTATAAAAATAACATACCTGAAATTTGTGGAACTTTTGCATTAATTCTTAGAAAATTTAAGTTGGATGAATTACCTCAACTAATAAATATTATTAAAGGTGATATTAGTTTTGTTGGTCCAAGACCACTATATACTAGATATATTGAATTGTATAATTTCTCACAAAAAAAAAGACTCAATGTTAAACCTGGTTTAACTGGTTTAGCCCAAATCAATGGAGGTAATAAACTTCAATGGAATAAAAAATTCGAATTTGATTTACATTATGTTGAAAATCAAAATTTTTTTTTAGACATTAAAATTTTATTTAAAACATTTATACTTTTAATTTCAAATATTTTTAGTAATTCAAATAATTTAAGATATTCAGAGCAGGATGATTTTAAGGGTAATTAAAATTTAGTTTATTTATATTAAATAAACATCTATATTTTTGTGATGTATGTTCTTGGCATAGCCCATGATTTAGTAATATCGTCTGCTTGTTTAATAAAAAATGGAAAAATAATATTTGCTATTTCTGAAGAAAGATTAAATAGAATAAAACAATATAAAGGTTTTCCAAGATTATCTATCGAAGCTTGCCTTAAATATGCAAGAATAAAATTTTCTGACCTAGATCATATATCTATTGGTTGGAACCCTTTAAACACAATGTCTTATCCATCTGAAAGTTGGTCGAAAGTATCAAGAAATAGAATGGAGTACATGTACTCTATTCCTAATCACTTATCTTATTTTAAAAAATTTATTAATAACAACAATTTAGAACAAAAACTTTATGATAAAGGTCCAAAAGTCTCATATTACAATCACCAATTATGTCACGCAGCTGGTGCATTTTATCAAAGTGGTTTCGAAGAGTCTGCAATACTAACATTAGACGGAACAGGAGAGAGGACCACAGGACTATTAGCGTCTGCAAAAAAAAATAAAATTGAAACTATCTCTGAAATAGAGTACCCAAATTCTTTAGGTCTTTTTTACGCATCTCTAACACAGTTTCTTGGTTTTAAAGCTGAAAGTGATGAATGGAAAGTTATGGCTCTTGGAGCATATTCATCAAAAACAAAAAACCCATATATAAAAAAATTTGAGAAATTTTATTCATTTGATAACTCAAATAATAAATTTTCATTAAATATGAAATACTTTACTTTTCCATATCCAGAGACTAACCAGGGTTTATTTTTTTCCAAACATCTGGTTAGACTTATTGGAGATCCAAGAGAGCCTGACTCAAAATTATCAAAAAAACATTATAGTATAGCTTATGCTCTTCAATATCACTTTGAAAAAATAATGATGTTTTTTTTAGATAATCTCTATTCAAAATATCCATCTAAAAATTTAGTTCTATCTGGAGGCTGCATAATGAACTGTAAATTCAATGGTGAAATAAAGAAAAAGACAAAATTTGATAATATATATATTCCCTCTGCTCCGGATGACTCTGGTATTTCTGTTGGATGTTCAATGTTAACATATGCAAATAGCATGAAATTTAATAATAAAAATCTTAGTAAAATAAAATCTAATTACTGGGGTAATAGTTACTCTAATACTAATATTTCTAATTTACTAAATTCTTATAAACTTAATTATCGAAAGAGTAAAAATCTTTCAGATGAAATTTCAGAATTATTAATAAATAATAAACTTATTGGATGGTTTCAAGGTAGGTCAGAATTTGGTCAAAGATCCCTTGGTAATAGATCTATACTAGCAGATCCACGCAAAAAAAATATTAAAGATATAGTTAACAAATCCATCAAATTTAGAGAAAAATTTAGGCCTTTTGCACCTGCTATTTTAGATTATTGTTTCAAAGACTTTTTTGAAACAGATGGTGAAAGAGAAATTAACTTTATGGAAAAAACTAAAAATTTTAAAAAAAATAAAATGAATTTGGTAAAAGGAGTTGTTCATCAAGATGGGTCTGGAAGGGTTCAAACTGTTTCAAAAAATTATAATAAAAAATTTTATGAATTAATTCAGGCGTTTTTTAAAAAAACAAGTATACCTATATTGCTTAATACTTCTTTTAATTTAAATGGCGAACCTATAGTTGAAACACCAGATGATGCAATTAGGACTTTTTATAATTGTGGACTGGATTATTTGGTAATTGAAGATTTTATAATTTCAAAATAGCTGAATTTAAATTTATGCTTTGTAAAAATACTCTTTAGAAAAAATATGAAAATCAATTTACATTACTTTTTAAATATAAAAAAAAATCAAAAAATAATTATTAATTTTTTAATCGATATTGTTTTAATAATTACTACTTTTTTTTTAAGTAAAAAACTTATCAATTATTATAATTTAGATTCCCTATATCAGTTTTTATTTATCTTTATCTTTTTTAATACTCTTTTTTCTTTAATTTTAAAAATCTACTTATCTGTTAAGAGATATTTTTCATCGCATCTAATTTTAAATACTCTTTTAAAAAACTTAATTATATTATGTTTATTAGTTGTTATAGATAGCCAAGTTGGTCTTGACTTCATATTTACATTTTTGTTTATTTATTTGTTTTCATCATTGGCACTATTTCTTTTATTTCCTTATTTTTTAAATTTTAAATTATTTAATTTAAATATTGGTAATAAAGTAGCAATATATGGTGCCGGTGAAACAGGTATAAATGCATATAATAATTTAATTAAGAATAAAAAAAATGTATCAGCTTATATCGATGATGACCCCACAAAAATTGGTAGATTTATAAACGGTATAAAAGTTCACTCTAATTTTGATATTAGTAGCTTGATAAATAAATCAAATATTAGAGAAATTTATTTAGCTATACCAAGTTTATCATCAAACGAAGAGGGTCTTTTAATTAAAAATTTAAGTAAATATAAGAATATTAAAATTTTTATTCATAATAAAAAAAATCAAACAGATGGAGCTAGCTTTAACGAATTAAAAAATACTTTTAAATCAAATATACTTAAGAAAAACTCACCTAAATATCTTAAAAACAAAAATGTTTTAATTACAGGAGCTGCAGGAAGTATTGGAGAGGAAATTTGTTTTCAAGTATTAGACTATAACATAAATAAGCTAATAATTGTTGACTCAAACGAAAATAAATTATCTTGGTTAAAAAAGAGTATTATACAAAAAAATAAAAAAAATATAGATATTAAATTTTATTTGACATCTATTTTGGATAAAAAAAATATAACAAAAATTATTAGTAAACATCAACCCAATGTAATTTTTCATGCTGCTGCTTACAAACATGTCGATATTGTTGAGGAAAATTATTTAGTGGGTATAGTAAATAATATAGTTGGTCTCAGGAATGTTTTGCTTAATTGTAAATATAAAAAATTTGAAAATTTTGTTTTCATATCATCTGATAAAGCTGTAAATCCATCGAATATTATGGGTATGACTAAAAGAGTTGGAGAGATAATGGTTTACAATATGAATAAAATTTTCAATAAAAATTTCATATCAGTTAGATTTGGTAACGTAATCGGTAGTTCTGGAAGTTTGTTTGAAATATTTAAAAAACAAATCGACAATAATTTACCTTTAACTGTTACTAGTAAAGATGCAACAAGATATTTTATGACAATTTTTGATGCTATAAATCTGGTTATTCAATCACCCGAAATTAAATCAAATGCTAAAATTTTAGTATTAAATATGGGAGAACCAGTAAAAATACTAGATATTGCAAAAAAATTAATCAAAGCTAATAATAAAAATAACAAAATAAAATATATAGGCCTGAGACCAGGTGAAAAATTGCATGAAGAGCTCTTTCATCAAAATCGTAAAATTGACACAAAAAACAAGATGATATCAGGTGAATTATTAGACATAAATTATAATTTATCTGAAATAAATAGTTTTACATCATCTATTGAAAATCTTTGTAAGCAATCTGTTCCTTCAGTCAAAAAAATACTAAAAAAATTTTATAAGTTTTGAAAAAACTAATTATACCTTCATATTTATTTTCTTCCCTGCCAATTTTGTTGGTGACAGGCCCTTTTCTTCCGGATTTGATTTTATCAGTTACCACCCTGTTTGTAATTTATCTTGCTATAAGAAATAAAGATTTTCAATTATTCGATAATTTTTTTTTTAGATTTTTTATATTAATAAGTTTATCATTTTTAATATCATCAATTTTAAGTGACGATATTTTATTCTCTTTTAATAGCTCTCTTTTTTATTTTAGATTCATATTATTTGCTATAGCAATTTGTTTTCTTTGTCATCAAACTAATTTTTTAAAAACTCTTTTTATTGTTATGTGCTTTTCAATGTTAATTGTTGGTGTAGATGCTCTCTGGGAATTTATTTTTGATAAAAATATTTTAGGATCAAAGACTGATGATCCTGCGAGAATAGGCGGCCTATTTGGTGAAGAATTAATATTAGGAAGTTACTTAGCTAGGTCATTGCCAATTTTATGTGGTTTATACATATATTTTTATTATGAAAATAAAAGTCTTGAGAAATTGTTTTATTTATTTTTAGTATTTATTTATGTTATAATTTTTTTAAGTGGTGAAAGAACTGCTTTTTTATTATCGACATTATTTTTCTTTATCTTTTTAATTAAATATTCAAATATAAAATCAATAATTATATTTTCAATAGCCCCTATTATTTTTATAACTTTTTTCTTTTTTACTAATCCTATAGTCAAGGATAGAATGTTTGAGTCTACTATAAACTCTGTAAAATTATCTTTTTCTGAGGAGAAACAATTTCTTCCTAATCCTTATGACAACTTTCTTAAAACTAGTTCAAATATGTTCAGGGATAATATTATTTTTGGCATTGGTCCAAAAATGTTTAGAAAAAAATGTTCAGTTAATGACTACGGTGTAAATACCAAAAGTTGCAGTACCCATCCACACAATCTTTATTTTCAATTATTTGCTGAAACCGGCTTGGTTGGAGCTAGTATATTTATACTAATATATCTGTACATATTTAGACGTTTATATGTTTTATTTAAAAAAAAAATGAAGACTTTTAATCCTAAAGATCACATTAGTTTTTTTATGATAACATCGTTATTCATTAATTTTTGGCCTTTAATACCATCTGGAAGTTTTTTTAATAATTGGATAAATGTTTTATATTTTTTACCATTAGGTATATACTTATTTTCCTCCTCAAAATCAAAGCAAAATGAAAAATAAAATAATTACTTTTGACTCGAAAAATATTTTTTCATCTTTAAAAAAAATAGTTTTGTCTGATCTTAAAGCTTTATTATTATTAGTGGTTGTGTCACTAGTCTCATCATTTTTATCTTTAAATTATTATGAAAAAAATAAAACTTATTTTGGTACAGTTTCATACACATTTGACCCCGAGTTAAATATTCTAGGAGAAGTTAAAATTATATCCCAAGACTCCTTTACAAATTTTACTAACAAAATAGATAATGTAAAATTTGATATTTATTATGGCAGTTTTCCAAAATTTGAATTTAATGTAAATGATGAAATATTAATTAAAGAAGTTTATATTGAAATTGAAAAGTTATTAAATGACTATAAAAAATATCTAATTGACTTAATAAAATATAAAATTAATTTTTTAGAAGAAAATGAAACATCCTTTTCTAGTCAAGAAATTAATAAATTAAAGTATACATTACTTTTATTGAATAATGATTACATATTTTATAATAAACAAATTAGTATTATATATCCTGATAAAAAAGAAATATTTCTTTTAAAATTTTTCTCTTTAATATTTTTATCTTTATTTTTCATTAGGCTTATTTTCTTATTTCTTCAAAGAAAAATTAAATTATTATAACCTAATCAACAAATGGAAATTTTTATTAATTTTTACAATTCTATTGAAGCAGTGTTAGATAAAGGTGTTTTTGGTATACATTTATTAGAAATACTATTTTCATTAATTGTTTTAATAATATCACTCTCACTTAGATCTTTATTCGCTAAGTTTATTATATCTAAAATTAAGAAAATAATTTTAAAAACGGGTAACAAACTAGATGATAATGTATTTAATTCTCTTACCCCACCATTGAAGTTTTTACCTATCGTATTTGCTTTTTTAATTGTAACTTTGTACATAGACGTTAATTCAACACTAGGCCTTTATATGCAAAAAATAAATAAAACCCTAGCGACCATTTTTGTTTTTTGGACACTTCACCAAATAGTTAATCCGTTAAGTACGATTTTCAATCAAATAGAAAAGGTTATGTCTAAAGCACTTTCAGTTTGGGTGCTAAAATCAATTAAATATTTAGTAATTTTTTTAGGTATTGTTGCAACATTAGAGGTTTGGGGTATTAAAATTGGTCCTGTAATTGCAGGTTTGGGTTTGTTTGGTGTAGCTGTTGCTTTAGGAGCCCAAGACATGTTTAAAAATTTAATCTCTGGTTTACTTATACTAATGGAAAAAAGTTTTACAATTGGCGATGTAATCAATGTACCTGGGCATGCAGAGGGTACAGTCGAGCATATTGGTTTTAGATCAACTACTATAAGAAAATTTGACTCGACACCAATATCCATTCCAAATTATATTTTTGCTGAATTACCAATAATAAATTATTCAAGAAGACGTCACAGAAGAATACTCTGGACTATTGGTTTGGAGTATAACTCGACTTTAGATCAAATCAAAAAGTTTACAAAAGATTTATCTTCATTCATCATAAAAAATGAAGAATTTATAGTAGATGAAAATAATAAATGTTTTGTTAGATTGGAAAAATTCAACGATAGTTCTATAGATATTTTAATATACTGCTTTACAAAATCAAACGACTGGGAAAAATATTTAAAGACAAAAGAAAATTTAGCCATTTTTATTAAAGAATGCGTAGAAAATCACAGTTTGTCTTTCGCCTTTCCTAGCCAATCAATTTATATCGAAAGCAATAACAATTCTGTTCCAGAATGATCTTTTGTCATAAAAAATAATGAAATTTAAAAATTTAATAAATATCTCAGAATTGAATAGAGAGGATATTATAGATATTCTGAAATATGCAGATCAATTAAATATAAAAAATGAAAATTTTCTTTGTGGTAAGAACATAGGTTTAATTTTTGAGAAAAACTCTACTAGAACTAGATTGTCTTTTCAGGTTGGTATAAATCAATTAGAAGGTAATTATATTGATATAAAATTAAACGAATTAAATCTTGATAGGTTTGAGTCATATGAGGACACTTTTGAAATTATGGCTTGTTATCTTGATTCTCTAATATTTAGAACTAATGATCACCAAAAGTTAGAGTTAGCAAAAAAATTCTTCAAAAAACCAATAATTAATGCTCTCTCTGAAAAATCACACCCTTGCCAAGCAATTTCTGATATTTACACATTAAAAGATCATTTTAAAAGACTAGATAATATTACCATATCTTGGTTGGGTGATATGAATAATGTTCTTTACAGTTTAATTGAAATTGTAAATTTATTAGGTGGATTTAAAATACACATTTTTACTGATGAAAAAATTTACTCTAATTCTAAAAATAAGTTTAATCTAACAGATAATGTAGTTGTGCATTTTGAA
>MDTG01297302.1_pt1 | contig 19543 bp, 13 predicted proteins | sample 811421 | NCBI WGS metagenome assembly MDTG01 (sample SAMN05326645, study PRJNA326480) | marine metagenome | isolation source: seawater | place: Pacific Ocean: South East | collected 2011
AATTTGCAGAGAGGAAGGGATTCGAACCCTCGATACGCTTTTGGCGTATACACACTTTCCAGGCGTGCGCCTTCGACCACTCGGCCACCTCTCTAATTATTTTTAAAAATTTCAAATAAATAAAAAAATGTTTACTTCTGAAAGTAAAAATCTTTTAATTTTCAGTTAATTCTCCTCTTAATGAAGTTTGATAAGCAAATCTAAAATTTTTAAGCTTATTAGTCCCAAGTAAAAACATCATTTTAGTAATAGCAGCTTCAGTAGTCATGTCTCTACACGAAATGACACCTAGTTCTTGTAAATATTGACTTGTCTCATACTTACCCATCTGTACCATTCCTCCGGAGCATTGGGTTGTATTTACAATATATATACCTTTGGAAATTGCCTGTTTAATAAGCTTCAAAAACCAGTTTGATGTAGTTGCATTTCCAGAGCCATATGTTTCCAATACTACTCCTTTTAAATTTGGAGCCTCTAATATTGAGGCTATTGTAGTGGATTGTAATCCAGGGAATAACTTTATTAATACAATATTGGTATTCAAGTTTTTCCAAACTTTAATTTCTTTATTTGGATTTTTTTTTAGCAATAAATTATATTGTACTTGTAATTCAACTCCTGAAGTTACTAAAGGAGCATAATTATTCGATGCAAAAGCATTGAAATGATCTGCATTTATTTTAGTAGTCCTATTACCTCTAAATAATTTATATTCAAAATACAATCCTACTTCTTTTATAATTGGAATATTATTTTGTTGTAAACTAGCTAATTGGATCGCGGTAATTAAATTTTCTTTAGCATCTGTACGCAAATGACCAATTGGAAGTTGAGAGCCTGTAAATATTACAGGTTTATTTAAGTTTTCTAACATAAAACTTAAAGCAGAAGCTGAATAGCTCATAGTGTCACTTCCGTGCAATACTACAAATCCTTGATGCGTTTCATAATGGGATTCAATAAGTTCTGCCAAATGAATCCAGTGATTAGGACCTATATTTGAAGAATCAATAGGAGGTTCAAAAGAAATAGTTTCGATTTCACATTGAAGAAGTTTTAACTCTGGAATTTTTTTTAGTAAGCTATCAAAGTTAAAAGGCTGTAGAATTTCTTTATTTGCTAACTTAGTCATACCTATAGTTCCACCAGTGTAAATTAATAGTATTTTAGGATTCATTTATTAGATATTAAAAATTTCTATTGCATTATTGGTAGTGATTTCAGAGATTTCTTTTTTTTCTTTCCCATAAATATCTGCAACCTTTTCAACGATATGTAACAAGTATGCACTTTCATTTCGCTTACCACGGAAAGGAACTGGAGATAAATAAGGGGCATCTGTTTCTAGAACAATATGGGAAAGATCTATTTGTGATAAAAACTTATCAATATTCCCATTTTTATAGGTGACTACCCCTCCTATCCCTAATTTCATATTATAGGAAATAGCCTGTTTAGCCTGTTCCTCATTTCCGGTAAAACAATGAAAAATCCCAAACAAATCTTCAGATTTCTCAATTTCTAAAATTTCAAAAACCTCGTCAAAAGCATTACGGCAGTGGATTACAATAGGTAATTTATATTCTTTGGCTAGTTGTATCTGAAAACGAAAAGCCTCTTTTTGTTGAGTTAAAGTGCTTGTATCCCAATATAAATCAATTCCAATTTCTCCTATAGCAACAAATTTTCGCTTTTTAAGTTGTTCAACTACATGCTTTAGCTCTATTAAATAATTATTCTTGACGTGTGTTGGGTGGAGTCCTGACATTAAAAATATATTCTTTGGATATTTTTTTTCTAAATCATACATTCTTTCAGAGTAAGTTGAATCTATGGCAGGTAAAAAAAAGCGTTTAATCCCACTTTTTAAAGCCCTTGAAATGATTTCGTCCCTATCATGGTCAAAGGCTTCACTATATAGGTGTGTATGGGTATCAGTTAAATTCATAATGCAAAAATACTATTTTGTATACTATATTTGTTAAAAATAATAACGCTTGAAAAACAAACGATCTTTAGATATATTTTTAAATCAAAGTGAATTCTACAAAATAAAATTACACTTAATACCTAGTAAACATTACAAAATTATTGCAAGAATAAATGGAATTAAGGGTTGGTTTATTTTGGATACAGGTGCCTCCACAACTTTTATTTCACAGATTGCAATTAAAAAATTTAAACTCAATATCGAACCTAGAAAAATATTAGCACATGGAGCAGGAAAAGATCAAATTGAAATACAAATTTCTAAAAATAATCGTATAAATATTGGTCAATGGATGTGTGACAAATACAATATTGCTACTATTGATTTAAATCCTATTAATGCTGCTTTTGCATCTGCAAATCAAAAAAAAGTAGATGGAATCATTGGAGCAGATTTACTAAAAAAAGGTAAGGCAGTAATTGATTATCATAGAAACTATCTTTATTTAAAATAAAAATTTACTTTATCAAAAAATAATTTCAATCTTGAACTTGAAACGTTATAGGTAAAGAATATGGTACAGTAACGGGCTTACCTCTTTGACGACCTGGTTTCATTTTAGGTAACATATTAATTACCCTAGCAGCTTCTTTTTCTAACCTCGGGTGTGGAGCCCTAGATCTAACCCCGGTAACATTTCCACTTTTATCAATTTTAAATATCACGCTAATTCTCTGTCTGCCTGACAAACCTAAATCTCCTGCTAAATCGGTATTAAATTTACGTTGGACAAATTTGGCTATTTTATCAGACATGCATTTTCTTTTATCTGCATTTGAGCCTCTCTCACATCCCGGAAAGACAGGAACATTTTCAATTACTGCAAATGGAACTTCAACATCCTCAACTACTTCTTCAATTTCAATCTCTTCAACTTCAATTTCTTCATCCTGATCAGTTTCAGTAGATTCTATAACAGTTTCCTCTACTTCCTCTTCGTCTTCAACGACTTCAATAACTTCTGGAGCAGCCGGTGGTGGTGGTGGTGGTGGTGGTGGAATAACTTGTTCTATTATCGGAATATCCTCTTCTAAATCATCATCTAAATTTAGCTTACCGATATCAATATCTGATTTGTCATATGTCTTCCAATTAAGTGTAGAGTATGTTAAAAATAACATCAGTGCCAAACCTACAGCAAAATATACTGAACCGTTTCTACTTACGTCTGCTTTGGGATTTTTTTTGGATTCCATTAAATCTGAGTATTTGAGTTTGTTAAATTAATTAAAAATTAATAAAAACAGCATATACGCTTCTAATTTTTTAACAATGAATTGTTTTTTTAAGCTGATAATAGAAGTCATTATTAAAATGCCAACTGTATTAGATAAAATATCTAGTAAGCTAAACTCCCTTGTTGTAATCATTAATTGTAAAATTTCAATAAATATTCCGTAGGCTGCTGAAAATAAAAATGCAGACCATATGCTAGCTTTTGTTTTGAAAGTTTCAAATATTAAAAATATTATTAAACAAAGTATTGCATATGAAATTAAATGAATTATTTTATCAATGTGTTTAAAATCTAGCATTGAAATATTATTAGAACTAGAGAGACTTCCAAAAGATATTAGAGACACGTATACAATACCAATTAGTACTAGAATATTTTTCTTAGACATTGAGTAAAGCCTTATACGAAGAAGCATCTAACAAGGATTCTAGAGAAGATAGGTCATCACATTTGAGTTTAATTATCCAGCCTTCACCATAAGGATCATCATTAATATGCTCTGGAGCATTTTCGAGAGCATCATTAAATTCAATAATCTCCCCAGGGACTGGAAGAAATAAATCAGACACTGTTTTTACTGCTTCAACTGTTCCGAAAACTTCTTCAGCTTCTAAGGTCTCATCTATTGTATCAACCTCAACATAAACAATATCACCCAGCTCTTTTTGAGCAAAATCTGTAATTCCAATGGTAAGAGTGTTTCCATCCACACGTACCCATTCATGGTCCTTAGTATATTTTAATTCAATTGGAATATTCATAAAAGTCTATTTTAAAAATTAATTACCGAAATTATATCTTAATGTAAATCCAGTACGTATAGTTGTTTGAGGAAAAGCAGTTGAAATTGCATATTCCGAGAATGCGTAGTCAAAATAAAGAATAGCAGTCAAATTATTGCTAAAAGCATAATCCGCTGCATATTTTAAACTCCAAATAGTTTGACCTGCACTTACTTGATTGTTATCTAAATCTAAATATCTAATTATTGTCTTATTATTCCTTAAGGATAAGTCAGCTTTCATGTTTAAGTCACTTTTTATAATTTTTCTTGGGCCCGCAAGCTTTGACTTAATTCTTAAATCTTTAATTCTGTAGCCCAATCCAAATACATATTCAAACCCTTGAATTTCCGTCAACAAATTGTTATCAAAACTTATTGACAAACTACGATCTTTTTTAATTTCTGCCGAAAATTTAACAGAATTTTTCATCTCCAAATCCAACTTTACAAGTGGACTAAATTGCTCTACTAAATTAATATTACTGTAAAGAGTTTTAGTCTTAAAATTTCCAGATTGATCTAAAACATTTGGATTTTGTAATGAATATTCTTGACCTGGATCTGCTGCTTGATAATCTAAGTTTGTTCTAAATTGATTGATAGTGTAAGTTGCTCGGTAAGCATGAGTGATTGAAAATCGTCTAAATTGTTTTTTAAACCATTTATTTCGCATTAGTCCTGTGTATTTTAAAGTCCAATTGGGAATAGGAACATCTCTAAAAGGATTTAAACTAATTTTATTTACTGGTTTTCCTGAATAAGCAGAAAGAAAAGCTGGTAATAATACAGATTGACTGTTTTTTCCAAAACCAAGAGGGAATCCATCAGAATCAGTAGAATAGCCAGCAGGGCCATAAAATTCATTTGCCAATCGATTAGCAATTACTAAACGATTATTTTTGAAATCTTCAAAAGGAGCTGAACTAAATTCATCGCTTTTACTAAAAGCTGTTCTAATTAGTGATGTAGAAATATTAAAGTTCCCAAAAGTATTTTGAGTTAATGAATTGTAACTATCACTAAAACCATCTCCATTAGTATCATCAGTATTAAAATTTTCAGTGAAATTTGTAGCATAGGTTTTGCCTCCTGTAAAATCTAATTTCAAGTCTTGAATTAGCTCTGTATTAATTGCATAATCTAAATTTTCGTTGTGTGATTCAGTATATTGCTGGTTAAATTGATCGAATGTTGTGAGCCAACCATTTTTAGCAGAGATTTGACGTACATCACGCTGGCTACCCATTGTGTAACCAAATGTAGGCTTTAAAGTCCCTATAAAGCCAGGTATAGGTAAATATCCAGGAAGAAATGAACTATTATTTTCTGAATAATTTAATTGCATCCTATTTATTCCAGTAATTATACCCAAACCGAGGTTTTTTAAATCAAACTTATTTTTTGGTGTGTTTCTGCTAGTAATGTCCTTCTTTTCGTCTCTTGATCGTGATAGTTGAGCCCTAGAAGAACGCCTGGATTTTGATTTTTTAACACCAAGATATTGATACAATTTTCGCATATCAAAAGAGTTGTTTAGATTATGTTGATTAGAATTTGATATAGAATTTCCAAGATTATAAATTTGGCCATCAACATTCAATTGACCAAAAAGATCAGAGCCCTTATCCCACTGAAAATTCCCTGAATAAGAATAATTAGTATTGATAAAACTTAGTGTTGGTATTTTATTAATTGGCAATTCATAATTAATCCCTAATTGTTGTGTGTGTCGGTTTGGGTCTCCAAAATCAAAAAAACGATCCCATATATCTAAGCTTGGATCTTGGTCTCCATTCAAATCACCATCAATAAAATAATTTCTAACTATTTTATTATTAGAAGAGGTGAAGTTTAAACTAAAAGCTTTGGTTATTTGATAATTCAAAGTGTATTGAATATCAAAAGTATAGTCTCTTCTAATTAACTCATCAACAGTTATATTATTGGCGCCTAAATCAGCATCTCTGAATTTTTGACTATTAAATTGTCTTATGAAATCTGAATTAACTGTAAAACTAGATGGTATTAAATTAAAATTAAATTCCTTTAATATTTTCCAATAACGTCCTGTAAAAAGGGAATCATTTTTCTTAAATGGTTCAAAAGTAAGAGGCTCAAAATTATAGCTATAATTTGCACCCAAACGTATATTTTGGTCGAGTGAGCTTTCAATTTCAAAATTACGGTGCTTCATTTCGTTAAATGAATAATTAAATGTCAAATTCTCAACATCATAAACCCTTGGCTTATTATCATTTGTTCTTTGCTTTTTAACTCCAATGAAATTTATGCTATGTCGTTTAGTATAATCCTCAGATTGGCTTAAAATTCTGTCTCTGTCTTCCTCTGAACTAGCAGTATCAAGACGGTTTTTAAGCTTTAAGTCTTTATATTGTTGGTCATATTCAGGAGTGATTAATATTTCACTTTTACCATAATTGAAAGGTATTTGTAATCCCCATTTTTTGGGAAGTAATTGACCTATATTCATGTTAGTGACAAAATCGTATTGCTTTAAATCTTCTCGACTCCTCTCATTTGGACTCTGATCTACATTGCCAAAACCAGTTGTACTTTTTCTGGCTGAAGCATTAATATTCATAAAATCCGAAATATTAGAGTCCATACTCATTATAGCCGCCCAACCCCCTTCGTTGTCCATCTCAGCAATACGAAGTTCATTAAACCATACCTCAGCACAAAGGTCTGAGTTTCCGATATTTTTTACTCCAATCATCAAGTTTCGTATATCACCAAAATTTGGATTTCCTCTAATTGCTACTCGCTGTTCGTAAGGGGTTTCAGTTTGAGATGAATTCGTTGTTAATGAGAAAGGAGAAAATTCCGCTACTGGGCTATCTTGTAAAACACCATCGATAACATTATAAAAAATAGGGTCTTCGTTAATTAAAGTCCCTTGGTTTATTCCAATTGATTTAATTTTTGCTAGTATTTCTAAAGAAATATTTATCTCGTTTAACTCGGGCCACACTTCAGATTCAGATGCTCCAATAGCTCCTGAAGATTTTCTAAGTGGCAATTCAATCTGATAATAATTTTGTGTAAAGTCGTTACCCATTCTGATAAAAGCTACTAAATCCCCTTGTTGGAAACTATTAGCCTCGCCATCTTCAGCGTGAATAAACATTTTAATTTTTTTATACTGACGCATGTCAATATTAATATTTTTAAAAACGGCTCTTGAATCTTGTTGCTCTAAATCACAAACATCAACAACAAGAGATTGTTCATTTTGACGTACAATGGTATTATTGTTATTTAATTGCTCGCGCTGAACATTTGGAGGTGATATATAACTCCCGTCATTTTCTTGTATTCCTACAATACCTACACTAAAATCCGTTGGTTCTAATAAAGTTGCCGCATTTGAATCCTCATCTAAAGATTGTTGAAAGCGTCTCCAATCACTTCGAACTAAATCAAAAGTTCCAAATCTAAATATAGTCGTTTCAGTAAAATCTTTCAGGTATAGCCTTGTAAAACGAACTGATCTAAAATCAGATATTCCACCAATTGCGTTTGTGTATGAGTTAAGAGGAATTCTAAATTGATACCAATTAATTACGCCTGATGATGAGCCGTTAGGGAGAGTTATATTAGTTAATGATTTACGATCAACAATATAAGGATTATTAGTATTGTTCAGTGCCGCTGTGTTAATATCAATTTCGTATTCAAAGTAACTATCAATAGTATTCATTGTATTATCTCTATTGATATCTTCAACATCAGGTTGTGTTGTAGAGCCACGATTAGTATCAGTAAATACATCAGGTGAATTACCTTCTACTCCATTATAATACTTATATCTATCAAAAATATCTCCATTTGTGTTTAGGTAATACGTGTAGTTGTCGTTGGCAGGATCAGCTAAGTTCGAGAAGCCAGAGAACCTAGAATCTGCTGGATTTGCCTCCTCAATATCATTATAGCCATCTAGTCCTACATCTTGATTATCCCTTTCTTGACCTTGGGACGAAAATGCATAAATTAAGGATTGGTTCTGAGGAGTTACTGTACCCCAAGTAGTTTGTGGAAGAATGCTGATATCCCCATCTTCAGGTAAACCATTTTCATACTGTTTTTTACCGTCTTTAATAACATCTTCAGAAATATTCCCAAGGTTTAAAACAAGTTTTCCTCCCGGATTTGATGGGTTATCCAAAAAGGGATCCATTAGCCAAAACTCAATATATTCAACATTAGATTGTTCAAAGTCAGTTGATGTTAGTTGCCTTGAAATCCCAGCCCAACTATCTTGAGGATTATCCAGTAGACCATCTTCGGCACCAAATTGATAATTATATGGTCCTCTTTCATTAGGCCTATAAACCAAATCTAATGAGTTAATCACTGTGTATTGACCAGTTACTAAGTCAATTTCGGGAAATAACTCATCAATAAATATTCTTCTTGTATAGAGGTTAGAAACATCATCATCCGAGATATCGCCCGGACGCTGTGCGCTATAAAATATTGGATCCACAGCATACCAATTTAATAATGCTCTATCAAAGCCATTTTGATAACCATTGTCGTCCTCGTTTCCTTGTGCATAAATACGTCCTAATGCCTTCGGTCTACTAGATAAAAACCAAGATTGAGGAGATAATAAACTAATGCCATTTTGAGAGCCCTCAAAATCATCAATATATGAAGTAGCCTCATTATTAAAATCAGTACCCTTAGGAGCTCCAGGTTTCAAATATGCAAATTCACCTCTGAGAGATATGTTTGACTCTACATCACTATCAATATTAGGCAATTTATTGGCTATTCGTGTCAAAAAAGGAACTTCAGTTGAATAGTTCCCATTTAAACCAAAAATAGTATTATTTATAGGTTCGGTCCCGTAATTCGCTTTTTGTGTAATTGGTCTTTCATTTAAATTAAGGAATGTCCCCCCAATAACAAAATTTTTATTAAACTGGTGTTCTATATTTATACCTGAAAATCGTTTAGTTTGCTGACCGAAAACTGCATTATTTTCAACAGAAACTTGAATAGGTGTATTAGAAGCTTCTAAGGATGGATCTAAAATTTGAACAGTACCAATTTGATAATTAACAGTATAATCAACCCCTTCAACAAGAACGCGCCCCCCAGCTGTGACTCTAACCGATCCTCTGGGTACATTAAAAGCACCTATTGGAATTCCTGAGCCACTAGTTGACTTATAGCTTCCTCGTATTTTAAATTTATTCTTTTCGCTATCTTGAAGTGCTGCTGTTTTAGTGCTTTTGTACATAGATTTATATACATATTTAGCTTGATTTGAATTGTAGTCTCCGGGGATTGTTTCGTCCCCTAGATAATCTTCAGAAAGTTCTAATCTAAGTTTTTCAAATAAATAGTTTCCAAATGGCTCCACCTTGGTGAAAATTATTTTACCATTTTGTGGAATAACAGTAATGTTGGGAACAAAATCAAAAAAACCATCTCCTTTATTTTGAGGGTCATTATTATAATTCAAGCGATCAAAGTTAAATAAGCGAATCAATGGAGTATCATTTATTGGGTCAGCGTTTCCAATAGGGGGTGGAAAAGGAGTTCCAGAGACAGGTGATATGTAATTCAAAGAAGAAGTCTCATTGTAAAAAATATTTAATTTAAAATCTTCTGGTGATAATTGATAAGCACCTGTATTGTAAATATTTTTCATCATCAAATCCCAAATAGGCTGATCGACGCTTGTAACAGCACTTTTTAACATTTTCAATACCAAGCTTTGGTTGTTTACAATCACATTTCCGGTATTTAAGTCAGTATTTACTTCCGTTGCATTTAAACCATCATTTGCAAATTCACCAACTTGAAACACTTGCCCACCAACTGTATATTGATATGCCACAGCCAAAACTTCATCATTTTGAAGGCGTTGATTTAAAGAAATATACCCCAGTTGCGTATTAACTGTATATCCATTTCCTTGAACTAATTTTTGAGCGTTTTCTAACTTTCCATAATCAAAACCTTCATTGATTCCGGGGACTAAAAATCCAGATTGAGCAGTAGCTATGTCTCTAACAGCATCCGTTAGTTGAGAGCCTACTCCTCCAATATTCATAGGATCGAAAGCATTATTTGAATTATCTGGATATGCGTCTTGACCAACATTTACAAATCCAATTGGTGGAGAAGGTAGACCAATCCTTGATGATTCACCAAGGTCTTGTATTGCAACAATATTACGAATATTTTGAGTCTGATTAGTACGGTTTGTTATCCAAACCTCGATTCTTGTAATTTAAACCTGAGAATTAATAAAAGGATAATTTTCTAAAGCCTCATCGTATTTGTTTCTAAAATAATGCCCTAAAAAAAAGTGTCTATTTTCGTCGTAGTCTAAACCGAAAAAATTAAATTCTTGAAGTGTGCCTCCGCCTTGGGCAACTACATTTCGAGATTCCGACCTCTGTTCAGAAAATACTCCTGTAATTCGGGTTTTACCAAATTGCAGTTCCGCCTTAACCCCAAATAAGGACTGTGCTCCATTGATAAGAGAACTATTTAATGGCATGCTTATATTTCCTATTTCTAATTTTTGAAGAATATTATCCTCTCCACCGTCAACAGTAGGGTCAAAATCGAGCTTAAAAATATTTTGAAAATCAAATGTAGATTGAGTATCATAATTCAAATTTGCTGTAAGCCTTGTTCCTACCTTTCCCATTAGACTTAAACTTATGCGTTGGTCAAAGTCAAAAGTAAAATTACTTTGGTTTCTTGGTGATAATGAAGGATTTTCTTGTTTAGTATACATAACTCCTAAATCCATCTCAACTGAGCCTTGGGGTACAATTGAAATAACATTACTTCCGAAAATAGTTTCAAAAAATTTACTATTTATATACAGGTCAGGAATTAAGTTTTTTGCTTCAATTTCGTCCCCATTCTTTAGGCCTGCATAGGCTTCAATTTTTTCTTTATAATAGCTTTTGATATTTTCTTTTTGTATTAACTCTTCAAATTCTTTAGGTGTCAAAATAATAGGAAAGTTAATATCAAATTCACCTATTTTTGACGTATAATAATAACGGTTTGTTATTGGATCATATGAATACAGGTTGACAATTGTACTAATATCTGGAACATTAATATTGTTAAAAGAAAAAGTAGTTGATGTAGAATCTCTAATAACTGGAGATTGTTGTGCCCAAAGAGAGGTTCCAAAACATAAAACCAAAGTTAGGATGTAGAGGATGTATAAGGATATTTTAGTGTTGAGTATTTTCAATACTTAAAGATTTTTTAGAGCTTCCTTAATAATCAGCTCTGCGGAAGCCTCTGGGGTCTTACTTAATATTTGAACAACGATACGTTCGCTTTGTTTTTTAGAAAAACCCAATACCTCCAATGCAGATAACGCTTCATCTTTATTAGTATTGTTTGAAACAGAAATACTTTCATCAATATCATATAATTTTAAAATCTTATCTTTAAGATCAATGATCACACGCTGGGCAGTTTTTAAACCAATTCCCTTTACGGACTGAATCAATCCAACATCTTCAGCCGCAATACCTTCTCTCACTTGTTTGGGGGTCAATGAAGAGAGCATAGTTCTTGCTGTATTAGCTCCAATCCCGCTTACTGAAATTAACAACCTAAAAATTTCTCTTTCAATTTGAGATACAAAACCATACAACTGATGAGAATCTTCTTTTACCTGAAAATGTGTAAGAAGTTTAATTGATTCATTATCTGTCAATTGAGAAAAAGTGTGTAATGAAATATGAATAAAATATCCGATTCCGTTACAGTCAATAACGACAGCTGTTGGAGACTTTTGAATCAACCTGCCTCTAATGTGAGTAATCATCTTTTAAATATTTAGAATCTCAAATGTACTAAAATTATCATATTTAATGAGATCAAAATCAAGGGTCTATTTTTTATTCCTTTTCTTTTTGTTGAGCGTCAATTACTGCTACAGCAGTCATGTTAACAATTTCATCAACACTAGCTCCAAACTGGATAATATGAACAGGTTTTTTTAGACCCATCATAATTGGCCCAATTGATTCCGCATTATTTAGTTCTTTTAATAATTTGTATGTAATATTAGCCGATTCTAAATTTGGAAAAATTAAAGCATTTACTTTTTTACTGGCAAGCTTTGAAAATGGGAAATTAGCCTTTAGCATTTCACTATTTAATGCAAAATCTGTTTGTAACTCACCATCTACAGATAAGTCTGGGTGGCGGCGATGAAGATAGGCTACTGCTTCACGAACTTTTGTGGCTGTAGAATCTTTAGAGGAACCAAAATTTGAATAAGATAGCATCGCCATAACTGGTTTTATACCAAACATTTTCATAACCCCTGAGGTCATTTGTGTGATTTTAATTAAATCATGAGCTGTTGGATTAATATTTATAGCCGTGTCACTTAAAAACATAGGTCCGCGCTGAGTAATCATAACATTTGTAGTAGCAATTCTTGTTGAGCCTGGTGCTAAACCAATCAAATCTAACATAGGTTTTACTACCGATGGGTAACTTCTTGAGTAACCTGTTATTAAAGCATCAGCATCACCTTCATTTACCATCATCGCAGCGTAATAATTACGTTCACGCATTAATTTCTGTGCTGAAAAAAGTGTTTGTCCACGTCTTTTTTGGTGACTCCAAAAAACTTCCCCATATTTATTTTTTTTGTCATTATGGTCATCGTGTTTGGGGTCGATTATTGGTACATCTGCATAAAATTCAAGTTCATTCTTAAGATGCTCAATTTGTTTCTTGTTACCCAATAAGATGGGATTTGCAATACCTTCTTCATGAACAATTTGTGCAGCTTTTAATACATCTAACTGATCAGCTTCAGCAAAAACAACGCGTTTTGGATTTGATTTAGCAGTATCAAATAATAACCTCACAATTTTATTATCAGCATTCATACGATTTAATAATCTTTCCTCATACTTGTCCCAATCTAAAATAGGTGATTCTGCTACACCGCTATCCATTGCTGCCTTGGCGACAGCTGGGGGTATTTTGGCAATTAATCTCGGGTCAAAAGGTTTTGGAATTATATAATCATTACCAAAGGCAAGACGCATTTCTCCATAGGCAATGTTTACTTGCTCGGGTACAGGTTCTTTTGCTAAATCAGCAAGTGCTAAAACAGCTGCCATTTTCATAGCCTCATTGATAGTAGTGGCTCTCACATCAAGTGCCCCTCTAAATATAAATGGGAAACCTAAAACATTGTTTACTTGATTTGGATTATCGCTACGACCAGTTGCCATGATTATATCCTTACGTGTTCTTATGGCTACATCATATGCTATTTCTGGATCTGGATTTGCCATAGCAAAAACAATTGGGTTTTTAGCCATAGACTTGAGCATTTTAGGGGTTACTAAATTCGAAATTGAAAGTCCAATAAAAACATCCACTCCAATCATAGCTTCCTCTAGAGTATTAATATTTTTATATGTGGAAAACTCAGCTTTCTGCTTGGTTAAGTTTTCACGGTCTTGTCGAATAACTCCTTTACTATCTAACATCACTATATTTTCTCGCTTAGCGCCAAAAGATCTATATAATCGAGTACACGAAATTGCTGCAGCTCCAGCGCCACTAACTACAATTTGGACATCCTCTATTTTTTTTTTCTGCTAATTCAAGAGCATTAATTAATGCAGCAGCTGAAATAATTGCTGTACCATGCTGATCATCATGCATGACAGGAATATTTAATTCCTTTTTAAGACGCCTCTCAATTTCAAAAGCCTCAGGAGCTTTAATGTCTTCAAGGTTAATTCCGCCAAAAGTTGGAGCTATATTTTTTACGGTAGATATAAACTCGTCTATATTTTCGGTAGCAACTTCAATATCAAATACATCAATATCAGCAAATATTTTAAACAAAAGGCCTTTACCTTCCATAACAGGTTTTGATGCTTCTGGACCAATATTACCAAGACCTAAAACAGCTGTGCCATTAGAAATAACAGCCACTAAATTGCCTTTAGAGGTATATTTGTAAGCGTCAGAAGGATTTTTTTGAATCTCGAGACATGGTGCCGCTACTCCAGGTGAATATGCTAAAGATAAATCTCGTTGAGTTGCATACTTTTTAGTTGGAACGACTTGTATTTTACCAGGGCTGGGCTTAGCGTGATAAGCTAAAGCCTCTAGCTCTTGTCTTGTACGTTTTGACATAATACTTTTTTTAAAAAATTAAATATACAAAGTTAGATTAATATCATACATTAAAAAATTTGGCTTACTATCTTAAAAATCTAATATTTCTAGCTATTCCGCTATATTTAGCTCGTTTAACTGGAGATTTTTTAAAAACTTTATTAAAAGTTTCCTGAGTAATTTCTTCCCAGTCTTTTTTGGACATTGAAAGTAATTCAGGCTTAGGATTAAAAAGTGGTTCACTGTGATGCTTTGAAAAACGATTCCATGGACAAACATCTTGACAGGTGTCACATCCAAACATCCAATTGTCAAATTTACCTTTAAATTCACTTGGGATATTGTCTTTTAACTCAATCGTGAAATATGAAATACATTTACTACCGTCAACCTGGTAGGGTTCAGTAATTGCCTCAGTGGGGCAGGCATCTATACAAGCAGTACAACTTCCACAATGATCAGTCACAGCATGGTCAACCTCTAAATCTAAATCTACAATAAGTTCTGCGATAAAATAAAAAGAGCCTACTTTCTGAGTAATTAAATTACTATTTTTTCCAATCCAACCTAATCCTGACTTTTTGGCCCAAGCCTTTTCCATTATTGGGGCTGAATCTACAAATGCACGACCGTGGACCTCACCAATATCGCTTTTTATAAATTCTAAAAGCTGTTTTAATTTTTCTTTAATAACAAAATGATAGTCAATCCCATAGGCATACTTACTAATTTTAGGTGCATTAATATCTTCTTGTAATTTATCAGTGTAGTAATTATATGTCAATGAAATAACGCTTTTTGAACCTTCTACCAATAATGTTGGATCTAAGCGCTTATCAAAATTATTTTCCATGTATTGCATGTTACCATGCATATTTTTTTTTAACCAAGATTCTAGCCTTGGTGCCTCTTCTTCTAAAAATTCAGCTTTACTAATACCGCAAGACAAAAACCCGAGGCGTTTGGCTTCAACCTTTATCAGTTGTGCATACTCCTCTTTTTTTGACATGTCTAAAATAATCCTTTCTGATAATCGCTCTTCTGACGACCGAGATGTTTATAAGCTAACTCTGTAACCTCACGACCTCTTGGTGTTCTAATTATAAAACCTTGTTGAATAAGAAAAGGTTCATATACTTCTTCAATCGTTTCGGAACTTTCACTTACAGCTGTTGCAATAGTGGTTATTCCTACGGGACCACCTTTAAATTTATCTATAATTGTAGTTAATATCTTATTATCCATTTCATCTAATCCATGAGTATCGACATTTAATGCACTTAATCCAAATTTTGTAATTTCTATATCTATACTACCATTTCCCTTAATTTGTGCAAAATCTCTAATACGCCTTAGTAGTGCATTGGCAATCCTTGGAGTTCCTCGGCTACGGCCTGCAATTTCTATTGCGGCTTCAAAACTAATAGAAACTTTTAAAATTTTCGCACTTCGCTGAATTATAGTAGATAGAAGTTCTGAGGAATAGTATTGTAATCGGCTACTGATTCCGAAACGAGCTCGCATTGGAGCAGTAAGTAACCCTGAACGTGTGGTAGCTCCAACAAGAGTGAAAGGATTAAGATTTATTTCAACAGTTCGAGCATTAGGACCTGTCTCTATCATAATATCAATCTTATAATCTTCCATTGCAGAATATAAATATTCTTCAACAATTGGGCTTAGACGGTGAATTTCGTCAATAAACAAAACATCACGTTCTTCTAAATTAGTTAAAAGACCAGCTAAATCACCTGGCTTATCCAAAACCGGACCCGAAGTAACTTTAATTCCGACATTAAGTTCGTTTGCTAATATATGAGCTAGGGTTGTTTTACCAAGTCCAGGAGGACCGTGGAAGAGTGTGTGATCTAATGCATCATTTCGTTCAACAGCAGCTTTAACGAATATTTGTAAATTTTCAAGAACTTGCTCTTGACCTGAAAAATCGTCAAAAGTTAAAGGTCTTAAAACCTTCTCAATGTCCTGCTCCTCAGAAGATAAATTTTCGTCTGTTGGATTTAGATTCTGATTCATATCAACAAATATAAAGAAAAAGGATTTCTAGAATGAGAAAGGCTTTCTAAATATATGAGTAATTAGCTAACAACTAATGTTGTAACTCTTCCTCTCCTTCTTTAAGCGGTATATTTTGTGGTGTAAAGTCATTTTCATGCCCGGGCTTACTGTAGTCATATGCCCATCTATGAACATGAGGAATTTTCCCAGGCCAATTACCATGCATATGCTCTACAGGGGCTGTCCATTCTAAAGTATTTGATTTCCACGGGTTTTGTTCTGTTTTTTTTCCATAAAACATACTATTAATAAAATTATATAAAAAAACCAATTGAACTAATCCCGCAACGATAGCAAAAACAGTTATTAATACCTGAACGTCTTGAGTATCATCAAAAAGAGGAAAATTACTGTTTGTATAATAACGCCTTGGAAGTCCAGCCATTCCAATGAAATGCATTGGAAAAAAAACTCCATAAGCACAAACGGCTGTAACCCAAAAATGGATATACCCTAAATTTTTATTCAACATTCGTCCAAACATTTTTGGAAACCAATGGTAAACTCCAGCAAACAATCCATAGAGTGCAGAAATTCCCATCACTAAATGAAAGTGGGCGACTACAAAATAAGTGTCATGTACATTTATGTCTAACGCACTGTCACCGAGAATAATTCCTGTGAGTCCTCCAGTAATAAAGGTTGAAACCAACCCAATTGAAAAAAGCATTGCAGGATTTAGTTGTAAATTTCCTTTCCAAAGTGTTGTTATATAGTTAAATGCTTTCACAGCTGAGGGTATTGCAATAAGCAAGGTGGTAAATGTAAAGACAGAACCTAAAAAGGGATTCATACCTGATATAAACATGTGGTGGCCCCATACAATAGTTGAAAGAAATGCAATTGCAATTATAGAAGCTACCATAGCACGGTAACCAAAAATAGGTTTTCTAGCGTTAGTTGCGATTACCTCAGATGTTATTCCCAGTGCTGGTAACAAAACTATGTAGACTTCTGGATGGCCTAAAAACCAAAATAAATGCTCAAATAAAACTGGTGAACCTCCTTGGTAATGAAGAACCTCACCTTGAATGAAAATATCTGAAAGAAAAAATGAAGTCCCAAAACTTCTATCCATGATAAGAAGCAATGCTGCTGACAATAAAACTGGAAATGAAATTACTCCAATCGCAGCTGTTATAAAAAATGCCCAAATAGTTAATGGAAGTCTCGTCATTGACATTCCTTTAGTTCTTAAATTTATAACTGTGACAATGTAATTGAGAGAACCAAGTAATGAAGAGACAATGAAAATTGCCATAGAAACAAGCCAAAGAGTCATTCCTGCTCCAGAACCTCCTTGTGCCATAGGCAGAGCACTTAATGGTGGATAAATAGTCCAGCCTGCTGCTGCAGGTCCAGCCTCAACAAATAATGATAATATCATTATAAGACTTGATAAAAAGAATAGCCAGTATGAAACCATATTTAAAAACCCTGAGGCCATATCTCTTGCGCCAATTTGTAATGGAATTAGAAGGTTACTAAAAGTTCCACTTAATCCTGCAGTAAGAACAAAGAAAACCATAATTGTCCCGTGAATAGTAACTAGTGCTAGATAAATATCAGCGTCCATAACTCCTCCTTCTGCCCATTTCCCAAGTAGTAATTCAAAAACCATATTGGGCTCCTCAGGCCATGCAATTTGCATACGCATTAGTAAGGACATTAAAATTCCAATAATTCCCATAACAAGACCAGTTATTAAATATTGTTTAGCAATCATTTTGTGATCTTGGCTAAAGATATATTTTGTAACAAAAGTTTCTTTTGGGTGATGCCCGTGATCTTCTTCGTGTGTATCTCTAATTTCGTGTGCTAACATAATGTTTCTGTCTATTGCAAAATTAATAATTAGTTTTGAACAAGTGAGTTTTTAAATAATTTCTGTTCTTTTAACCATTCATTATAATCTTCTTCAGAGTCTACAATAATTTTCATTTGCATATTGTAGTGTGATTTACCACATATCTTATTACATAATAATAAGTAGTCAAATTCATAACGATCAAGAGGTTCTTCCCCTTTGGCCTGAAGTGTTTTACTTTTACCATTTCGAATTTTATTGATATTACTAACTTTATCATAAATTTCGGGGTTCAAGCGCATTTCTTCAGTTGTAATAGTAGGTGTAAATGAGAACTGAGTGATCATCCCAGGAACGCAATTCATCTGTGCTCTAAAGTGTGGCATATATGCTGAGTGTAATACGTCCTGTGAACGCATTTTAAATAAAATTTGTTTCCCAACAGGAAGATGAAGTTCGGTCGTTATAAAATCATCTTGTGCGTTGGGGTCCGATTCATCAAGACCTAAAATATTTGCATTGTCTAGATTAATTAAACGAACATTTGCTTTTCCTAGAACATTGTCCTGTCCTGAGTATCTAGCTTTCCAATTGAACTGTTGAGCATAAAGCTCTATAACTAACGGATCATCCTCTTCATCAATCATCATGATATCATTCCATGTAAAAAGTCCATACATAATCATTCCAGCCAAAACTATTACTGGAATAATTGTCCAAATAAATTCCAATTTATCATTATCTGCGTAAAACAGTGCTTTTTTACCTTTTTCGCCTTTGTATTTAAAAGCAAAATAGTGGAGTAAAAACTGTGTAATGGTTTGAACAATAAAAATAATAATCATAGAAATAACCATCAGACGATCGATTTCTGGACCATGTTCAGAAGCTGAATTTGAAACTAAAGGAAGATCTCCCCACAAAGCAAATGATATAATAGTTATTAGGTAAATGAATCCAAGGAAACCGAGCATTAAATACCCATTTACAGAATTATCTTTATCATTAGCAATTTGAGAATTGTCGCTTTTACCTTGAGTAAGGTCAAATATTTTGACCATTTGCCAAATTGCTATGGTAATTCCTAATAAAATTAAAATTGTTAATAAACTGGTCATTGTTTTCTGATCTGTGTTTTTAAATTTAATTAATAATGAAATTGTTCACTTTCCTTAATAAAAGGATTACCCTTTGGTAATAATGGCGCTTTTGAAAGCGCATAAAATACAATCAAAAGGAAAAGTCCTAAAAACAAAGCTACGGCACTGATTTCGGAGAGCCCAATAAACCATCGATCTCCTACTGTGGCCGGCATAATCATATTAAATACATCAATATAATGCCCAAATAATATTACAACCCCTGCCATGACAATAAACCAGGGTTGTCGCTTATAATCACTATTTATTAATACCAAAAATGGGAAAATAAAGTTCAGGATTAGCATACCAAAAAACGGAATTTTATAGT
>MDTG01016717.1_pt1 | contig 19542 bp, 13 predicted proteins | sample 811421 | NCBI WGS metagenome assembly MDTG01 (sample SAMN05326645, study PRJNA326480) | marine metagenome | isolation source: seawater | place: Pacific Ocean: South East | collected 2011
AATGATTTGGAACCATTGTTGCTTTCATATGGCTATGAAAAAACACCTTGTTTTAATATTATATGGTTTAATCTTAGCTGGAGCTTCTTCCTGCGAAAATTCATCAAGTTCAGATATATTCTATTACGATGAAACTGGTTGTGCAGATGTTTGGTGGGTAAATTTTAACGATACATTGGCCCCAGGTGTTTATGAATCTGTGGTTAGCGCATATCTTTTGAATGCAGACATAGAAATGTATTCTTTCGACACTTTTTATGATTCCACAGTTGCAGAGCTGTGCTTTGCGTGCCATTGCCGTACGGGAACAGTGTTACAGGTGGAGGTAGAATCTGGCAACAAAAGAAAAATGCGCAGTTTAGGATTTTACCAATAATTAAAGAGGTTTTCGAATTAACTCTCCACATCCCCTTAACTTAATTACCTTCTTTTCGGTTAAAGTGCTTTTTTCACCAATGAATACCCTACGTGTATAGCTGCTGTTTGAAAGGTTAGTGATGTCTATTTGTGAGTCGCCAAATTCGATTACCTTTTCTTGCACCAAGGCACTAGTAATATCGAATAATTGGTCTTTAGTAGAGCTCAATTGTTGCCGAATTATGAATTAAGTCCTGTGTTTCATAATTAGTGTTCTTTCGGTCCTTTGATGCCAGCGTTTATTTCAATGTCGATATAGTTTTCCTTTGGAGTGATAGGGCATGAATATCCGTCGGTATAGGCGCAATAAGGATTGTAGGCATAATTAAAATCCAAGACCATGGTGGTTCCCTCGGGCTTGGTAATGTCTATGAATCGCCCCGTGCTATAGGTGCTCACTCCCGTAGTTTTGTCCGTGAAAGGAAGGAAGAGGTGATCCTGGTATTCCTCCATTGCCATCAATCGCTTGCTTTGGTAAAGGAATAATTCCAAAGTCTGTCCTCCTATTTCGAAGGTCACCTTGGCATAACGGCGGTACTCTCTACTCACCCCTGAACTGGTGGCCATATTGAACCACGCTTCATTTTCGAGCACTTGAATTTGGGCCTCAACCGTCATTTTTGGATTGTAGTTAAAGAACTCATGTCCGTAGAAGTCGGCACGTTCTTCAGGGGTTAGAGGACTCGTAGTGGAATCTGAGTAAAAATCGTCCAATTCTTGTTGGAACTTCAACACCTCTATTCGTTTCGGTATGGCCAACGGAAGTAAGTCCCCAACAACTTCATTGGGTACCTCAAAGCTCAAGCTATAGTGCTCTATTTTCAGTCCTTCCTTAGTTGATTGCACGACACCAACGCCTCGGCACTTTCCCATATGTGGTGAATCTAAACGTTCGTTAAACCATAAAGTGTTTCCTTTTCTGTACCAATGGCGTTCGAATGATTCAAAAATCCAGGCGCTCTCTCTTCGGAAATAGGGTGCCGCCCAAGTGCTAAACTCTTCCGCGGTCCAATACTCACCGCCGTCGGTCCCTTGGAAAATACTTTCATTATTATAAAAGGCTCCGAAATAGGCTCCCGAATCTGCAGTAGCGGCTGCTCTATGCCAGTTATCTATGAATTTATTCAGCCTTTGTTCATCTTCAAGTGCATCACGAATTTCTTCCGCTATGAAATATCCTAAACGATTATTACCCTTATCGTTCAAGTGTAGCTTATCGAAATTAAACAGTGTAGCATCGACATTACCATCATTATCAGTAAGCCAAGGCCAACAGTCTAGGAATTGATAGTTGTAAGCCCCAGTCAATTTTTCTAGTCGACTGTTCAGTGCCTTGTATTTAGCGACGTGCTGCCATCTCGAAGGAGAAGGTTTTGGCGAAAGAAGAAATACGGGAAGTTCGGGGTGTGTTTTTTGGATCCAATTCAATAGTTGCCAAGCGTCCGAATAAATGTCGAATACTTTTCTCTGGCCTCCATCTTCTTCTTCATGTACGATATCATTATCTCCTTCATAGATGACTAGGATATCTGGATTGGTGGTAGAGATGAGTTCCTCTTTGTAATGGAAGATATCGTCGAAACACGAACCGCCGATGCCGGCATTGACGACTTCGTATTCAGGGAAGCTTTCGTCCACGTTGTCCCACAGTCGGAAGGTGGAGCTCCCGACAAAAACAATCCTGGTTTTATCGTGAGGCAGCTTCTCGGCCTTTTTAACAATCCGGCCAACGTAATGGTCGTAATTCTGACCGCACTGAGCGCTGATATTCAAGGGTAACAAGAAGGAAAAAGAAAGAAGTAGAGAGAAGCTTAGGGCGCTGTTCATGAACCAATATGTTGATATTAAGTGAAGATACACCAGTCTAGGCAGTATTAAAGGGCACTTGGAAGTATAAAATGCGGAAATATGTTTTGTCCTGCAATTGTCCGGATTGCAGGTCAATTCTAGTTTTTATACTTGTTTTGGCAAGTTTTAAGGGAGATTATGACTAAAAACGCAGCAAATAATTGCTTTATGGCTTAAGCTAGACTTTAAAAGTGTCTTCAATAGAATTGGTTCTAAGAACTAGCAAAACCCAAGACCGATTAAGTATACCAATAATCCGTTAAATCGAACATTTGCTGAAATCGGGGGGTACAACAAAAACTATGAAAGAAGGGGAAATTATTTTTCTTGGCGATCAAATAATGCAGGGCCATGATGTTGTGGTCAAAGGGGAGGAAGTCAAAATTGACGCTGAATCATATTATAAAATTTCAAACTATGATGCTATGCGGCCGTTCTTCATGAGTATCGTAAGTAATTCAAATCATTGGATGTTCTTATCGAGCACTGGTGGATTATCCGCAGGTCGTAAAAACAGCGAATTTGCACTGTTCCCCTACTACACCGACGATAAGATTGCCGAGAGCGCAGAATTTACTGGTTCGAAGACGATTTGTTTGGTAGAGCGCAGCGATAAGGTGAGTCTATGGGAGCCGTTTTCGTCGAAACACGATGGAGTTTATAAGGTGAGTAGAAACCTTTACAAGAACGCCTACGGGAACAAAATTCGCTTTGAAGAAATAAACTATGATTTAGAATTATCTTTTACCTATGATTGGAATTCGAGTGACAAATATGGCTATGTTCGTAAATCTCAGTTAACCAATATAGGCTCTGATGCCCTATGTGTTCGATTTGCAGACGGTCTACAAAATTTGATACCGTACGGTGTTGAGACATCTTTGCAGCAAACCTCTTCGAATCTCGTCGATGCCTACAAAAAGTGTGAACTCGAGAAGGAATGCGGTCTTGGCTTGTTCTCTCTAAGTGCAGTTATAGTCGATAAGGCTGAGCCAAGTGAGGCATTACGAGTAAACGTTGCTTGGTCACTGGATCGTCCAAATTCAACAAAACTTTTGTGTTCAAAGCAGCTTGATGCGTTTCGCAAAGGGGTGACGCTGACCCAAGAGGTTGACATTAAAGCGGAGCGAGGCGCTTACTTCGTATGTGACGAGGTGAACCTCGCAGCTGGTGCTTCTGAAGGGTGGAGCATTGTTGCTGATGTAAACAAAGGACCTGTTGAGGTTACTGACCTTATGGCGGCCCTAAGCAATCCACAGGAGCTGAAAGCTGAACTTTTGGCTGATGTTGAAGAAGGATCCAAGCACTTGGTAGAATTGGTAGCGGCCTCTGATGGTTTGCAACTTACCAACGATAGGCTACTCAATATCCGTCATTTTGCTAACACTATGTTCAACATTATGCGCGGCGGGATTTTCGACGACAATTATAACATAGAGAAGGCTGATTTTGATAAATATATGTCTAAGGCGAACAAGGAGGTGCATGCACGCAATGCCGCTTTGATTGACGGTCTGGATGATGTGTTCGACCTTCAATCTATGAAAGCATTAGCCGAAGCTACCCCTGACGACGATTTTAAGCGTCTTGCTTTGGAATATTTGCCATTAAAGTTTAGCCGTCGTCATGGCGATCCTTCGCGTCCGTGGAATAAGTTCTCAATCAACACCCGTGACGAGGTGACGGGTGAGAAAATCTTGGACTATCAAGGAAACTGGCGTGATATCTTTCAGAACTGGGAGGCATTGGCACATTCATACCCTGAATTTATAGAGGGTATGATTCACAAATTCTTGAATGCAACAACCTTTGACGGTTACAATCCATACCGTGTGGTAAAAGAAGGTTTTGATTGGGAAACCATTGAACCTGATAATCCATGGTCGTACATTGGGTATTGGGGCGATCACCAGATCATCTACTTATTGAAGTTCTTGGAATTCATCGAAGCCTATTACCCGGGTACTTTGAAGGAGTATTTTGAACAGGAGCACTTCGTCTATGCAAATGTTCCTTACCGCATCAAGGAATACCAAGAACTTCTTACCGATCCAAAGAACACAATCGATTTCGACTATAAAGAAGAAGAGGCTATTCAAGCGCGTCGCGCTGCTGTTGGTGCAGATGGTGCATTATTATTGAACGGTAATTTTGAGATTCATAAAGTGAATTTCATAGAGAAAATTCTCGCTACTGTGCTCGCAAAGGTCAGTAACTTCATTCCTGAAGGGGGTATTTGGATGAATACTCAGCGTCCGGAATGGAACGATGCGAACAATGCGCTTGTAGGTAACGGGGTGAGTATGGTAACGCTGTATTACCTGCGTAGATTCCTGGACTTCTTTGAAGGTATTCTTGAAGGTCAGAACGATGAAGTGAAGCTAAGTGCAGAGCTTGCCACATTCTTTTGTGGCGTTACAGCAGCATTGAAGGCAAATGAAGGTCTTATTGAAACGGGCTTTGATGATGTTCAGAGAAAGGCGGTATTGGATGCTTTGGGTGAACCAGCAAGTGCCTACCGCTTGGTCATTTATAATGAAGGATTCTCTGGAGCGTTTGAAACGGTAAGTGCTGTGGAGATTAGAACTTTTGCTGCATTAGCCAAAGCTTATATGGAGCAGAGTATTCGCGCCAACAAGCGTGAAGACGGATTATACCACGCTTACAATTTGATGACTGTCGATGGTGATGCTGTAAAGGTGAGCTACCTCGCAGAAATGCTTGAAGGTCAAGTTGCGGTATTAAGCGCGAGATATTTATCTGCAGCCCAGAGCGCGGATGTTTTGGATGCATTGAAAGCGAGTGCATTGTTCCGTGAGGACCAGTACAGCTACCTTTTATATCCGAACAAAGATTTACCCCGATATACCGCGAAAAACTGCATTCCTGCGGCACGGGCTGGGGCTTCAAAATTATTGGCAGCACTTCTTGAATCAGGAGATAAGACCGTTGTATTACGTGATCGAAACGGCGTATACCACTTCAATGGCATGTTCAACAATGTGAACAGCTTAGATGTGGCCTTAGATGCCCTACCTGAAAAGTATGCTAATCTAGTGGCAGCGGACCGCGGACTTTTGGCAGCAATCTTTGAAGAGGTGTTCGACCACAAGTCGTTTACGGGTCGTTCAGGCACATTCTTCGGCTATGAAGGATTGGGATCTATTTACTGGCATATGGTGAGCAAGCTTTTGCTGGCTGCATACGAAAATACAAACGAAGCTTTACAGACGGAGGACGGCGTATTGATTGGACGCATGTACAATCACTATTTCGAAATCCTTGCAGGTATTGGAGCGCACAAGAGCCCAGATCTCTATGGTGCATTCCCTACAGATCCATATTCCCACACACCGTGGGGTAAAGGAGTACAGCAGCCGGGCATGACCGGTCAGGTAAAAGAGGATTTGATCAGCCGATTCGGCGAGCTTGGGGTATCCGTTAAAAACGGTCAGTTGAGCTTTATACCGAAGATTCTTCGTGCAGAAGAATTCTTAGAGACTGCGAGCGAGTTCCAGTTTGTAAATCTAGATAATGAAGCAGCCAAGGTTGCCGTTCCAAGCGGTGGCTTGGCCTTCACTTACTGTCAAGTCCCTATTGTATATAAGCTTGCTGAAGCAGCTAAATTAGAAGTAAACACGGAAGCAGGTATAGAAGAAGTATCAGGCAGCACGTTGAGTGTTGAGCTAACTTCTGAATTGTTCCGTAGAACGAACAACGTAAAACAGATAACTGTATCTGTTGCGAAATTAGATTGAATGAAAGAAGCAGGTAGAACGATTCTCGGCTTTAGCGCATTGTTAGTTTTTCTTATGTTGAGTTCTTGTAATTCTACAAATGAGCCTATGGCAAAGAGTAAGAGTGCAAAAGAAATACTTGGGAACCCTGCATACCGAGCAATCTCATACGGAGGATATAGAGGTAAGAATAGGGACGAGCAACCTACCATTGAAGAGCTAAAGGAAGATTTGAAAATCATGTCGGCAATGGGAATTCGATTGCTTCGTACGTATAACTTACAACTCCCACATGCACCCAATGTACTCGAGGCTATAAAGGCACTTAAGGAGGAAGATTCTTCGTTCGAAATGTATGTTATGCTGGGCGCTTGGATAGATTGTCAAGGTGCTTGGACTTCTGAGGCTCCCGATCACAGTATAGAAAGTGAGGAGAACAATACTAGCGAGATTCAAAAGGCAATTCGTTATGCTAATGAGTACCCAGATATTGTAAAGATTGTCGCCGTTGGTAACGAAGCCATGGTTCATTGGGCAGCGAGTTATTTTGTACACCCTTCAGTCATACTGAAATATGTGAATTACCTACAAGAGTTGAAACGTATGGGAAAATTGCCAGCAAATCTTTGGGTGACTTCTTCAGATAATTTTGCCTCATGGGGCGGAGGGGAAATATCCTACCATATGCGTGAGTTAGAAGAGCTAATTATGGCCGTGGATTTCGTGAGTATGCACACCTATCCGTTTCATGACACACATTACAACAGCACTTATTGGCAGAGTCCTGCAGACGAGGTAAATGGGTTTTCTAATCACGACCGCGTTCTAAAGGCTATACAGCGTGCTGTATTTTATGCCCAGGGACAGTATGAAAGTGTGAAGGCCTACGTACACGGTATAGATCCGGATAAACCCATTCATATTGGTGAAACAGGTTGGTCAAGCATTAGCGTTGGTCTCTACGGGAAGAACGGTTCTTTTGCTGCGGATGAGTATAAGCAAGCTATCTACCACAAAGCGATGCGTGAGTGGACCGATGCCGAAGGTATTAGTTGCTTCTATTTTGAAGCCTTTGACGAGCAATGGAAGGACCCGAACCATCCAGAAGGCTCAGAAAATCATTTTGGTTTAATCACCTCGAAAGGTCAAGCTAAATTCGGTCTATGGGATTTAGTTGATGAAGGAGCTTTTGAACGCTTGACTCGAGGAGGTCACAGAATAACGAAGACTTTTGAAGGAGATACTACTGCACTTTTACAGACCGTTAGCGCACCAAAAATAAGACGTTAGAATGAAGAAATTTATTGCTCTTTTTGCGATTATTTTACTAGCTGCTTGTGGTAGCGAGGTGAGCCCACCTACCCAAGATAAACAACCGCCTGCAGAATATTTTAAGGCCGTATGTTACCACCCTGTAAATGTCGGGAAAATCCAGCGCAGTTGGGAGTATCTTGATCAAGATTTAGATCTGATGAAAGAGGCGGGAATTTCGGTTATTCGTGTGTATATGCCTATTACAGATGAGTCGGTATTAGACAAGCTTGCCGAGCGAGGAATGAAGGTCATCACCAGCTTTGGATACAACCAAGACAGTGTCTACGATTTGTACTCTGGAACATATTTAGATTACGTCATAAAGTACAAGAACCATCCCGCTATCTACTTTTGGGAGTTGGGTAATGAATACAATTACCATCCAGAATGGTTTAACGGTGATTTGATGAATTGGTATACCACATTGGAAGCGGCAACAGATGCTATTCACACAGTTGACAGCACGCATCAGGTAACCACAGCCCACGGAGAAGTACCAGATTCAACCGCAATGTATTACGGTCGTAATTTGGATATGTGGGGTTTTAATGTATATCGTTGGGACCTACCCGCCTCATTTGTTACCGATTGGCGATTGAAGAGTGATAAGCCGTTTTACTTCTCTGAGTTGGGCGCAGACAGCTATATGACTATCGAGAAGGACTCGCTTCAGCAAGGTGTGAACGAACGTGCTCAGGCGGTCGCGGTAAGTAATATTATAGACGAATTAGAACTTCACGCTCATGAATTTGAAGGTATGACCCTTTTCTCATTCACCGACGGTTGGTGGAAGGCGGGTAATCCGGCAATTCAAGATATTGGAGGTTGGGCACCTAACAGCAGCGGTGTTCCATACGACGGCTCGCCCAACGAGGAGGTTTGGGGGATTGTCAATATTGATAGAACTAAAAAAGAGGTCTTTACTGCTGTTAGAGACCGATTCAAGAAAGAATGATAAAAACGAAATTTATACCCGTCCTAAGCCTTGTCCTAATTATACAGGCCTGTAGCCCAGAATTAGATATGAAGGTTAATGTATTTGAAACTTCAGCATCCGGTAAGAATTTACAACAAGTAAGTGCTTTTGAAAAGTCAGAAAACCATTCTTCCATAAGGGTCAACACAGAAGTAAAACGTCAAGAAATCATTGGTTTCGGTGGTGCCTTTACTGAATCTTCGGCTTACAACTTGAACCAGCTCAGCCCGGAAAACCGCATGGAGGTTTTAGAGGCTTATTTTTCTAAAGAGGGTTCTGCATACAGTCTGGCACGTACACACATGAATTCGTGTGATTTTTCCGTGAGCAATTACTCTTACACGCCTGTAGAAGGGGATGTTAATCTCGAGCATTTCACTATCGAAGAAGACAGAGATGACCTTATTCCAATGATTAAGGATGCGCAGAATATTAGTCATGAGGGTTTTAATCTCTTTGCTTCCCCATGGTCAGCCGCGCCTTGGATGAAAGATAACAACGAATGGCGCGCGGGTAAACTCAAGCAAGAGTATTATCCAACCTGGGCCTTATTCTTTAGTAAGTACGTCGATGCATACAATGCTGAAGGTATTGATATTTGGGGCTTCACTGTTGAAAATGAGCCGCACGGAAACGGTGGTAGCTGGGAGAGTATGCACTACTCACCTGAAGAAATGACCAGATTCGTTAACGAGCACTTGGGTCCACAGCTGGAAGCAGATGGTAAAGGCGACTTAATCATTTTAGGCTATGATCAGAATCGTCAAGGAATCCAAGAGTGGGCAGATGTGATGTATAAGGATGAGGAGTCTAAGAAATACTATGACGGTATGGCTGTTCACTGGTACGAAAGTACCTACGATTATTTCCCTGAAGAATTAAACTACGCATACAATAGTGCTCCAGAAATGCTATTGCTTCAGACTGAGGCTTGTGTTGACAATCAAGTTCCGGAGTGGAAAAATGACCATTGGTATTGGGAAAAAGAATCGACAGACTGGGGGTATTACTGGCGCGAAGAGGCCAACCGTCATTTGCATCCGAGATATGCACCAGTGAATCGTTATGCCCGCGATATCATTGGTTGTTTGAACCATTGGGTACAAGGTTGGGTCGATTGGAATATGGTTCTTGACCGCCAAGGTGGTCCGAATTGGGCAAATAACTGGTGTATAGCACCGGTCATTGTCGATACTGAAAATGATGAGGTATACTATACGCCTATGTTCTATGTATTGCAACATTTCAGCAAGTTCATTCGTCCAGGTGCTAATGTGGTTGAGGCTGCGTGCAGCGATAAAGATTTAATGGTTACAGCGGCAGAAAATACTGACGGATCGCTTGTAGTAGTGGTCTTCAATGAAGGATCGCAAGCCAGAAGCTTTGATCTAGAGATTAGTGGTGAAATAACTACGATTTCCATCGAGGCTCAGGCGCTTCAAACCATAATTAAAATACCGAAACCTGAAGCGTAGATGAGTGCAACGAACACAGTTCCAATGGGGCCAAAAATAGCATTTGGTATTGGTATGTTGGCCAATCAAATGTTCCCGGCGGCTATGAGTATTTTCATGGTAGTATTGGTTCAAGATTTGGGCTTCCCAGGTTGGATGTGGGGTGTCATTTTCTTCGCACCACGAGCTTTCGACAGTATTATAGATCCTATTATGGGATTCATCTCAGACAATACAAGAAGTAAATGGGGACGCCGTCGTCAATACGTCTTTTGGGGTGCTTTACTCATGGGCTTTGCTTTTGCAATGTTGTGGCAGTTGTATCGTGAAAATAGTGTAGCATATAACTTCACATATGTTATGGTGTGGTCCTTTGTCTTCTATTTGGGTCTGACCATTTTCGGTGTGCCGTATGTTAGTATGGGCTATGAGATGAGCGATGATTATCACGAACGAACCAGTGTAATGGCCATTTCTCAGTGGATTGGCCAATGGGCTTGGGTTATTGCTCCGTGGTTTTGGGTGATTATGTATGATCCATCTTGGTTTGCTACGGCAGATCAAGCAACGCGCTCATTGTCCATTTGGGTAGCAGCAGTGTTCACGCTTTGTGCAATTGCGCCGGCGATCTTCATCAAAGGAGAAAGCACAAAAGACAGGAGTGATTATGAGCCCTTGGACTTAAAGGGAATCTTAAGCAGTGTCAATAAGATAGCGAAGAACTTCGTTGAAGCATTTTCGTCCCCACCGTTTAGAAAATTATGTATTGCAACATTTTTGATTTTTAACGGATTTAACACTGTTGCTAGCTTTACCTACTTCGTCATTCGTTCGTACCTCTTTAATGGTGCTGCTCCTGGCGTATGGCCTACCTTGTTTGGTTCTGTAGGAGCTATTGTAACCACCTTTATTGTTATTCCTATTGTTGCCCGAATGGCGAAGACCATGGGTAAGAAGCGTGCTTTTATTTTATCGCAGTCTATTTCGATAATAGGATACACGCTCCTCTGGTTCTTAATGATTCCTGGGAAGCCATATATATTCCTATTTGCATTGCCGTTCCACTCTTTTGGCATCGGTGGGCTATTTACCATCATGATGTCGATGACCTCAGATGTGCTAGATATTGATGAACTAAATACAGGAAAACGTCGCGAGGGTGTCTTTGGCGCTATTTATTGGTGGATGGTAAAGCTCGGATTCGCCTTTGCAGGAGCGCTGAGTGGACTAATCTTGACCTTAGTGAACTACCAAAGTGGTGCAGAGGTGCAGCCTGAAGGAGCTGTAATAGGTCTTCGTTTGGTGTTTTCGGGACTACCAATTATATGTACACTCATTGCTATTGCAGTGATGTGGAACTATAAGGTAGATGAGAATTACGCTAAGGATGTTCGTGCTCAGTTAGATTCTCGAAAGCTTGCATAAGCGTAATCATTTTTCAAATCAACCAATATGTCTTTTAGATGAGATAAAATTATGTCGCTTGCAGGAGGGCTATCTCTTGCAATGACCGCGACAGGGTTGCAATCAGAAGCAGTCCTTGAAGAATTGAAAAAAGGATGGCTCACAGGCCCCTTTGATGAAGTTGCCTTTATATGGCTAATAAAGGCAGCACATAGGAACAGAAAACCTATTGGTAACATTAAATACAGAGCCTTGCTTTAGTTCTAATGCTTGGTGTTTCATTGTGGCGTCGAGATACAATGCCCTCTTCTTGGGCAGAAACAAGACGGTACCTTCTTCGGAACAACTCTGGGCGCAATAACCCTTGCGATTATAAAGAATATTCGCTGCATCTTTACCGCATGGAACACAAAGCGGGCTTTGTAAATATCATAGGCAATCCAAACGTTGGAAAAAGCACTTTGATGAATGCCTTGGTGGGTGAGCGATTAAGTATCATTACACCCAAGGCACAGACTACGCGTCACCGTATTTTAGGTATCCTTAACGAGCCGGAGTATCAGATTATTTTTTCAGATACCCCCGGTGTCATCCAGCCCGCCTATAAAATGCAGGAGCATATGATGAGGTTTGTCTCGGATGCGTTTGAAGATGCAGATGTGTTTCTCTATTTGGTAGAGCCCGGAGATAGAGCACTGAAGGATCAAGGATTCTTTGAAAAGTTGCTGAACACGAAATTCCCGGTTCTATTGATTGTCAATAAGATAGATACGACGGACCAAGAAAAGCTCGAGGAAGAAGTGTCGTATTGGGGCGAGGCTATACCAAATGCAGAAATTATTCCTATTTCAGCGTTAAAAGAGGCGAATACACCCTATCTACTAGATCGATTGATCTCGCTAATACCGGAGAGTCCTCCTTATTTTGACAAGGATGCACTTACAGATAAAACAGAGCGCTTCTTTGTGAGTGAGATCATTCGTGAGCAGATTCTGTTGAATTACAATAAAGAGATCCCATATTCGGTTGAGATTGATGTTGAGGATTTCAAGGAAACCGAGGATATCATTCGGATGCGAGCAGTGATTTACGTTGCGCGCGATTCCCAGAAAGGAATAATTATAGGGCACCGTGGTTCTATGCTGAAAAGGGTCGGAATAGGTGCAAGAAAACAACTCGAGAAGTTCTTTGCTAAGAAGGTGCATCTTGAGACCTTTGTAAAAGTTAAAAAGAACTGGCGTGATAGCGACTTAGAGCTCAAGCGCTTCGGTTATAAACAGTAGATATGAGCAATATCGTTGCCATCGTGGGACGCCCAAATGTGGGTAAAAGCACGTTATTCAATAGACTTATCCAGCGCAGAGATGCTATTGTAGATTCTGTCGCGGGTGTCACTCGTGACCGCCACTATGGTAAGAGCGATTGGAACGGTAAGGAGTTTTCAGTTATAGATACCGGTGGTTACATTGAAGGTTCAGAGGATGTTTTTGAAGGAGAGATTCGCCAGCAGGTAGAATTGGCCCTAGATGAAGCGTCAGTCATACTCTTTGTTTTGGACTTACAAGCTGGGCTCACAGAGTTTGATAAGATTATTGCTGATCTACTTCGTAAAACGGAGAAGCCTGTAGTTTACGCCGTCAACAAGGTGGATAACAGTATGCTTGAGCTAGAGGCGACCGAATTTTACGGTCTCGGGATTGAGAAGTACCATACAATTTCTGCAGTTAACGGAGGAGGAACAGGAGACCTATTGGATGAACTCACCGAGCACATGGATGAAAATCTTTTGGACGATTTTGAGGACCTACCAAATATGGCCATCGTCGGTCGTCCTAATGCAGGGAAATCTTCCATTGTCAATGCACTCTTCGACGAGAAGCGTAACATTGTAACGGACATCGCCGGTACTACACGCGATACAGTGAATACTCGCTTCAATAAATTTGGATTTGACTTTATGCTGCTCGATACTGCTGGACTCCGTAAAAAGGGTAAGGTGCACGAGAACCTTGAGTTCTATTCAAATATGCGTTCTATTCGTGCCATTGAGCATGCGGACGTATGCATGATGGTGGTTGATGCGACGCGTGGTTTTCAAGCACAGGATTTAAGTATTGTTTCTTTAGTAGAAAGGAACAAGAAAGGTTTAGTGATGGTCATTAATAAATGGGATTTGGTATCGAAAAAAACCAATACCATGCGCGATGCTGAGACCAATATCAGAAAGAAACTAGAGCCGTTTACGGATTTCCCAATCATCTTCACCAGCGCGCTCACTAAGCAACGCGTATTGAAGGCTTTTGAGGAAGGCGTGAAGGTATACGAGCGCCGTAAGCAGCGTATTTCAACCTCTAAATTGAACGACACGATGTTAGAGATAATTCAGAACTATCCACCTCCGGCAGTGAAGGGGAAATATGTAAAGATTAAATTCTGTACACAGTTGCCTACGTATACGCCGCAGTTTGCTTTTTTCGCGAATCTGCCTCAGTACATCAAAGAACCGTACAAGCGTTATTTGGAGAATAGAATGCGTAAGGAATTTGATTTCCACGGTGCGCCAATTGAAATCTTCTTCCGAAAGAAATAATGCATAAAAATCAAAGTTCATAGCAAATTATTGCTCCGCCTTGACGGATGACTAAGACCGGCATCCCTGTTGGGCTTAATCTACCTGCAACTGCTGAATTGCCGGTAAAGCTCCCATAGTTTTCACCTGTTTTTAGATTTACTACTTGTATGGCTGAAGCTCCTACAATAAGACCAGTACCGCCTGGATAGCACAACACGTTTTCTATTCCTTCGACTTTAAATCTTTGAGTGCCGTTTTCACTGCGTACCTCGACCTCTTCGGTGTTCCATAACACCTTGCCGTAGCTTTCAAAACTCAGTCCTAGTACTTCACCCATAGGGTCGGTAGAGGTAGAACTCGAACCGTCCCAGCTTTGGCGCTGTAATTCACCTTGATTTCCAACACGCTCAGCGTAGGGAATTGACTCGTTTTTGATTACCCAAGGAGAATTTGAAGAGGTAGTGCTTTCTGTATTAACGCGCTCTTCACCACGTCTATTCAAGATAAGCAACTTAGTAGCGGTACTGGTGACGATGTAGTCTTTACCATTTTTCTGGAATAACTCCGGGGCCGAAATCAGCGTTTGCTGGGCAGCATCGGTTTTCCATCCTTCAATACGCTTTCCTTCGCTAGAGTAGTTGTACAGTTTAGTGCCAGCTACTACTAGGAAGCGGTAGTTTCTGTTGCGGTCATAATCGAGTACGCTCACCCCTATATTGGTAGGCGCAGGGAGGGTCACGGGATACTCTTCCACATCCCGTCCCAAGAGGTCTACACAGTGTAATTTAGTCTTGGTTGCAAAGAGCAATTGGTATTTGTTGTTCTTGAAAAGATCTACTTGGTACAGCTTTCCAGTCACAGGTTCCCCCAGCAATTTCTTCCAGCTTACCGTTCCGTCGGCAGCAATCCAGTACAAGATGTGGCTTTCGTCTTGTACTACGATATCGTTTTTGCCGGACCTGTGATTTTTAACCATCCAAGGACCTGCAGAGGCACCACTTTCGAGCGATGTCGACCATAAATACGTACTGGTTTCTAATTCTTCCTTTTCTACTTCTGTACTTCGCGCGTTTCCAAAGGTGAGGTCATTCTTCACTTCAAGATTCCCGTGAATTACGAATTCCTTAGCGCCCTCCTTTTCAGGAAAATTCAAATATTTCGTGGCCGATTCTGACTGCGTTGTAAAGGCCACACTAAAGTGACTCTTCTTATCTATACCCTTTGCAAGTGTACGTAGTGATTCCACATTGTCCCAAGTTGCCTTTGCAACCAATTCATTTGAATAGACCTCCAAAGTTTGCGCTGAAGAGGAAACAATGAGCCAATCGTCATAAATCATCCACGAGGGAGTGCCTAGATTTTTATACCACCAGCCAAATAGTGCACTAAAGAGGAAGCGGTTACCTTCCTGCAAAGTACCGCGCGGATGACCTTGGAATAGAGAGTTGCCAGGGCTCAATTTCCCCAATTGCTCACTTACCTCATCCGGGTTTACCAGCCTAGCGGCGAGGACCTTTTCCTGGCCGTAGCCCACATTCACAAAGCTGCCTTCGAACCAACTCGCAGCTGCAAGTGGCTCGATCTCGAGCGGATCTAGTAATGCCAGTGCCTGCTTTAATCGCTGTTTCTTACCTCTATGCGTGTTATACCCGCGCAGCCATTCTACTGAATTCCCCACGTTCATCTTCACTGCGTGAGATGCTGAAGCTGCGATAATTTCACTTACCGAGGCACTTGAAGGAGAGGTATTAAATGTGCTAAAAAATGTATTTGTTGAATCTGGGTTAATACTCACAGAAGTGAGCAACACACGCCCCTTGCCAAAATCGATATCTATTTCCGACCAAGTTGCTAGATGCTCGGTCCAACCCCAATCTTCATCCACAAACCAAGAACCCACTGAAGAAAGCTCCTCGTGCTGCACAAAAAGATTCAGAGCATCGCTACTGTTCGCGTTGTTCCATAATTTCTCAAAGCCGGCATTTTCGATGATATTATATCCGCTGCCTTTTTGATTTAGGGCTGCTTGCAACAACATTTTACTAGTACTTATTGCCACTGAAGAGCCGGATTTTAGGCCAAAATAGTTGGAATCAAGTGCTATTATACTACCGTCTTGGTGACCGCTCATACGGCTGCTATCACCCATCGTAGTGGTCCATATCCAATCCATTTTATCGGCACCTGATCTACATAATGCGCCTGTCCAAATGCCTTTACTCATACTCATTAAATCTCCCAGGGGAACTGCTGCTGCTGCAGGCATATCGGTAGAATCTATAAACTTCACTAACTCTTGTGCATCATTCATACTCAGCACCAATGCGCTATTCATCGGAATAAGCGCAGTAGAAGGATTGGACTCAGGCGCAGTATAACAGCTCGTCAAAATCAGCGTAAATAAAAAGGGAAGGAAGTAAGTATTGCGGTGTAACATGAACCAAGGCTTTGGTTCAAAGCTAACGACCTCTTTGGCGCACCAGGTATGCCCCCCTGAGTTAGTTTTTCACAAATTAATTAGTCGCTGAATAGGTTGAGCTGTGAGGGTAAAAGCTGAAAACTCTTGCGGTGGTGAGGAGTTGCGCCAAATGCTCGAATAGCATCGCGGTGCTGCTTGGTTGGATAGCCCACGTTTCGCTCCCACCTATATTCTGGGTATTCTGTGGCCAATTCCTTCATCCGGTCGTCCCTGTAGGTTTTCGCCAACACTGAAGCCGCCGCAATATTCATGTAGGTAGCATCACCCTTGACCTGACAATGGTGTGGGATTTCTTGGTACGGTTTGAATTTATTGCCGTCCACAGCGATAAAGTCGGGACGCTGTTTTAGTTTATCTATACTGCGGTGCATCCCCAAGATGCTGGCGTTCAAAATATTGATTTCATCGATCACTTCAGGGCTCACATGAGCCACTGCCCAAGCAACGCATTCTTTTTCAATGATGGGACGTAGCATATACCTCTGCTTCTCGGTCAATTGCTTTGAATCGTTCAATATAGGATGGTGGAAGTCCTTTGGCAGAATAACTGCGGCTGCGGTCACGGGTCCGCTGAGACATCCGCGTCCAGCTTCGTCTGTGCCTGCTTCAAACAACGCGTCTATATGGTGTTGCAGCTTCATCCTTTCAACGCATCAATCCATGGCTGGGCACTTGTAGCCCAGTCAAAATCTGCGCCGCGCTCCAGCGCCAAGGCACTCCAATACGTACGTTCTTGTTGTATGCGCCCCAAAGCAGTTGCCCAAGCATCAACATTATAAGTTGGAACCAATAACCCTTTATCGGCAACCACTTCCGTTATAGCACTATTATCAGATGCAATAACAGGCGTGCCGCACTGCATGGCTTCCACCAGAGGAATGCCGAAGCCTTCCATCGCGCTTGGCATACAATAGGCAATAGCGCCTCGGTACAGTTTCTCTAACTCACTATCGTTTAATCGCCCCATCCATTTAATACGGTCTCGATGCTTCAATCCATCTACTACACTTTTTAATTCTGGGTCGCTAAAATGCGGAGCACCAGCAATTCGAAGGTTGACGAAATCTTTAGTATTTTCAGAACACCACTTATCAAAAGCTAAAAGCAGCGTTTTCAAATTTTTACGAGGGGTCAATGCACCAACAGCACAGAAATACGTCTCTTCATTGCTCTCAGTTCCCGGTGTAAATTTTCGTTGCGGGGCATTGTAGGTCACCGAGATTTTTTCCTCAGGCAACCCGTAGGTTGCTTTGATATCATCCTTACTCCAATGACTAACAGTAAAGACCTTTTCGGCCAATTTCGCGCCTCGCTTAACGTTCTTTCGGTAATATTTCGCCACAGGTGCAGGGACCCACTGAGGATGGTGCTCAAAGTTGAGGTCGTGAATGGTTAGCCATTGGGTAATCCTCGTCTTTGCCGGTAGTCCGTCTGGCGACCAGTATAATTCTATATTTAAACGCTTCAACATCTGCGGAACGGCCCAATTGTTCCACATCGCCCAAAGCCACGGGTGGCGCGCTGGAGGCAAAACGACATGGTAGTAGAGGTTAGGGAAGTCGAGGCCCAATGGGTCCGTATCGAACTGACGGTCCAAGAGTAAATGAAAGTCGTACTTTGGAAAGGCAGGAATGATCTGCTTCAGCATTCGAAGGGTGTAGACCCCAGTACCCTCTAATTTTCCGGGCAGTAACCAACGAGCATTCACAGCTATTTTCATTTCTCAAATGTACAAAAGCCAACTCTTGCGCGTTAGTAAAGCGGTATATTCGCCTCCACAAGCTTTTTTTTTGGCATAAAACCATGCGAAGTAGGATTAACCAATTCATACAAAACCCCATCGGTGCAACCCTTGCGAAGGGAGGCGCCGTAGTGCTCCTTTTTAAAGTCATTGGAGCCTTGGGCGGTTATGTCCTTCTTTTCAGCCTATCCCGTGTCGGAGGCGAACTCTCCGTCGGAATTTACGAGGTCGCCTTCACCGTTGTTTTGATTGGCTCTACTGTCAGTCGTTGGGGCCTAGATACCGTTTTAGTCCGCGAAATGGCTAGAGACCTTGAGGCCAACCTATCCAGTAGAGCGCTCTACCTTGCTGTACTCTCACGCGTCTTTCTACTATCGATTATTTGTAGTGCTGCCGTCTTTTTCGGGTCACAATTATTGACCGATCTCTTTTTCCAAAACACCCCAACCAAGGTCATCGTAACTGCAGCCCTCGCAGTCATCCCATTTACCCTCATGCTGCTCAATGCAGAAGTATTTAGGGCTATGGGTAAAAGTCTTCTTTTTTCATTGAACCAACACGGGACAGTTTACGTCTTCGTCGGCGCGCTGATTGGATTTATGCCATTCTCCGAGGTATATACAGCGGCCGCCGCTGCGCAAACGTCGCTTTTTTTACTCTTAGCTATCTCTGGCCTATTTTTCCTATGTAGCACAGTCTATATTTTGAGTATAACCAAGGGGGAGCCAGCTGTCACTTTAGGTTGGAAAGGACAGCTATATAGCCTAGGAACTCCAATGCTTATTTCTTCTTCACTCTTTCTAGTAATCAGCTGGTCGGACACCCTCATATTGGGGTATTATTTGCCGGAAGATAGCGTTGGTATTTACCGAATTGTATTCAAGATTGCCACCCTGATCACCTTCGCACAGTTTGCGTTAAACACGGTGGTAGCACCTATGGTTAGCGCGATGAGCACGCAGCGGGATAGATTGCATGAATTGGCCCATAAGGTCGCACAGTTGAACCTCATTACCGCGGGTCCAATTTTCATTGGCATCATCAGTTTCGGCCCATTTCTTATCCAGCTCTTTGGGGTAGAAGAGGCAAGCGCAGCCCACCTGTGGCTCGTACTTCTGGCTGTTGGTCAACTTACCAATGCCTTTGCAGGTCCAGTATTAAACATTTTAAATATGACGGGGTACGAGAAAAGTGCCCGCAATACTATGCTTATTGTCGCAGTACTCAATATTGTTTTCAACCTGTTGCTCATTCCACTTTACGGCCCCCTGGGCGCGGCAGTAGCTACCACGGTGACTATGATTAGCTGGAACATTTGGGCGGCCTACCTCGTCTACAAATACCACGGTGTCATCGCCGTTCCTTTCCTTACTAAAATTCGCCGTTATGACTAAGACCAACCTGTTTCTCATCGGTGCGGCTAAGGCAGGAACGACCGCTTTGGCTCAGATGCTTGGGAATCATACAGAGATCAGTCTCTTGGCAATTAAAGAACCGGGGCATTTTTGCTGCGATATCTATGCAGATGGATTTTCTACGAGTTATGCTGAAATGCTCCGTTGGGATGAACAGCAATATTTTAATGCTACGGTTTTGGAGC
>MDTG01256225.1_pt1 | contig 19542 bp, 16 predicted proteins | sample 811421 | NCBI WGS metagenome assembly MDTG01 (sample SAMN05326645, study PRJNA326480) | marine metagenome | isolation source: seawater | place: Pacific Ocean: South East | collected 2011
CAAGAGGAAGCGTATTGGTTCATCAAAAGATGTTTGAAAGCAGGTTATTTTTTGTCGATAAACTCATCGATATGGGTGCTAAAATAATTTTGTGTGACCCCCACCGAGCTACTGTAATCGGTCATGATTTTAAATCAAAACTAAAAGCGACCGTCATGACTTCTCCAGATATCAGAGCGGGAATTTCTTTGCTTATTGCTGCGCTCTCTGCCGAAGGAACCAGTACAATCCACAACATCGAGCAGATCGACAGAGGTTATGAAAATATTGAAGGTCGTCTAAAGTCAATTGGAGCAAAAATCACACGCATAGAAAATTAAAAATTTGAAAGTCTTAATACTTTCTTTTCTTTTATTTACCTACACAATCAGTGCCCAATTCATATCTGGAAAAATTATTGATGCTGCTTCTGATGAACCCCTACCTTATGTCAATATTGGTATTGTAAACAAAAATATTGGCACTGTATCCGATAGAAATGGAGATTTTTTTCTAGAGGTTCCCGCCGACTTAGGCAAGGATACCCTCAGGTTTTCAATGGTTGGTTTCAGCAAAAAGGACTTTATTTTAAAAGATTATTTAGCCCAACAAAATTCTAAAAATACCTTGAGTCTGGAGGAAAAGATCACCACTTTAGAGGGGGTAACTGTAGTCCAAAAAAAAAGTGACAAGTACAAAAGAAAAGTTTTAGGAAATAAGTCAAGTTCAAAAACCATCGTAGGTGGCTTTACTTCAAATGATATGGGAAATGAAATAGGGATTATCACCCGCATCCGAAAAAGCCACACATACTTACAGGCATTCAATATATTTATTGCCAAAAACACATATGGTAGTGTGCTTTTCAGATTGAATTTTTACAACCTTAAAGGTGGTATCCCCCATGAAAACATTCTTGAGGAGATGATCGTCATCGAGACAGATATCGAATCTGGTATGGTATCGGTTGACTTACGGCCCTATGATATCGTTATGGAAGATGATTTTCTAGTGGCCATTGAATGGATTGAAGACTTGGGTATTGGTGATCTTTTTTTTTCAGCAGGTTTTTTTGGATCCAGTCTATATGCCAGATCCACCAGTCAGGGCGAATGGACCAAGATGGGAGTTTCCACTGTGGGAATGAATGTTGAGGTATTGTATTGAGATGCCTTGGGCAATATTTGCATCAAACTAACGGGTTTGAATCCGCTGTTACTTTCTTTTGGAGATTTTGTTGTTGCTGATCCCTCTTTGGCGACTAGATTTAAACCGATCCACTTCTGTAGCAACCTTTTTTAGATGTTTTGTTTTCCTCCCCTGTACACGCGCACGCCACATCTTAAAACTACTCGGTTTCATTTCCCTACGCATCAGATTGATCACCTCTTTTTCGCTAAGGTCAAACTGTAGGGCTATTGCATCAAAAGGAGTTCGATCCTCCCACGCCATTTCTATGATCCTGTCGATTTGATCGACACTAAATTCCTTTTTATCAATCATTGCATTAACTGATTTCGATTGGCCAGGGTGTGTTTGGCCAGTATTCGTTTTCCTTCTATCTTTACCGAACTACTTTTTGAGAGGGGCCACAAGGTGCTCGTTGCATGTTTTCTTGCAGCTTCCAAATCGACGATTGGTTGAGGATAAGTCTTTCCAGGCTCATAACCATAGACTCTGCACTCCATTGGTGTGATCTCCCATGGGGTATGAACCAATTCTTCTGGTAGGTTTTTTAGCTCAGGAATCCACTGTTTTATATACGTGCCTTTGGGATCGTGTTCCTTACTGTTTTTAACAGGGTTGTAGATCCTTAGCATATTGATTCCAGTGACGCCTGCTTGCATTTGTAGCTGGGGATAGTGTATTCCTGCTTCAAAATCAAGAAATTGTCTGGCAAGAAAGTGTGCACACGCTTGCCATGGTTGCCACAGGTGGTGGGTGAAAAATGACACTACAAGGGAACGCATTCTAAAATTTAGGTAGCCTGTTTCCAACAAACACCGCATTGCGGCGTCTACCAAAGGAACTCCCGTTCTCCCTTTTTCCCAGGCTTGGATATGTGATTTTTTTATGGGTTGGTGTAAGGTCTGGTAGCCACTGTTGATATTTTTAAATTCCATGGAACATTCCATTTCGAATTTTTGAATAAAGTGGGACTGCCACCTCAATCGGGAACTAAAAGCTTTCAGGGAAAAACTTTTGTTTCCTTTTGCCATTTCGTAATTGGTTTTTTGAAGTATTTGACGCATGGAAATATTTCCATAAGCCAAATAGGGGGAGAGTCGGCTACAACTTCTTCTGGAGAGGTCTGGTTTTGAGATATGGTTTTGATAATTTCGGAATCTGTCTTTAAAAAATGTTTCCATATATCTAAGGGCAAAGCTTGTCCCTCCATTCTGTCGATTTGGGTGAATGGGAACATCTAAATCCATGAATTTCAACTCTTTTTCAAAACGATTTATGGCTTTGATTCCGAATAATTTACTGCCCTTCAATGGAGTCGCTGCTATGGGTTCTTGCATCAATTGCTCCCACCTTTGTATCCAATCCGATCTGTTTTTTAACCCCCTAAAAACCCCCTGTTGAAGTCTTTCTTCTAATAAGATATATTTATCCCGACACCATTTTTTAACTGCTAAATCTCTAACATAAGTGGTGTTCACTCCAGTTTCTTGATGGGCCCATATTTTTTCAATTTTATATTTGGTATTTATGGTTTCAAACACTTCAATTACGTTTCCTCTTACACTGAGGACTTTACTGTTGTGACTTTCCAGTTGTTTATTGATATCACGCAGCGACTGTTTGATAAAATCAAAGTGGCGATTGTCATAATGCGGGTCTTCCGAAAAACAGTCTTCCAAAACATAGAGTAACAGTACATTTTTTTTTGAATTTAAGGCTTGGTATAGTGGGGGATGATCCTGCAACCGCAAATCCCTTTTTAACCAAACGACATGAACGGGTTTTTTACTAGTAGGCATCTGGATTTTGAATTATTGACAAAGCCCGTTTTTTTATTTCTGCGCGTTCCATTTCTGGGATTTTATCCAATAAGCGAAGCATCATGGCCATTCGGTTGTTTTTGGAAAAGTGTTCTTTTTTATCGTCCAAGAAATTCCAATACAAACTGTTAAACGGACATGAATTTTCCCCTGTTCTTTTGGTTCTATCATAATGGCACCCATTACAGTAATTACTCATTTTATTGATGTATGCCCCAGAGGAAACGTATGGTTTTGTAGCAACAATGCCCCCATCTGCCCATTGGCTCATTCCTCGGGTATTGGGTAGTTGAACCCATTCTATAGCGTCAGCATAGATGCCTAAATACCAATTATCTACTTCGTCGGGATGGCATTGTATCAATAGGGCAAAGTTTCCTGTAATCATCAAACGTTGTATGTGGTGGGCATAGGCCGTCTCTAAAGAATCACTTATACTGGATTTTAAACAATTCATTTTGGTAGCTGCTGTCCAATAAAAATCCGGCAGTTCATTAAAATTGTCTAAATGATTGTTATTCTTGTAAGCGGGCATTTCCCTCCAATAGATTCCTCGCATGTACTCACGCCATCCCAGAATCTGTCGCACAAATCCCTCTACTTGAGAAAGCTCAATTTCATCGGGATTTTTGTGATAGTGATCGATGACCGTTTCCAAGACCTCTATGGGATGAAGAATTTTTGAGTTTAGTGCAAATGATATCCTGGAGTGAAATAGGTTTCGCTGTTGGGTGTGCATCGCATCCTGGTAGTCGCCAAAATGTACCAACAGATGTTTACAGAAGTAGTGGAGCTGTGCGATGGCTTCACTTCGACTGGAAGGAAAAAAATATTGTTCAAGGTCGAACCTACCAATAGTTTTAATGTTGGCTTTGACCACCGCTTCATGTACTGCATCAACACCTTCTTTGTCGGTATCAAAAGGAGGGGGTATGGAAGGGGTTTCCTTCCATTTTTTTCGATTGTTTTTATCGAAATTCCATTGTCCTCCAAGGGGTTTGTCTTGGTACATTAACAGATCATATTTTTTCCGCATATAGCGATAAAAATACTCCATGATGAGTTGCTTTTTGCCTTCAAAAAAGTTTTCTAATTCATTTCTTTCGGTAAGAAAGTGCTCGGTGTCAAAACTGGCTGTGGGAATACCGATTTGCTCGCAAAACAAATGCAGTTCCCGATCCAATCGATGCTCATCAGGGAGTAGGTATTCGAACTTCGATATATTTTTCTCTTTGATCAGAATTTTTAAATTCTCTGACAATGTTTTTTTGGAGGCCTCGGAATTAATGTCGAAATACATTACTTCATGTCCAGAATTTTTTAGTTGCTTAAAAAAGTGCCTCATCGCAGAGAAAAAAGCTACTATTTTTTGAATATGATGAACCACGTATTGCGCCTCCTGGTGTAACTCAATAAGTACATAAATGGTATCTTCTTCTTTTTCCTTAAACCAAGAGTGATTGATATTTAATTGATCGCCAAGTATCAGTCTCATTCTCATCACAATAATATTTTTTGAAGCCAGAGGTTTTGAAATTTACCATTGCTGTCGTAGCGCTCAGCTTGCCATTGAATATCAAATTTCCGATCTCTAGGATCATTACCTACACCGGCAACATACATCCAGTTTCCATAATTGCTGTGGACGTCGTAGTCCAACAAAAGTGATTCAAAATAGGCTGCTCCAATTCGCCAGTCTACATTTATTTCTTTGGCCAAGTAACTCGCCACGTTTTGTCGACCGCGATTACTCATCCACCCAGTTTTATTGAGTTCAATTATGTTTGCATTTACAAAGGGTTCTGTTGAATTTCCTGATGACCAGCTTTTGAAAAGCTCTTCATCTGTTCGCCAATGGAAGTCTCGCTCCAGAATTCCCCCAATTTTAAAAATTTTGTTACCGTGTTTAAGGGAGATGTACTTAAAATAATCCCGCCATAATAGTTCAAAGAAAAGCCAGTAGGTAGATTGATTCTTTTTAACTTCTTTTTCGTAACGTTTTATTTCCCAATAAATCATTTTTGGGGAAATACTCCCATTGGCCAACCATGGGGAAAACTTGGAACTATAGTCCTTTCCTAACAAACCATTTCGGGTATTTTTGTAATAGGATAATTTTTTTGTCTTCCAAAAATAGTGGTCCAGTCTTTCCTTTGCTGCTGTTGTTCCTCCAGTATTGAGAAAAGCCGATCGACAATCTTTTTCAAAGGAATCCAAACCCAGATTAGCCAGAGTGGGAATAACTTGGGCAGCACTCGTAAGATTCGAAAGGGGCAACGAATTCAATTTTGGTACCAGCGGATTTATTTTTGATTCTTTTTCACATTTTTTTCTAAAAACACCAAAAACCTCGGGGAGGGAGGAGAGTGAATAGGGAAGCGCATCGGGATGAAAAAGAAATTGTTCGTAGTTTCTTATCCAAACGATTGAAGGATCAATTTTTTCGGCTACGTCATTTTCTTCCTCTATTTCTTCTTTTGTCCATTCTTGCTGAAGATAGATTTCAATCACCCGATGATGTTGGATCAATTCGGGGAGACTTTCCCCAGGGGGTTTTAAATCAATGATGAGGGAAATATTCAACACCTTTAACTCCCTTTGAAGGGCACTGACGCTCTCGATTAGGAATTGTGCCCTAAAGCGCTCAGTTTTTTTGAAGCCCCACTTCAGGGTTTTGAAGTGATCGGGATTAAAAGTATAATAGGCAATTACTTGATTTCCGCTTTCAATGGCTTTTTTTAAACCTTGATGGTCTTCGGTTCTCAGGTCATTTCTAAACCAAACCAAGGATTTTTTTACTGTTGCTGACATTTTTTACTACAATATTTTACATCGTTCCAGTGTTGTTCCCATTTTTTCCTCCACCGGAAGGGACGTTGACAACGAACACATATCTTTTCTGGTAGATGCTCTTTTTTGACTCCCCTCATGAAGTGTTTAGTGCTGATTTGTATTCTTTTAAGCAGCGCTCTCTGGCATATTTATGATCAACCATTGGAGCGGGGTAAGACATTTCATTTAGGTCCTCTACCCACCGATTGATATACTGGTGTTGTTGGTCAAATTTTTGAATCTGAGCATGGGGATTAAAGATTCGAAAGTATGGGGCAGCATCTACGCCACTTCCAGAAGCCCATTGCCAGTTACCAACGTTACTGGCCATCTCATAATCAAAAAGTTTTTCCGCAAAATAAGCCTCTCCCCAACGCCAATCAATAAGCAAGTGTTTGCACAAAAAACTAGCCACCAACATTCGCACTCGATTGTGCATAAAACCCGTTTTGTTGAGTTCCCTCATACCAGCATCTACCAGCGGATAACCCGTTTCTCCCTTACACCATTTTTTGAATTCAGTTTCGTCGTTGCGCCACTGAATTCGGTCGTATTGTTTCTTAAAGCTACGCTCTTTGGTATGTGGAAAGTGCCAAAGTATTTGCATAAAAAATTCCCTCCAGATCAATTCTTTTAGAAAAGTAGGATTTTTCCTACTCGCACTCTTGGTCACCAAATCCCTGATGCTTTGAGTTCCAAACCTCAAGTGAACCCCAAGGCGGGACGTGCTGTCGGTGGCAGGAAAGTTTCTGGTAGCTTCGTATTGGTCAATCAATTGATCATCGAATTGATACGCTTTGGGGACCAACGAAGCCAGGCTAAAACCCATTTCGGTGGCAGTAATTTCTGGAAGTTTTTTTTTTTGGTATAAATTGTCCAGTAGTGACTCTGACGGATAGTTTTCTATTCCTTCTTGTTCAAATTTAGCAATCCATTTTCGGGAGTAAGGGGTGAAAACTACATAGGGTTTACCATCGTTTTTGACGACCTCATTTTTCTCGAAAATCACTTGGTCTTTAAAGGTGATAAATTCAACTCCAGCGGTCTCTAATAATGTTTTAACCTCATGATCTCTGGTCATTGCATAGGGCTCATAATCGTGGTTGGTGTAAACCTTTTCAATTTGGTAATCATTGATTAGTTGACTGAAAATAGCCTTGGGAGCGCCCCTAAAAGTTCCCAGCGTGCATCTGTTCCTCTTCATAGCTTTATTGATGCCACCCAAGGCGTTTTCAATGAATTTTAGTCTGTGATCATTCTTTTGTAACTTATTAATGATTTCCGTATCGTAAATAAAGATTGGAACCACGTTATTTTTGTCTTTTAGTGCTTCATAGAGTCCTCTATTATCAAAGATTCTCAGATCTCTTCGAAACCAAAAAACATTTATTTTTTTCAAGGCACTTAACTTTTTATACTTCCAATTCCACCATCGACAGTTAGGGTCTGTGCAGTCATCCAGCTGCTGTGGTCACTCAATAAAAATTTTGTCAGCGCTGCAATCTCAGCGGCTCTCCCAACCCGTTGCAATGGGTGCCGACCTGAGGCATTGCTTTTCTTGGCGTCGTTATTTAAAAACTTGGCTGCCAATGGGGTATCTACCAACGAAGGTGCTATAACGTTAAACCTGATCTTGGGAGCAAATTCTGCTGCCAGTGATTTGGAGAGCCCTTCCAAAGCACCTTTTGCTGCAGCCACTGAAGCGTGAAAAGGCATGCCTGTCTGAACAGCTACCGTGCTGTAAAAAACAACACTGGTCATGGTTTCTCCGTTTTGTAATTGTGGTAACACGGACTGAATAGTCTTGATCGCCCCCATTACATTGATGGAAAAGTCTTGTTCAAAAACCTCTGGTTTTAAACCTTTAAATGGCCTTAGGTTAATCGTACCTGGACAATACACCAAACCATTGATGGCCTCAGGCAAAAGGCTTGTATCCAATGCATCGGTCTCTACATCATATGGGATGTGGGTTACCGATAGGCCACTCAAACTGTCATTTGATCGGGAAGCGACAAACACTTGGTTATCGACACAGAGGTCCTTGACCAATGCCAAGCCAATTCCTGAACTTCCACCTACGATTAATATTTTTTTCTTCATGTTTTTAACTTTTATAGGTTCCGAACACCTCCTCTAATTTCATTGTTCTATAATCGAATATTTCCTTGAGTTTGGGTTTTACGATGATGGGGTGAACCATTTGTCCTAAGATGCCTAAGGGTATTTTATAATCAACGATATCCTCCATCTCAACGCCATTTTTTATCGGTCGAATAAAATGCTTGTGATGCCACAATGCATAGGGACCAAAGCGTTGCTCATCTACAAAATATTCCTCCTCTTTAACATGGGTTATTTCCGTTATCCACTGAGTTGGAATTCCCATCACAGGCGTCACTATGTATTTGATGATTTGACCAGGATACATTTTTCTGTCATCACCTCCCAAAATTTCAAAACCCATGTATTCTGGGGTGATGGTTTTTAAATTTTTGGGGTCACAAAGAAATTCCCATGCTTTTTTGATGGTAATGGGCAGCTGTTGCGTTTTGTGTAAGCGATATATTTTCATGATCAATATTACTACAAAGATACAATATGTTTAAAGATTTTGAATAAATAATAAACAAAATATAATTACTTTAATAAAAGGTCTGATTTAAATCATGTTTTTTACATTTGAAAAAAATAAACATCATGAAACGTATACATTACTTTTTGTTATTCAAATTTATGTTTTTCAGTGCTGTGGCACAGGTATCTGTTCCTCAACCAAGCCCCCGATCCAAGATCAATCAAATCGTGGGCTTAACAACTGTGAAAGTAGATTATTCACGACCCTCAGCCAGGGGTAGAAAAGTTGTGGGAGGATTGGTTCGATATGGAGACCTTTGGAGAACGGGTGCCAACAAGAACACGACTGTCTCCTTTTCCGACGACGTCAAGATCGCTGGTAAGTCCTTAGCGGCAGGAAAATATGCACTTTATACACGTCCTTCTCAAGAGCAATGGGACGTATATTTTTATAAGAAGAACGACATGGGGGATGTCACCAGAAATTGGGAGGAGGATCAGGTGGCCCTTAAAGTCAAAGTTTCTGCTTTTTATTTTGATCCTATGATAGAAACTTTTACCATTTCTTTTTCCGACTTGAAAAGTGAAGGAGCTTCCATGAATCTATTGTGGGAGAATACAGTGGTTCCCATTCCCATCCAGGTACCCACAGAATCCAAAGCCATGCAAAGCATTAAAAACACCCTTTCTGCCAAACCCAAAGCGGGTGATCTCTACCAGGCAGCTGTTTACTACCTCCAAGCAGGTAAGGACCTGAACCAAGCACAGTCATGGATAGAAAAAGCGCTGGACATGCGGAAAGAACCGGCATACTGGATGTATCGGCAGTATGCGCTTATACTCGCTAAACAAAGGAATAAAGTGGAGGCGATCAAAGCTGTAAAGAAGTCTTTAGCGTTGGCTGAGAAGGCGGGTAACAAAGATTATATTATCATGAACAAGGCGTCCATTGCGGAGTGGAGTAAATAACATATTACACAAAAAAAATTCAACCCCTCTATTTGAGGGGTTTTTTATTGATCAAGTATTTCTTAAATTCGTGCAGTTCTTCATGATAAATTTGACCAATTTCTTAATTGTAGTTTTTTTTTGAAAATGCCCTGCCAAAAAATCACCAATAGCCTGATTTATCCAAATTAGTGCTTTTTTATTATTTCCTAATGAATCTTTCAAAATAGCCCAATAGTATTTCGTATCTGCAGATTGAATTTTAAAATATTTCAGTGATTTTTCAGTATTAAAACTATTTTTTTAAGATTTTTAAGATTTTTAATATTCCCATCGTTTAAATCACTTAACCCTAGATTTAAGTCCATTTCAATGGTTTCATGGAGAAAAAACTTCACCATTAGAATTAATCAAAAATCTAAAGGTTAAATATCCACCATCGATATGATTTAAAGCATTAAATTTATTGACGACTCTTTTATAGAATTGATATTTGTTTACATTGTAAATTTTGAGAGCTACACTCGAATAGGTGTGACAGCATCCCTTATAAAAATCTAGAAAAACTTCTATATTTTGATCGAGAGAATCAGGGATTGAGAGATGGCCCAACCTGACTTTATATTTTGACGATGAAGAGGATTTCATAATAAGCACAGCTCAGAAAATTCATACTAACGAACCAAGTCCATTTAAGAGAACGACTAAGCCTGACTTTATTTTTTTCATGATTGGTTTGGTTTAATAAGTGAAACCCAAGAAATGCATGTTGGTCATTATAGAAACCTAAAAGTTGGGCTTTCATAATTTAACGAAAAAACTATTTTTTTGAAAGTGGCTTTAAAATGAGAGCCATCATTATCATCAGTATAGCCCCAATTACATTAAGCCAAAGGAAACTTACGATGTCTTGATTGAATAGGATTAGTACAATGGCCTCCGTGACAAGGGCTGCCCAAAAAACAGCATTTGCTTTAATTGACTTAAAAAAGATAGCGATCAGGAAAATACCCAAAATGGTCCCATAAAACAACGAGCCGATGATATTGATCAATTGAATGAGGTTTTCAAATAGATTTCCAACCAAAGCAAAACCTATGGCTATACAACCCCAAAGTAGGGTAAAGGTTTTTCCTGCCCATACATAGTGTTTTTCATCTTTTGAGTTTCCGAAACGCTTGTACAAATCGATGGCTGTGATTGCAGACAGTGCGTTGATTTCTGAGGCGGAGGAACTCATGGCAGCAGAGAGGATGAGCGCGAGTAATAATCCAATCAAGCCTTGAGGTAAATGGTTAATAACAAAATAGATAAAGACATAATCTTTATCATTAGACTCTATCTGGGGCTCATTGGTCTCGATGATTTCTTTGGCTGCTATTCGATTTCTTTGGGTCTGTTTTTCAAGTTGAAGGTATTTGGCCTGAGAGGAGGGATTTGTGAAGAAATCCTTTTGTTGGAGTTGTTTTTGTTTTTCTTCGTGGATGATATCGTTGGCAATTTCTAAGGCCTTAAACTTTTCTCCTCCAGCGGATGTCTTTACTTTTTCAATCGCAGAGGGGTTAAAGTGTAGGGGTGCTTTTTCGTATTGGAAAAATACAAAAACCAAAACCCCGGTTAGCAGGATAAAAAATTGCATCGGAATTTTTAAAAACCCATTCATGATCAAACCTCTCTGGCTTTCACCCAAGGATTTTCCAGAGAGATAGCGTTGGACTTGACTTTGATCCGTACCAAAATAGGAGAGCGCCAGAAACAAACCTCCAGTAACTCCACTCCAAAAGGTATATCGGTTGTTGGGGTCAAAACTAAAGTCGAGGACATTGAGTTTTTCATTCATTCCCGCCAGTTGGAGGGCATTGGTAAAGGTTAGTTCCTCTGGGAGTGACTTGACTATAAAAATAAAAGCGGCGATCATCCCAGAGAAAATGATAAACATCTGTTGTTTTTGGGTCACATTTACCGCCTGCGTTCCTCCAATAAAGGTATAGAGTACAACCAAAAGCCCAATAATTACTACAAGTATTTTGAGGTTCCAGCCCAATACAACACTCAGGATGATGGCCGGGGCATAGATGGTTATGCCTGCCGCCAAACCTCGTTGAACGAGAAACAATATAGCAGTTAGAGTTCGGGTTTTAAGGTCAAAACGATTTTCCAAAAACTCGTAGGCGGTAAACACCTTAAGTTTATGGTAAACGGGCAGAAAAAAGAGACAGATGATCACCATAGCAAAGGGCAAGCCAAAATAGAACTGCACAAACCCCATCCCGTCGTTAAAAGCCTGACCTGGAGTGGAAAGAAAGGTAATGGCACTGGCCTGGGTCGCCATAACCGATAGCCCCACAGTAAACCATGAGGCTTGATTCCCACCCCGTATATAGTCATTTATGTTTTTGTGGGAGTTGTTTTTCCAAATACCATAAACAATAATGAAAATCAAGGTAAAGGACAGTATAGTCCAGTCGATAAGTTCCATCAACTATACTTTTTCATAAACAAATAACAGCAGGTCCAAAAGACCAGTTGGGTTAACAGCAGGATCCAATAAATTTTAGAGGCTTGTTTTTTCATGGTTTTGCGATTAGATTAAAAAACAAACGGTAGGCTCCGGGTACGCCTGCTGGAAGTTGTCGAAAAAAACTCAAACCAGTATAGACGAGTCTGCCTTTTCCGAATTGGGCAACTAAGAGTGCTCCTTTCTTTGGCGACTCTCCTTCATCATTCATTTCAAAAAGGGGTGTAAATTTTGAATCCCATTGATTGGGGAAATACAATCCTCTTTCTTGCACCCACCCTTCAAAATCTTCCTCCGTTATGGTATTGGGTTGGTTTAAAATCGGATGATTGGGGTTGAGAATTTTTACCCCAGCTTTTTCGTTAGAGACGCGATCTCTTGAAAGATTTAAGTGGAGTGGGGAAAGTTCGTTTGTCTTTAGCCTTCGGCTGGTATTGTATTGGATCAAAAGATTCCCTCCAGCAGCAACATAGTCCCAGAGTATTTTGTTTTTATAGGCCAATGCTTCTTTTACATTAAAAGCGCGAATACCTACTATCACTGCATCGAAGTTATTTAATCGTTCAAGGGTAATGTTTGCTGCGTCCATTTTTTCCACTTCAACCCCCAAAGCGTTTAAAGCATCAGGTATGAGGTCTCCAGCACCCTCAATGTATGCAATCTTTTTTACTCCCATCTTTAAATTCAGCGCCACAATTTTTGCAGATGCGGGGGAGACAAGATATTGCTTGGGGATGTGGTCGTAGGAAATTTCTTGGAGTGAAAAATTGATACTTTGACCATCACTTACCAATGAGGGTTTTAATATCCCTACAGTTGATTTTTGGGGCGCTTTGACCTTAAAATAGTAGTCAACCTCATTTCCTTTCCCTTGCAGCTTTATGGTTACTGAGCTGGGAGCTACTTCCCATGATTGGGGGGCTTTTAACCGGAGTGTTCCTGTGGTCGAGGGACCTAAGTTTTTTACTGTTACTTTGACTTTGCGGCTTTCTCCATGGGCAAACAAGATTACGGGGGTATTCAGTTTAAGGCTGGCTTCTGGGAGCACCTCAAAAGGAGTCACTATCTCTCCCCTGACGGGGTCTGTTGTTCTGTATTGCAGCGGGAGTACAGCTCTAAATTTTTTACCTTCTATTGAAAAAATAACTGCTGCCACATAGGGGTTGGGGGTATTGGCCTTTCCTATCCAATCCTTATTTTTGGTGTGGTACATTCCTGGAGTTCCGCTTTCCAAAAGCCAATAGGGACTGCTAATGGTTGCCGTTATATTGGTATCGATATTTTTACTGAATAATTGGTTTTGACCCAAGGTTTTATTTAAATCAAGTACTGCGTCTAACCATTGTGCTTTTTCTATTTTGACGGACACGGGACTGGGGTTGTTAACCAGAAGCTTTATGGGTAATTTTTCACCCTTTACTCCAAAGGGAATTCCGGCATTGAATTGGACTTCCATTCCCAAACAAGCTATAATAATTTTATTGATTTCATCAATTTTAATTTGTTTCCAATGTTCCTCTTCTAACTGGTCCAACATGGCTTTTACCTCAACTAATGCCAGTGCACTTTTATAGGGGGCAGAAAAATCAAATCCGTTAATTATTTTCTGAACGGCCTCACCAATAGTAGCACCACCTTTTACTCGCGTCCAACTCGTGTTGATGCCCTCAAAGGGATCATTTTGGGACAATTGTTTTCCTTTTACCAATTCCAGATACTCAATCCGTTCTCCAAAAGAAGGGGCACTTCCAAAGCCCTGAGATTTGTGCTGACTCCTGCTTATGGCTGCAATTTCAGTATTGGTTTTTCCAGCTATTGGATCAAAAACTCCCATATCAATGGCCAACATTCCTTTTTTACTTGCTCGCTCAAAATTCTCTCTACTGCCATAAAAAAACCAAGAGGTGTTGTGAAATAGCCGTTGGGGATGCCATGCATTTTCATCGTTCTGCAATTGATCAAAAACCCATTCGCTGATCATGGCGGAGGCCGTGTGGTGACCGTGAGTTCTTCCTCCACTATCACTACTAAAACGGTTGATAATTACGTCGGGTTTGAATTGTTGGATTCGCGATAATGTTTGATCCAATACCTGTTCTTTGTCCCAAATAGAAAGCGTTTCCTCCGGATTTTTTGAATAGCCAAAATCATTGGCCATTGTAAAATATTGTAAACCACCATCTACATTCCTTGCGGCCATCAACTCTTGGGTACGAATCAATCCCAAACCCTCCCTGAGTTCTGAACCAATCAGGTTTTGACCCCCGTCACCTCGGGTCAAAGAGAGGTAGGCAGTTCTCGCCAATACATGGTTGGAGAAATACGATATCACTCGGGTATTCTCGTCATCGGGGTGTGCTGCCAAATAGAGCACAGAGCCTAAAAAATTTAACTTCTGAAGTTGCTTGTAGATTGCTGAGGAGGACTGTGCGTTGCTTGTTCCCAGAGAAAACAATTCCAGAGAGAAAAATATTAAGAAACGTATTTTCATGATGTTCTTAAAAATTCAAATGATCTTAAGCGCAACTATACTCATCCCAAATTACAATTTTTGCATTAGTTACGCTCAGCCGCTGCAATTAAATCTTCAATTTTTTCTTTTACGCCCGGGAGGGGTAGACCAACGACATTGGTGTAGCTGCCTTCTATTTTAGCAATCCCCACTGTCCCAATCCAATCCTGAATGCCATAGGCCCCAGCTTTGTCGAGTGGCGGAGCTAACTTAAGGTAATGATCAATTTCACTTTCCTTTAATTTTTTAAAATATACTTGGGTTGTTTCTGTGAGGACCTCAAATGTGCGCGCGGTAAGAAAACCCACCGCTGTTATCACCTCGTGGACCTTTCCCGATAAAAATTCCAACATCTCTTTTGCCTCAACGATGTTATTGGGTTTTCCCAAATAGCGTTGATCACACCAAACAATTGTATCCGCTGTAATGATAATTTGTTTGGGTTTTACGATTTTAGTGAAAGGAGCGTTTTTTTTCTTTACAATGTGCTCCGCGATAAATTTCCCCTTTAGTGATGACGGAAAAACTTCATCTACGGGAATGGTTTTAACTGTAAAAGGAATGTTTAACTGCTCCATAAAGGCTTTTCTTCTCGGAGACCCAGATGCCAGTATGATTTCGTGTTGTTGGTAAAGCATGCTAGATAGTTTGATTTACAATTTCGAAAATTCCCATTTTTGTTGAACCCGCATTACCTGTTCGATAATTTCTCTAACACAGCCATATCCCCCTTTTTTGTGCGACACATAGTCGGCGATGCTCTTGACATCGGTCACCGCATCTTGGGGACATGTTGATACGCCAACTTTCTTCATTATGGGAATATCAGGAACATCATCACCCATATACAGTACTTCCTCAGGTACCAAATCATAAGTTTTCATAAAATCATTAAATGCTGGACCTTTTTCATGGGCTGCCAAGTAAACCTTGTTAACCCCCAAAAGTTCAAGTCTTTTTTTCACCCCTTGGTTTGTACCTCCCGAAATGATTCCGATTTTATAGCCATTGGTCAACGCGTATTTTAAGGCAAAACCATCGCGAGTGTCCATGGCCCTGTACATATCTCCTTCTGAGGTAACCAACACCTTTCCGTCGGTCATTACCCCATCAACGTCAAAAATAAAAGTGGTGATATTGTTGAGTAGTATTTTATAGCTGTTTTTGCTCATTTCTTTTTTGAATTGAAGTCGTTAAGTCTAAATATAGTTTTTTTAAATCATGAGATTCCAGAATGCTGAGGTGTTTGTCCAAGGTCTGCTGATCATTTCTTTTTGCGGGTCCTGTTTGGGTGTGTTGGGGTCCCATCGCAACTGCCTTTTCATAGGTTTCTTTTATAAGGGGTCCAAATATATCAAAAGGGATCTTGTTGTGCTCCGACAATTCACTTCCAAGCTGTAACAGATGATTTCCAAAATTATTGATCACTACGGCAATCAAGTGTATTAGGACTCTTTTTTCACTGTCAACATTATGAGGAGTTCCTCCGAGCAAAAGCGCTAATTTTTCTAATAATTCAAAATCTGTTTCGATGGCGGATTCCAAACAAAAGGGAAGTCGGTCAAAACGCAGTTCGCGTGTTTTAGTAAATGTTTGTAGAGGATAAAAAACACCGTGGCGGGGGTGATTAGAAAGCGCCCCCATAGGCACACTGCCTGCACAATGCACGACCAGCCCTGTAACGTTTATCTTATTACTAATCTCGGGAATGGCACTGTCAGATACACAAATGAGGTACAAATCGGCGGCCTTTAGCTTTGAAATTTGGTCTGTGATATCAACAGTTTTTTCGCCAAACTTTATTTTTTCAATGGAACGACTGTACCATTGCTCCAGAACGACTTCCTTACTGTGCCTGAACTGCTCCTGGAAATGAAAAGCCAGATGCCCTGCTCCAATAAGGACGATTTTTATCATGCTTCAAAATTACATAAAGATATTTTGCCTAAATTTATAATACCCAAATCTTTCTAACATTAGCGTATTTTCTTTCTTACGAGAATAATTTTATTCAAAATTTTACCTGATGATTCCACTGTCCATTATCGTTTTTGCATGTCTGGGATCTGCAGTAGCCTGTTTTATTGCTTTAAAAGGCAACTCCCCATTCAATCTATTTCAAATGTTTGTCTGTGTTGCTGCAGCAATCTCCTATCTCGCTTTCCTATTGGGACAGTTCACAAAAAAGTATTGATAAAAGTGTTGCCATGGGCACTGATCACAGAATCCCTTTTATTAGTTATTAATTTGGCCTTTTGAATGTACTAAAATTCGATTTCATCCGGTATCTTTGTACTCTGTTTTAGAGGTGTTGATGGTATGAAAGAAAGGTTACTAAAATATTTATTCTCCAATCAATTGATGGCACTTTTGTTTATAGCCTTTTCAACGGCTATGGCATTTGGAACTTTTATTGAAAGCTGGTACAGCACTGATACCGCCAAAATATGGGTTTACAACGCTTGGTGGTTCGAATTGATATTGGTGTTGTTCATGGCCAATTTTTTCGGAAATATTTTTAAATACCGGCTTTTAAGAAAAGAAAAGTGGGCCATTTTAATGATTCATTTATCTTTTATTCTCATTATATTCGGTGCTTTTGTTACCCGATACTTTGGTTATGAGGGCGTAATGCCCATTCGAGAAGGCGCTACAGAATCTGTCTTTTTATCGGAGAAAACTTTCCTTACAGTTTACGTAGAGGGAGAAATAGATGGTGTTCCAAAAAGAAAAACCTTAGAGAAAGATTTTCTTTTCTCTGAGCATGTAGACAATCATTTTATTTGGGAAAACGAATTTAATGGTCAGCCTTTTTCTATTGGATTCTCAAATTTTAAGGAAGATGTCACCGAACAACTGGTGTTGGATGATCAGGGGGAACGATACCTGAAAATTGTGGAATCTTCCTCGGGAAGTCGACACGATCACTACCTTCAAGAAGGAGAAGTGGCCAACATACACAACATCATTTTTACCTTAAACAACCCCATCAAGGGGGCAATAAACATTCGCTCAGAAGGGGGATTACATTTTATCACAACTCCCTTTGATGGAAGCTATCTTCGTATGGCAGATCAAAAGTCGGGGAATGTCCAAGAGAACGTTGAGGAACCTTTGCAACTGCGCTCGCTTTACAATCTAAAAGGGTTTCAGTTCGTTATTCCTGAGCCTCCACTACGTGGAAATTTCGATTGGATAAAGTCTGAAGATGGAACCGGCGAAGGTCAGGACGCCCTTCAACTACAACTATCTACCAATGGCACTCAACAATCTTTAACCATAGTAGGAGGTAAGGGGCTGGTTAACAACATGAAAAAAATTAACCTTGGAGGTTTGGATTTCTATATCAAATATGGCTCCAAAAAACTAGCACTTCCATTTGCCATTCAATTAAACGATTTTATTGCCGAAAAGTACCCGGGTACCGAAAAAAGCTATGCCTCTTTTATGAGCAAAATAACAGTGCAAGAGGAAACGTCTTTTGACTACGAAATATACATGAACCATGTATTGGATCACAAAGGCTATCGTTTTTTCCAAGCCTCTTTTGATCCAGACGAAAAAGGAACGGTACTTTCTGTAAATCACGATTTCTGGGGAACTTGGATTACTTACGTTGGATATATTTTACTTTATCTGAGCATGATGGGAATTTTCTTTCTCGGAAAAACAAGGTTTAAAGATCTTTCCAAGGCCTTAGAAAAAATAAAACAAAAAAAGAAGGTACTGGCCACTATTACTTTGATGTTTTTTACTGTGGTCTTGAATGGTCAATCACACGACCATGATCCGAATGGTGGCTTTAACTTTGATTCCTTGGTCAATGCCAACACCATAGACGTTAATCACGCCAAAAAATTTGGAAGCCTGGTGATTCAAGATTTGGGGGGTCGTATGAAACCTGCCAATACATTTTCCTCTGAATTGCTTCGAAAAGTAAGTAAAAGCGACCGCTATGGTGAGCTCAACGCAGATCAGGTATTGATGTCCATTGTTGAGAGCCCCGCCCTTTGGTACAATGTACCCATTATCTATCTCAAAAGAGGCAACGACAGTCTTCGGAAAATTGTGGGTGTTGATGCAAAGCAAAAATACACCTCCCTCCTTTCATTTTTTGACAACCAAGGGAATTATAAAATATCGTCCCAATTAGAGGGGGCCTACAGAGCCGCTGTTCCTAACCAATTTCAAAAAGACTTTATGGAGGTCGATAAAAGGGTGAATTTACTTTACTCGGCTTTGGAGGGTAAAGTATTGAGAATTTTCCCCATTCCCAATGAATCTAATAACAAATGGGTGTCCTACCCGGAGCTGGCCGATGCCGACTTTAAAGGAAAGGATTCACTCTATGTCCACAACATTTTACCCTTGTATTTCAATACACTAAAGTTGGCCAGAGAAGATGGTGACTATGCGCAAGCCGATAACTTGCTTGAAAGTATTGAAGGCTATCAGAAAAAATTTGGAGCGTCAGTGATACCTTCGGACGATAAAATTGAAGCTGAAATCCTTTACAACAACTACGATGTTTTTAAAAAACTGTTCAGTTGGTACCTTTATGTAGGGCTTATCCTTTTTATTTTATTGATGGTCAAAATTTTTAGAGGAGGTAAAATTTTAGACCTTAGTATTAAGATATTTAAAGGGGCGATTTTTTTACTTTTTGCCGTGCACACCGCTGGATTAGTAGCTCGATGGTTTATATCTGGTCATGCTCCGTGGAGCGACGCCTACGAATCCATGATATATGTGGCTTGGGCTACCTTATTTTTTGGTTTGGTATTTGGTAGAAAATCTGACCTAACCATGGCCGCAACGGCTTTTGTTTCCTCGATGATATTGATGATCGCCCACTGGAACTGGATGGATCCTTCTATAGCAAATCTTCAACCTGTTTTGGACAGCTATTGGCTGATGATTCATGTGGCAGTCATTGTAGGGAGCTACGGACCCTTTGCCCTGAGTATGATTATCGGCGTGGTAGCCTTGCTCTTGATTTCTATTGCTGGAAAAAAGAAAAGAAAAAAAATTGAATTAAATGTCAAAGAGTTGACCATAATCAATGAACTTTCTTTGACCGTAGGTTTAATAATGTTGACCATTGGAAACTTTTTAGGAGGAATGTGGGCCAATGAAAGCTGGGGAAGATATTGGGGTTGGGAGCCCAA
>MDTG01267662.1_pt1 | contig 19542 bp, 17 predicted proteins | sample 811421 | NCBI WGS metagenome assembly MDTG01 (sample SAMN05326645, study PRJNA326480) | marine metagenome | isolation source: seawater | place: Pacific Ocean: South East | collected 2011
CTACGTTGATAGGCTGGATGTGGAAGCGCGGTAACGCGTGTAGCTGACCAGTACTAATAGCTCAATTGGCTTGATTTATGCACTGAAAATAATTTTTAATATGAAAAATGAATATTCAAATATATGGGAAATCGAAAATAATTTTTATTTGAGATCTGATGCCTCAAGATTAAAGAAAGCAGTTTGTCATTATGAGGTTTTTAAAAAAACCATAAAAGTTCCTGGCTCTATAGTAGAGTGCGGTGTCTTCAAAGGAACTAGCTTGATAAGATTACTAACTTATAGAGATCTTCTTCAACAAAAAAGCAAAAAAATATATGGATTTGACCCTTTCGGAAAATTTCCCAAACAATTAATCCAAGATGATAATAAATTTGCTTTGAAGCATGATAAAGTTTCAGGGCTTGGTTTAAAGTTAAAAAAATTAAAAAAATTTTTATTTAATAAAAAATTTAAAAATTTTGAATTAATAAAAGGCGATGTAATTAAAACTTTACCAAATTTTTTAAAAAAAAATACAAAACTAAAAATTTCATTTCTTCACCTTGATATGGATGTTTACGAACCTACTAAATTTGCTCTTGAAAAATTATTTAAGAAAGTTGCAAAAAATGGAATAGTATTAATTGACGATTATGGTTATGTTAGAGGAGCTACTAAGGCAACTAATGAATTTGTTAAAGAAAAAAAATTAAGAATCAGTAATTTAAACTTTCACAAAAGATTGTCATTTATCATTAAAAATTAAAAATTTTTACCACATATAGTAAATTAGAAGATTGTTAAGCCATATATAGAAATTTAAATATCTAAAAATTTTGACAGTTCAATATTTGAACGATAATGTTCATCAATTGAACATATGATAAACGAAAAAGACCAGTTTGAAGTTCTAAGAAAGGTTGAAAAAAAACCTGATACTTCTCAAAGAAAGCTAGCTACTGAACTAGGATTTAGTTTAGGTAAACTTAATTATTGCTTAAGAGAACTACATAAAAAAGGACTAATAAAGATAAATAATTTTAAGAAAAAAAAAGATAAAATTAATTATCTTAAATACATAATTACACCAAAAGGAATTTCTATCAGAACAAAGCTCACCATTAGTTTCATGAAAAGAACTATGCAAGAATATGATCAACTAAAAGAAGAACTTGGAAATCTAAACAAAGATCAAGATGTGGACCATAGTTAAAATAGATAAAAAAAAGCTAAACTTTTTTAAAGACGATCTTGCAAAAAAGCTTGGCTCTCAATGTATTTTTTACTCTCCAAAATTAATAGTGCAGAAATATAAAAATACGAAATTAATAAATAAAGAATTTCATCTTCTAGGAGATTACATTTTTTGTTTTCATAATGAGTTTAGAAATCCTTTAACTATTTGTAAATTGAAATTTACAAAAGGCCTTAAATATTTTTTAAATGGTTTTTCACAGTCACAGAATGAGATCTCAGATTTTGTCGCAAAGTGTAAAGAGGCAGAAAATCAAAAAGGATATTTATCAATTAATTTTTGTGATTTACAAAATAATAAAAATTATAAGTTTGCTTCAGGACCTTTTACTGAAAAAATATTTAAAATAATTAATTTACAAAAAAATAATATCGAGATTTTAATAGGTAATATTAAAACTAAAATAAATAAGAAAAAGTTTTTAATTAACCCAATTTAAATTTGTTTATGTACACAGTAATTGTAAAAGCATATTTTTGCATAGTGCGGAGCTTTGCCTAAATGAGAATTATTGTAACTGGAGCTGCAGGGTTTATTGGAATGCAAACTTCTTTAAGATTATTGAAATCAAAAAATAAAGTTCTCGGAGTTGATAATCTAAATAATTATTATGATAAAAATCTAAAATTGAAAAGACTACAAATTTTAAAAAAGTATAAAAATTTTAAATTTAAAAAAATTGATATAGCTGATAAAAACTTATTTAAAGTATTTAAATTTTTTAAACCAGATTATGTTGTTCATCTTGCTGCTCAAGCAGGAGTAAGACATTCGATATCTAATCCGCAGGATTATACTCACTCTAACCTCTTAGGTTTTGCAAATATTTTAGAGTTTTCTAAATTGCTAAAAGTTAAACATTTAATTTATGCAAGTAGCTCGAGTGTTTATGGAGAAAGTAAAAAATTTCCTTTAAGTGAAAAATTAACGCTTAATAAACCAATAAGTTATTATGGGGCTACAAAATTATGCAATGAGCTTATGGCCTATTCATATAGTCACTTATTTAAATTGCCTACAACTGGATTGAGATTTTTTACTGTTTATGGACCTTGGGGTAGGCCTGATATGGCTCTATTTCTATTTACTCAAGCAATAAAAAAAAGAAAAAAAATTCAATTATTTAATGGCGGAGACATGATTAGAGATTTTACTTATATTGATGACATAACGCTCTCAATAAAAAAACTCATCAAAAAAATACCCAGTATTAAAAATGGAATACCAAACAGAATTTTAAATATTGGAAGCAGCAAACCAATAAAACTAAAAAAATATATAAGCACGTTGGAAAATATTTTAAAAATTAAATCCAATAAGAATAAACTTCCAATGCAAAAAGGAGACATTAAGCATACACATGCAGATGTAAAACAATTAATTAATCTTATTAAGTTCAAGCCAAAAACAAAAATATCCAAAGGAATCAAAAACTTTGTTGATTGGTTTGATGATTATAATGTCTAATAAAAAACTATTTTCTGTCATTGGAATTGGTTATGTAGGTTTACCTTTAGCAGCGGAGCTATCAAAATCAAATTATGTTTTAGGATTTGATACAAATAAAGAGAGAATTGAGAGTTTAAAAAAGGGTTTTGATGAAACAAACGAATTCACCAAAAGTGAATTAAAATTAAAAAAAAAATTAAAGTTTTCAAATAATTCAAATGATATGAAAAACTCCGATGTATTTTTTATAACTGTGCCTACTCCAATTAAAAAAAACAATAAACCTGATCTAAGTTATTTAATAGATGCCACAAAAATTGTTGCAAAAAATTTAAAGAGAAAATCTATAATTGTTTATGAGTCAACAGTTTATCCAGGATGTACCGAGGAGGTATGCTTACCGATACTTGAAGAATTCTCAAACTTTAAGATAAATAAAGATTTTTTTTTAGCCTATTCACCTGAGAGGATAAATCCTGGAAAATCAAAATACAAATTAAATAATACAGTTAAAGTTCTTGGATGCTCAAATCATTCAACATTGTCCCTTTTAAAAAAAATTTATAAAAAAATTAGCTTAGATGTGCATACAGTGAATGACATTAAAACCGCAGAGGCAGCCAAGATAATAGAAAATACTCAAAGAGATCTTAATATAGCCTTTGTAAATGAATTATCTATAATTTTTAAAAAAATGAATTTAGATATAAACAAGGTTTTGGCTGCAGCAAATACTAAATGGAATTTTATAAAATTTGAACCTGGTTTAGTAGGGGGTCATTGCATAGGAGTAGACCCATATTACCTTACATATAAATCTGAGAAATTAAATTACAAACCTAAAGTAATTTTAGCCGGCAGAAAAATAAACGATCATATGAGTAACTATGTTGGTAAAAATGTTGTTAAATTATTGAATAATAACAAAACAAAACCAAAAATACTAATTTTGGGAGCTTCATTCAAAGAAAATTGTAATGATTTAAGAAATTCTAAAATTTTTGAAACTATTAAATTTTTAGAAAATAAGGGAATGAAGGTATACGTTTATGATCCTTTAGTTCCAAAAAATTTGCTAAAAAAAAGAGCAAAAATAGTTGTAAGCAGATTAAATAGAAAAAATTTTTTTGATGCCGCTCTTATCTCTGCAAGGCATGATGAATTTAAAAAAATTGGTATTAGAAAAATAAGAAAAAATCTTAAGAGAAAAGGTTTAGTTTTTGATTTAAAATCTACTTTTCCAAGTTCTCTCGTTGATTGGAGTTTATAATTTAATGTTAAATAATAATTGGAAGGGAAAAAATGGCCCTTTATTAATTGCTGAAATAGGAGGAAATCATGAGGGAAGTTTTTCCTATGCAAAAAAACTAACTAAACTTGCAATTAAAAGTGGAGCTGACGTAATTAAATTTCAAATTTATACTGGCGACACTTTAGTCAATAAAATTCATTCTCCAGCTAGAAATGAACATTTTAAAAAATTTCAACTTAGAAAAGATCAACATATTTACCTGGCAAAAATGTGTAGAAAAAACGGGGTAAAATATTTGTCATCAGTTTGGGATTTAAAATCTTTAGATTGGATAGATAAATATTTAGATTTTTACAAAATCGGGTCAGGTGATCTAACATGCTATCCTGTTATAAAAGAGTTTGCCAAAAGAGGTAAGCCAATAATTTTGTCTAGTGGTTTATCTAAAATGGAAGAGTTAAATAAAACAATTAAATTTTTGATTAAGCAAAATTCTAAATATAAATTAAAGAGAAATTTATCAGTTTTGCAATGCACCTCAACTTATCCGACTTTAGACGAGGAAACAAATTTAAATGTCATTAATACAATTTTAAAAAACAAGAATATAACTCCAGGGTACTCAGATCATACAATTGGAAACTTAGCACTAAAAATTGCATACTCAATGGGAGCTCAAGTTTTAGAATTTCATTTTACAGACACTAGGAAAAATAAAACTTTTAGGGATCACAAAGTGTCTTTAACTGGGCAAGAAACAGTTGAATTAATAAACGATATTAATCGAATACGAAAACTACAAGGATCAGATATTAAAAAGCCAACTAAAAATGAAATTAAAACTCAACATGTTAAATCGTTTAGAAGAGCAGTTTTTTTAAATAAGGATTGTTCTAAAGGCTATAAAGTAAAAGAAAAAGATCTAATTGCTTTAAGACCCAATGTTGGTCTGGATGCAAGAAATTATAAAAAAATTATTGGAAAAAAATTAAACAAAAATATTAAAAAACTAGAAAAAATAATTTTGAATTAAAATGACCGATTATAAAAATAATATTGTGGGAATAGGATGTGATTTTCAAAATGAAAGTGATGATAATTCTAGAAAACTAGCAATTGAAAGCTTATCTGGAGGCGAAAAGCAACGAGTTTCGTGGATGATAGACAATATGAAAGATAATAAAGCTTATAAATACAAAATAATAAATAAGAATGATTTAGAAAAAAAAAATATTTTAAAAGAACTAAATGGAAAATATTTGCTTTATAGAAAAAATTGGAAAAATCAGCCTCTCAATTCCTTTCAACAAAAAATGTACGGAGATAAATTTGAAAAAAATAACAATTCTCCTTTATGTTTTGATTTAGAAGTTGCATCGATTTGTGATCTGGCGTGTGGTTTTTGCTATAGACAGTATGTATCTACACCAGACAAAATAATGAAAAAAGATTTGGCTTTTAAATTAATCGATCAAGCCGCAGAATTAGATATTCCTTCAATGAAATTTAATTGGAGAGGTGAACCTTTGTTAAATCCACAGCTTCCCTCAATTTTAGATTACGCGAAACGTAAGGGAATTTTAGAAACTATAATCAATACTAATGCCACAAAACTTGACGAAAAAATGTCAGAAGAAATTATTAATTCAGGGCTTGATATAATGATCTATTCTTTTGATGGTGGCACAAAGGATATTTATGAAAAAATGCGCCCAGGTAGATTTGGTAAAAATAGTTTTGATGTTATTTATAAAAATATCAAAAACTTTAGTAGAATAAGAAATAAATTAAAATCAAAATTTCCTAGAACTAAAATTCAAATGATACTTACAGATGAGACAAGAAAAGCTCAAAAAGAGTATTTTAATCTATTTAAAGATATCGTCGACGAAGTTTCTGTTAAACAGTACACTGAGAGAGGTGGAAACTTAAGTGATTTGGACAAACAATTTGAAGAAGAGATTAAAAGTCAAAAAGAAGAATTAACGAGCAAATATGGAAAAGATGCTGTTCTAATGAAGGACTCAAAAGACAATATTTATATTTCCGAAGGAAGGTTACCTTGCGAACAACCTTTTCAAAGATTATTGACTACGTATGATGGAAAAGTAGGAATGTGTTGTTACGACTGGGGAGCAACTCATACTGTTGGTTATCTTGATAAACTAGGTTTTGAAAATGGAGATAAAGAATATTTAAATGTTAAAAAGAAGGCTGATGAAAAGTCTAAAGGTTTTGAAATGATGAGTTTAGAAATGCCAAAGAAACATAATTTACCAGAAAAAAAAGTTCAAAATTTAAAAAAAATTTGGCATGGAAAAGAGATTAATAAAGTAAGAAAAGCGCATATTGATGACAAAGCAGGTGAAGTAAACATTTGCAAAATATGTCCCTTTAAAGAAACATATAAGTGGAAAAAAATCTCATAACATCTAATACAAAAATTATCGCAGAAATAGCTAACTCCCATCAAGGAGACGCGGACCAGGCTATTAGGCTTGCAAACAAATGTATCGAAGCTGGAGCCGATGCCATAAAATTTCAAGTATATTTTGCTGAAGAGTTGTTACATGTTAATCACCAAAGATTTCAACATTTTAAAAAACAATCATTCAATCCTTCTGAATGGAATGCAATTTTTAAAAAGATAAAAAAAAAGAACTCCAAAATTTATTGTGATGTTTTTGGATTGCAATCATTGGCAATTGCAAACAATAAAAAAGTTGATGGTTTTAAAGTTCACTCTTCTGATTTAATAAATAAAAATTTGTTAGATGAACTTTCTAGAATTAAAAAAAAAGATATTTTTTTGTCATCTGGAGGAAGCACTTTGAGAGAAATATCTTATGCAGTGAATATTTTTAAAAAAAATAAAATCAAACCAGTTTTAATGCATGGCCATCAAAGCTATCCTACAAAAATAAAAGATACTAATCTGAATCGGATCAATTTATTAAAAAATATTTTTAAACAAAGTTGTTTTTATGGATATCAAGATCACATCGCAGGAGACGATGAAATGAGTAGTATTATACCTCTTGTTTCTTTATCTTTTAATATAGATTTTATTGAAAAACATGTAACTTTAAATAGAGCAAAAAAAGGAGTGGACTATTTTTCCTCTATAGAACCAAAACAACTCAAAAAATTTATAAGTCAAACTAATGAAGTAAAAAAAAGCTTTGGTATTAATCAATTTAATTTTAGTAAAAGTGAAAAAAAATACAGAAATGAGGTTAAAAAAATTTGGTATTTTAAGAAGAATTTAAAAAAAAATAAAAAAATATCAAAAAAAAATTTAATAATGTTGAGACCCCCGTCACCAAATATTGCACCAGCTTTTATTGAACAATTTGAAAAATCAAATTTAAAAGAAAATTATAAAAAAAATACCTGTGTTTCTTATTCAGTCACTAATAAAAATAAAGTTGGAGCTATAATAGTATCACGTTTAAAATCACAAAGACTTCCAAATAAAGCTCTCAAATTAATAAATGAAGAACCATTAATTACTCATTTAATACAAAGATTAAAATTAGCAAAAAATGTAGACAAGATAGTTTTAGCAACAACAAAAAATAATGAGGATTTAAAAATTTGTAATATAGCTAAAAGCAATAAAATCAATTTTTTTAGAGGAGAAGAAAAAAATGTTTTAAAAAGAATGTATGATGCTGCAAAAAAGTTTAATTGCAATATTGTGATAAGAGTTACAGGAGATGATATTTTAATAGACCCTGTTTATTTAGATAAGTTAATAAAATATCATTTAGATAGTAATTTAGAATATTCAAATAATAAAGAATTGCCAGGAGGGACAGAAGTTGAAATATTTAATTTAGATATTTTAAAATTTCTACTAAATACAATAATTGATATTAATAATACAGAATATTTAACATTTTTCATTCAAGAACATTTAGATCAATTTATAACTGGAAGTTTAAAAGTTTTAAAAAAACATAAATCAAATAAAAGCCTCACTATTGATACCTATGAAGATTATATATTTGTAAAAAAATTTTTAAAAGAGATGAAAAAGAAAAATTTAAAATATGAATATACTCTTGATGATATTATGAAATTTTTAATTATAAATAATAAGAAAAAACAAAAAATAAAAAACTCAATAAATGTGAATACGGAATTAAAGTGGGAAAAAATAGTAAATTAATTATCCAGCCTTTAGTGACAGTTTATATAACTAACCATAACTATGGCAGTTATCTAAAAAGAGCAATTCAAAGTGTTTTAAATCAAACTTTGAAGAATTTCGAATTAATAATTATTGACGATGGATCAACCGATAATTCAAAAAAAATAATTAACAGCTATAAAAAAAATAACAAAATAATTAAGATTTTCCAAAAAAATAGAGGATTAACAGTTTCAAATAATTTAGCTCTCAGGCTTTCTAAAGGCAAGTATATCATGAGATTAGATGCTGACGACTGGTTGGATAATAATGCGCTAGAAGTTATGTCTAACACTTTGGAAAGAAGGCCAGAAGTAGGTTTAGTTTTTCCAGATTATTTTGAAGTTGATCGCACAGGAAAAATTATAAATCTTGTAAGAAGACATAACTTTAAAAAAGTGAAACTTCATGATCAACCTGCACATGGAGCATGCACCCTTATTAGAAGAGAGTGTTTAGAGAAAATTGGGGGATATAGTGAAAAATATGATCGACAAGATGGCTACTACCTTTGGATAAAATTTATACAAAGATATAAAGTTTTAAATATAAATTTGCCTCTCTTTTTTTATAGAAAACATGCCAATAGTTTAAGCAATAATGAGGAAAAGATACTATCTACAAGATCAAATATAATTAAATCAAACTTATCTAAAAAAAGTTTAAAAAAGAAAGCTTTAGCAATTTTACCGATCAGAGGACTAAATATAAATCCTGGTTCATATGTTTTAAAAAGATTAAAAGGCAAGCCTTTAGTATTATGGATTATTGATAGTTTAATAAAAGCTAAAAATATTTCAAAGATAGTAGTAACCTCGCCTGACAAAAATATTCTTAGTTTTTTAAAAAAAAAATATAAAAGTAAAATTTTAACTCATAAGAGAGATGAAAAATTAGGAGGAATAAATATTGAGTTAGACAAAACTTTAAAACTTGCTTCAAGTTATGCTAAAAAAAATAGAATTATGTTTGATTATATCTTTCAACTTAGTTACAAAACTCCATTTATAAAAAGTACTGATATAGATGGTTTTGTAAATTTAATTGATTTTTTTAATACAGATCAAGTTTTAGCTGTTCGTAACGAATTTGAACCAATATTCAAACATGATGGTAATGGTTTAAAATCTATTAATGTAAACTCAAATTTAAAATTAGAAAGAGATCAAGTTTACAAAGGTATAGATGGAATAAGAGTTTTTAGAAAAAAATTTATCGGTAAAAATAATAAAATTTTTAAAACTGGACATTATATTTTAGACCAAAAATCAGCTCACGTTATTAACAATGAATTGGAGTGGAAAATAGCTAGTATAATATAAGCAATAAGTAAATTTTATTGTAATTTAAATTATGAAAACTATAGGTTTATTAGGAAGCGGAAAGATCGCTTTAGAATATGCTAAGGTAATTAAAGATTTGGGATATTCTATAAATTTTGTATCCTCATCATCACAAAACTCAAAATCTTGGAAAAAATTTGTTAGAGCGAATCCAAAAGTAAGATACATGAATACAAATTCAATCATCAAAGATAAGAGGATTAACTATATTTTTTCTTTTTTACCACATATAAAACAGATGGATTACTTTCCAAAACTTTTGAGTACAAAAAAAAATATTTTTTTTGAAAAACCTTTTTTTAATAATGCAAAAAAATTTGAAAAATTAATTTTAAAAAATAAAAGAAATCTTAAAAATAAATACATATCTTTTAATAGAAGATTTTATGATGTAGTAAATATTTTAAAAAAAAGAGTAAATAGAAAAGATGATATTAAATTAATAAGAGTAAATATTTCTGAGAATTTTTCTAAGAAAACTTTAAATAAAAGTTATAAATTTAAAAAAAATTTTCCATATTTTGGATCTTCTTCTCACATGATAGATTTACTTTTCTATCTTTTTAAAAATATAAGATATGAAAAAAATTATGCTAAAATAAATTCTAAAAATTATCCATCAAGGCACATAATTCTTAAGTGTAATAAGGGAACTCCAATTTTCTTATTTATCGAGAAAAATGCGCCTTTAAAAAATGGGATTGAGATAGTTTTTGACGATGACACAATTTGGTCTTTAGCTCCTATTGAAAGAATTAGAGTGTATAAAGGATATGATGTAAAAAAGTCTAATCATAAAAACATTAATTATCTTAACTATGAACAAAAATTGATTTATGAAAAACAAGAAAAATCTTATTTTAAACCTGGATTAAAAGGAACTGTTCAAAATTTTTTGAAAAAGAAGAATTATAAAATTAATTTTAGAGAACATTTAGATTATTTAAAATTATATGAAAAAATATTTTAGTAAAAAAATTAGATGCCTGCCGCAAATCAAAGAATTTGCTAAAAAAAGAATTCCTATAAAAACTTGGAATTGGTTAGAAAATGGTTCTGAATGGGGAAATACCGCACAAATAAATAAAAATGATTTTAAAATAAATAAAAATGATTTTAAAAAAATAAAAATTGTTCCAAAGATATTTAGATATAATTCAAAAACTTTTGCTGCTGACAATTTTTTAAACTCAGTTTTGCCTATTCCTTTAATCATTGCCCCAATGGGTCACTTAACTCAGTTTCATAAAGATGGAGAGGCAGAACTTGCATTGGGAGCAGAAAAATCATCTACATTTATTACTATTAGCGCTCTAACAAGATTAAATTTAAATGAAATCAGAAATAAGTCAAAATCTTCAAAAATTCTTTATCAACTATATTTTTATAATAGTAAAAGTTGGATTGAAAAAGAGATAAAAAAAGCAGTTAAGATTGGTGTTAAGGGATTTGTTTTTACGGTTGATAGTCCAGTAGCAAGCAAAAAATATCAAACACTTACTGATAATTACGATGCAAGAAAATTTGGAAGAAGATCAAATTATTCTAATATTAATAAAAAGATTATTTTACCAAAATGGAATGATATTAAATGGATAAAAAAAATTATTAAAAATAAACCACTTTTCATTAAAGGAATAATGGACCCAAATGATGCTAAAAAAGCAATGAAATATGGTGCAGATGGAATTTGGGTTTCAAACCATGGTGGTAGAGTTTTTGAGTCTAATGTTTCTTCTTTAGAAATGTTACCCCTTATAAGAAAAAAAATAGGTAAAAAAAAATTAATTATATTTGATGGTGGAGTAAGAACTGGTTCAGATATTTTAAGAGCTAATTTATTAGGAGCTAATATAGTTGCTATCGGGCGACCAGCAATCTACGGTCTTATAGCTAATGGAAGTGACGGAGTTAAAAAAACTTTCGATTTTTTCAAAGAAGAATATTTTCTATCTAAAAAACTTTCTGGTCATTAGTAATCAATGTGTGGATTTATAATTACGAATAATAGAATTCAAGTAAATAATTATAAAAACTTATTGGAACATAGAGGGCCAGACCAATTTGGATTTTATGATGGAGATTCTTTAAAAATTCTATTTAATCGATTAGCAATTATTGATTTAAGCAAGAGATCAAATCAACCATTTAAATTTAAAAATTTTTTGATTGTATTTAATGGTGAAATTTATAACTACATTGAATTAAAAAAAGAATTAGAAAAAGTTGGTTATAAATTTAAAACATCTTCCGATACTGAGGTTTTATTATACAGTTATTTATTTTGGGGAAAAAGAAGTCTTCAAAAATTGGAAGGCATGTTTGCTTTTGCAGTTTATGATACAAAAAATAAAAAAATTTTTATTGCTCGTGATAGATTTGGAATAAAACCATTATTTTATCATTTAAGTGGTGAAAAATTCATAATTGCATCTGAAAAAAAAGCACTTTTTGAGATAGGTGTTAAAAAAAAAATAAATGATAAATCGATTAAGAATTTTCTTATAAATGGAGTTTATCAAAATGATGAAAGCACTTTCTATGAGAACATTTTTTCATTAGAACCTGGCTGTTGTTTGGAGATCATTAATAATAAAATTAGAAAATCTAAATGGTTCAATTTTGCACCAAAAACAATAAGAAATTTAAAATTTGATGATGCTAAGAGTGAACTAAATCATTTAATGAATAGATCAATAAATTTTTGTCTAAGATCTGATAAAAATATTTCAGTTGCTGTAAGCGGAGGAGTAGACTCATCAGCAATGATTTACAAACTTATTGAAAATAAGAATTCGATTGTAACTTCTTTAGTACATTGGAGTTGTGATGATAAAAATGATGAACAAAAGTATGCAAAAAAATTAGCTAAAGAATTAAAAAAAAAAATTACAATATCACATTTTAAAAAAGAAGATTTTTATAATTATTTAAACAAATGTATGAGTTCTATAGAAGAGCCTTTTGGAGGTTTAGCTGTAATGTCAAGCGTAAAAACATTTGAAAACCTTAAAAAAAAAAAGATAAGAGTTATGTTAGATGGAAATGGCATTGATGAAATTTTAGGTGGTTATATGCATCATGTAAATGCATATAAAAATAAAACTCTTGATTACAATATTCAACCAGTCCAAGGATTAAAAATTAATTTTCCTCTAAGAATTTTTAAAAATAAAAAAGATTTGGCAAGCATCAATAAGTTTAAAATAAAAAAAAAATTTAATGATCCTTTAAAAGACTCAATGTACAATGATTTAACTGGATCAAAATTAAGAAGAGCACTTTTACAACAAGATCATATTAGTATGACTTATTCTATCGAAAGTAGATTTCCATGGTTAAATAATGAATTAGTTGATTTTTGTTTTGGATTACCAAACAATTTTTTAGTAAAAAATAATATTGGTAAATTTATTTTGAGAGATACTATTAAAGAAAAATTGATGCAATTACCTAAAAGAGCCGCCCAATCACCCCAAACAAAATGGATGAAGGAATTTATATTGCAAAATCTCATAAGAAATTTAAATAACGATACTTTATTTTTTGATTTAGATATATTTGACAAAACAAATCTCTTAAAAGAGCTAAATATTTGGTCCAAAAGCAACTCTACAAATTCAGTTTTCCCTTGGTATTTTTTAATGACCTACTCGTTTATAAGACAAAATATAATCAATTAAAATTTTCATAATACAATGATCTATTATTTGAGATATGCACTTAGATCTAAGTGGGTTTTTCTTAAACCTCCTAAAAAAGATATATTGATTTATGATGGTTTGCCAAAAATTGATTATTTTTTAGATAAAAACAATATAACGTATTTTAATAAAAGAAATTCAGTCAATATATTTATTTTATTTAAAACTTTAATACAAGATGGCTTTAAAAATATTAAAGAAAATTACATTAAAAACTATTTTAATTTAGTTTCACCAAAAATAGTAATGACCTCAATAGATAATAATTTATCTTTTTTTAAATTAAAATATATTTACAATGAACCTAAGTATATTTGTATACAAGGATCATTAAGAGATAAATTCTTTTTAGAACAGTGTAGAAAATATTATAAAAAAAATAAAAAAAAACTCTTTGCTGATTATTTTTTTGTTTATGGTAAAAATGATTTAATTAAATTAAAAAAATATATTTCAACTAAGTTTATCATCAACGGATCATTTAGAAATAATTTATTTTCAAAAAAAATAAAAAAAACCAATATAAAAGAAATGATATTTATTTCTCAAGCATCAAATAAATTTTTTTTTGATCAAGAAAAAACATTAGTTTATAAATTAATAAAAATATCAAAAAAACTTAATTTAAAATTTTTATATTTACTAAAAAATGAGAAAAATAGTCAATTTCTTAATCATATAAAAAACTATTTTAAAAAATTAAATGTCGAAGGTCAGTTGAAATATTTTATACGGGACACTAAAAAATTAAGCAATAAAAGCATTAGCTATAAAAAAAAGAAAGATCAATACAACCTTTTAAATAAACCAGCTATTTTTTTGTCATTAAGTTCAACCTTTGCTTTTGAAGCAATATCTAGAAAACAAAAAGTTATTTTTTTCCCCATCAATAGCTTTCCAACCGAAAAATATATTCTTTCTGAAAAGTATAAAAAAAACGGACCTTTTTGGCTTAGTAATAGATCTAGTGCAAAGATAGAGGCTAAAATAAAAAAAGTAATTAGCATGACCGATATTGAATTATCTAAATCAATAAAAAAAAATATTTCAGATATTATTGTTTTTTCTCCTAAAAATAAAAATTTAGAAACTACTTTGAAAAAACTTAAAGTTTACTCTTAAATATATTTTTATTAATTCGAATGATAAAAAAACTAATTCACATTCTCAATAAAAAACAAAAAACATCATTATTTTTCTTGATGATTTTGACAATTGTTGCAATGATATTAGAAGTTGCATCTTTAGGTTTAATAATTCCTTTTATTCAAATTTTAGTTGAAGATAATTTAAGTCCTAAAATAGTTGAAGCATTCAACTTTTTAAACATTTATCCATCATCAAAAAACCAAGTATTAATAATAATACTCTCAGCAGTTGGCTTTCTATTTTTGTTAAAAGTAATTTTTTTAACTTACTTTTCATATGCGCAAGTTAAGCTTAAAACTAACTTAAAAATTTCTCTTTCGGATCAACTATATACTAAATACATAATGAAGCCTTACAATTATCATTTAAAAAATAATTCATCAAAGTTAATTAGAAATATTGATGAAATTAGTTTTGTGGTTGAATTAATTCATTCTGTTATTACCGTGATGTTAGAAATTGTAGTTTTTCTAGGCATACTTCTTTTATTGCTTTTTTATGAAACACTAGGATCTATATTTATAATGTTATTTTTCGGTACTTTTGGCTTTTTATTTTTCTATAAAGTTCAAATTAAAGCAAAAACATGGGGTGAAGCTCGTCAAATTCATTCAGGCTTACGTATAAGATTTTTGAGAGAAGGATTTAGATCAATAAAAGAAATAAAAATTTTACAGAGAGTAAAAGAGATTGTAAAAATTTTTACAGAAAATAATAAGTTATTAAGCAATTATGAATTGAAACAAAATTTTATCAATACATTGCCTAGACTATGGCTCGAGTGGTTGGTGATCGTAGGTTTTGTTCTTTTAACTATATTTATGATCTTTTTAGGTAGAGAATCGAATTATATAGTCTCACTACTTGCAGTATTTGCTGCAGCATCATTTAGAATAATACCATCATTAACAAGAATAATGGCTTCAACTCAAAAAATAATATTCTATGCGCCAACTATAAACTCTACATTTGATGAATTTGATAAATCAGACTCTAAAGATTTAGAAAACAAAAGCTTAGAAAGAAAAAGAGTTATTATTAAAGATAGAATTTCTATAAAAAACATAAGTTTCAAACACTCAGATTCGTCAACTAATATTTTTGAAAATTTAAATCTAGATATTCCAGTTGGAAGCACAGTAGGAATTTTTGGTGAAAGCGGAATAGGAAAAACAACTTTAATTAATATCATTTTAGGATTGATTAAACCTTCAATTGGAGCAATTGAAGTGAATGGTGTTAGTATTTACAAAAATATTGAGGACTGGCAGAAACAAATTGGATACGTTCCTCAAGATACTTTTTTAACGGATGACACAATAAGAAAAAATATTGCGTTTGCTATTCCCGATAATGAAATAGATGATGAGGCTGTTAAAAAGGCCATTAAAGACTCTAAACTTGATAAATTTGTTCAAAATTTAGAGCATAATTTTAATACAAAGGTCGGAGAATTTGGAGACAGGATATCTGGCGGCCAAAGACAAAGAATAGCGATAGCCAGATCATTATATAATAATCCAAAAATTCTTATTTTTGATGAATTTACAAATTTTTTAGACTCCACAACTGAAAAAGAAATCATCAATGAAGTAAATGCGCTTAAAGGAAAAAAGACAATAATTATGATAACTCACCGTCTATCAACATTAGAAAAATGTGACAAAGTTTATGAAATTGATAAACACGGTATAAAAATTCACTAAAACAATGAAAAGAAAAATTTTATTAATTGGTGGAGCAGGTTATATCGGAACTGTTGTAACAAAATATTTCTTACAAAAAGGGTTCCATGTTACATGCCTAGATAACTGTATATACAAAAATTCATCATCTATTGATGAATTTAGAAAAAATAATAAATTTGAATTTATTTTTGGTGATTTACGTAATGAAAAATTGATAAGTGAATTATTAGATAAATGTGATGCATTAATTATTTTAGCTGGATTAGTCGGTGATCCAATAACAAAAAAATACCCGGAATTATCCGAAGAAATAAATTTTAGTGGAACTAAAAGATTAATTGATTTAAGTAAAACTAAAAAAATTGAAAACTCAATTTTTGTATCAACTTGTTCTAATTATGGTTTGAGCGAAACTGACAAATTGTTAGATGAAGATACTCCTCTAAATCCTCTTTCCTTATATGCTAAGCAAAAAGTAAGAATAGAAAAATACATTCTCTCATTAAATAATGAAGAAAATTTTAATCCGACAATATTAAGATTTTCCACGGCTTTTGGTCTTTCCCCAAGAATGCGTTTTGATCTTACTATTAATCAGTTTACAAAATCAATTCTTTTAAATGAAAAATTAGAAGTTTTTGACTCAAATACCTGGAGACCATACTGTCATGTAAAAGATTTCGCTTTAGCACTTGAAAAAGTATTAGAAGTAGATCAAAAAATTACAAGTTTTGAGGTTTTCAATGTTGGTGGAGATAAAAATAATTTTACAAAAAAACAAATTACTGAAAAAATCATTAGCCATCTTCCAGATAATAGCGAGGGTATATTTTTCACTAATAAAAAATCAGACCCCAGAAATTACAAAGTTAATTTTTCAAAAATTGAAAAAAAATTAAATTTTAGGATTAAATATACTGTTAGTGAAGGCATAGAAGAAATCATCAATTATTTAAAAAATTCAAAAAAAAATAAATCTTTTCTAAAAGAAGAATTATATGGCAACTACTCTATAGAGTTGTAAATTATGGAAGATAAAATTATTTTTAAAATTTTGAAATCTATTAAAAATGTAGTTGGACCTGGCAGCCATCAATTGCATGAGCCTACATTTTCTAATGAAGAGACTAAAATATTGAATAAAACTATAAAAAGTAAATTTGTTTCATCTGCTGGGAAATATGTTGCGGATTTTGAGAATAAATTTAAAAGATATGTTAAATCTAATAATGCGATAGCCGTAGTGAATGGAACGCAGGCGATATTTATATCATTAAAAATTTGTGGAGTTACAAAAAATGACGAGATCTTAGTTCCTGCTTTAACATTTGTTGGCACAGTGAACGCAATCAATTATACTGGTGCTACACCACATTTTATAGACTCTGAAATTAAGAGTTTTGGGGTTGATAGTAAAAAATTAGAAAATTATCTAAATAGAATTACATTTATTAAAAATGGCAAATGTATAAATAGGAAAACAAAAAAGTGTATTAAAGCTATTTTGCCAGTTCACATTTTTGGACATGCATGTGATATAGAAAATATAGTAAGAATTGCTAAAAAATTTAATTTAAAAGTAATTGAAGATGCAGCAGAAGCCCTAGGAAGTTTTTATAAAAATAAACATCTTGGGACTTTCGGAGATATTGGATGTTTTAGTTTTAATGGAAATAAAATAATTACCACAGGTGGTGGTGGAATGATTGTTTTAAAAAACAGAAATATTGCAAAAAAAATCAAACATTTGACTACAACAGCAAAGTTAAAACATAAATGGGAGTATGATCATGACGAAGTCGGGTATAATTTTAGAATGCCTAGCATCAACGCAGCTTTAGGCTTAGCTCAACTAAAAAAAATAAATTTTTTTTTAAAAGCCAAAAGAAAATTATACCAAATCTATTTAAAAAATTTTACAAATATTGATGGAGTAAAGTTATTCCAAGAACCTTTAAAATCAAAAAGTAATTATTGGTTACAGACTATAGTTTTAGATAAAAATAAAATGAAAAAGAAAAATAAAATTTTAAAGTCACTTCATGAAAACAAAATATTTTGTAGACCTGTGTGGAAATTGATTTCTGATTTAAAACCTTACAAAAATTGTCCAAAAATGAACTTATCTGGCTCAAAAGAAATTTACAAAAGATCAATTAATATGCCTAGCAGTTCACATTTAGCTTAAAATGAAAAATTTAATTCTTATAGGAGCAGGGGGTCATTGTGTTTCTTGTATCGATGTTATTGAAAAAGAAAATAAATTTAAGATATTCGGACTTATTGACAAAAAACAATTTAAAAATCCATATTATAAAATTGTTGGAAATGACAAAGATTTAAAAAAAATATTTTCTAAAGTACAAAATATGCTTATTACTTTAGGACAAATTGAACAATTTCATTTAAGAAAAAAATTATTTAATGAAGCAAAAAAAATAGGCTTTAAGTTTCCCACAATTATTTCACCTTTGGCCTATGTTTCAAAAAAAGCTTTTGTTGATGAAGGAACTATCGTGATGCATGGAGCAATAATTAATGCTGGCGCAAAAGTTGGTAAGAATTGTATTATAAACTCTAAAGCTTTGGTTGAACATGATGCTAAAATCGGAAATAACAGCCATGTCTCTACTAGATCAACACTTAATGGTGGCGTCATTGTTGGAAACAACTGCTTTATTGGTAGCCACTCGGTAGTTAAGCAAAGTATTAAAATTGAAAACAATTCTTTTATTAATGCAAATTTATTTATTAATAAAAATATAAAAGCTAATTCAAAAATTTATGAGTAAAAATAAATGCTTAATAATTGCGGAAATAGGAGTAAATCACAACGGCAGTTTAAAAATTGCAAAAAAATTAATTGATGCAGCAAAAAATGCTGGTTGTGATTACGTAAAATTTCAATCTTTTAAGGCTGACAATTTAGTTAGAGAGAGTCTAAAATTAGTAAATTATCAAAAAAAAAATCTCAAAAAAAATATAACCCAAATTAAAATGCTTAAAAGTCTAGAGCTTTCAGAGGTTAAACATAAAATAATTATCAAATACTGTAAAAGAAAAAAAATCTCATTCTTATCTAGCCCTTTTGACAATGAAAGTTTAGATCTTCTTTTCAAATTGAAGTCATTTAATATAAAAATTGCCTCTGGAGAAATTACCCACTACGCACTATTGAAGAGTGCTGCAAAAAAAGCAAAAAAAATTTTTTTATCTTCAGGAATGTCAAACTTAAATGAAATCAAAACTGCTTTAAAAATATTAAAAAAATATGGTCCTAAAAACAAAGAAATTTATGTATTACATTGTCATTCCGACTATCCTACTAAAATTAATGATGTAAATCTTAGAGCGATGAGCACTATTAAAAAAAAAATGAACATTGAAGTGGGGTATTCTGATCATACTTTAGGCAACGAAACATCTATCGCTGCAATTGCAATGGGAGCTAAAGTTATAGAAAAGCACATTACATTAAATAAAAAAATGAAAGGACCAGATCATGCCGCTAGTATGGAGCCAAAA
>MDTG01178656.1_pt1 | contig 19541 bp, 16 predicted proteins | sample 811421 | NCBI WGS metagenome assembly MDTG01 (sample SAMN05326645, study PRJNA326480) | marine metagenome | isolation source: seawater | place: Pacific Ocean: South East | collected 2011
AAGACTCAGGGCCTCCTCTCTCAACCTTTCCATGAGATCGGGTGAACTTGCTTCAACATTTAGGCGCAAAAGTGGCTCAGTGTTAGAGCCTCGTACGTTAAGCCACCAGAAGTCTCCCCCCTCTTCAGCGGTTACTGTTAGGCCATCCATAAAATCCAACTCTCCCCTCGACTCGAAAGCGTCTCGCACTGCTTGGATGCTTGCGGCCTGATCCGAAACTGTCGAATTAATCTCACCCGATTCTGAGTATCGTGAAAATTGAGGGACCAAATCCGACAGCAAGGAGTTGGATTGGCCAAGCTCAGCTAAAACGTGGAGGGCGGCCAGCATACCGTTGTCGGCTCCCCAAAAAGATTTGAAATAATAATGAGCCGAATGCTCTCCACCAAAGACAGCACCCGATTCATTCATGGTTTGCTTGATGAGGGAGTGGCCGACCGGGGTGCGAATTGGAAATCCTCCGCTCTCCGAAATCACCTCGGCAACTGCTCGGGAACATATCAAATTATGAATCACTCGAACATCTCCCGCATTCTCGAAAACTCGAGCACGCTGAATTTCTCGTTTTGCGACCATTCCGGCAATAGCGCTGGGCGAAACCGGGTTACCGTTGTCATCAACAACAAAGCATCGGTCAGCATCGCCGTCAAAGGCTAATCCAATATCGGCCTTGTTAGCTAAGACTGCCTTCCTCAAGTCCACAAGATTCTTTGGCTCGAGTGGATTCGGTTCATGATTAGGGAATGACCCATCCAACTCAAAATAAAGGGGAACTATTTCTACATTCTTTATTGGCAATCCCACAGAATTTTGAAAAATAGCAGGAACAGTCAAACCTGCCATGCCGTTTGCCGCGTCTACGACGACTCGCAGAGGACGGGATGAGTCCAGCGGAACCAACCCTCGGAGAAAACTGGCGTAGTCATGTAAAACAGATTCCTCGATAAACTTGCCTTCGGCATTTCCATAATCAACTTTTCCAGAAATATATTGGTCAGCTTTGTCCCTGATCTCAGCCAAACCGGTCTCAAGGCTTATTCCTCTCGCCCCCTCGCGGCAAAACTTTATTCCGTTGTAATCAGCCGGATTGTGGCTCGCGGTGAACATTACAGCTGGCACCCCCCGGATACCTGAGGCGTAGTAAAGCATGTCGGTAGAACACAAGCCAATTGAAGTCACATTCGACCCATGGGAGCGAGCGCCCTCGCAAAAAGCGTGCGCTAGGTCCGGCGAAGACGCGCGCATGTCATGCCCCAAAATCATTGTTTGACCATGGCCAACGACCACCTCGGCAAAAGCCGCTCCCAGAGCCTTAACAACCTCTGGAATGAGCTCAGATTCGACTAGTCCTCTAACGTCGTAAGACTTTACGACCGTCGAAAGAATACTGCTACTCATAATTCAAGCCTAGCGAGCTGATGGCTAAGCCCCCGTAGCATTGAACTTTCCTGATTTAGAGTCGCCCCTGGAGAGAACCAATGGACATCCCCAGCCGATTGACCAAGGGGAGTTGGTTTTCGCAAGGGAGCAAATTTGGCCGATGAGCTCGACGAACCTGCCTGTCAACGAACCCTGATGCTCACAGATTCCTGAGGAGCTGGGGTTGGTAATACCTGGAAATTACCGATTGCCCTGGAATCTCGGACAGACACAGCAGCGGCAACGGGGGCAGAGGACACAATTTCGTGGGCCCCGGAAACTGGCCGCGTAAAAGTTCCTCCCGGGGGTAGCTCAACATCGCGGCCATCAAAACTGAGTGCCACTGAACCCGAGCTCGGATTAACAAATGTTATCCGGGATTCACCCTCGGAGGGCACCGCCAAAGCCGCAAGACCATGAAATGTAAATGATGACCCAACCCAGCTAAAATCCGTCTGCCCCTCGTCCCCGGTTCCCTGACGAACAGCCGCTACAACTGGATCTGAAGAGCGAACCACAATTGCTTTGTCTCCTGTTGCGATTGAATCAAGACTAAAGTCCAAAACTTGGCCAGCCGTCAGTTCCAACTTCGTGACCGTCTCCTCACCTGATTCACCTAGGACCGATAGAGCAACTACAGCATCGTGTTGAGGCGCAAGCAGTCGGATCGCGTTCCCAAAATCCAAATATCCCTCGTTAGCACGTATCAGGCCTACTAGCTCCGCCGATGGGAAATGGACTGCTGGAATTAATCGGTCCGAACTGGGTTCAGGTTGCCCCGTTATCACGGCCAACCCATCAGGCTCCAGGCCTCTAAAAATTGAAGCATGTAATGTGGCGACAACAGCTGATCCCGAGCTGCTCACCCGAACTACGGGGGCGGATTCATCCGGCGCCATACCGGCGAGTGAAAGTACCCTCTGAGTACCGGCCTTGACCAATAAACCTTTACTCAACGGAGAGTAGATCGGACCGTTCAAGCCCCATATATCGATGTCAACAAGAGCCGAGGTCTCTCCTGGATTTGAGATAGAAATCGCAGCCTGTCTGCCGGTGGTGGTATCTCCTCCGACAAGCCATGTCGAAAATTCGGGATTTCTGCATTCAGCAACAGCTAACCCTCGGACATTCAGATTTGAAAGATTTTGGTAACTGACGGCAGCCAAAGGTGCGTTTTCAGCAGCCTGAGAAACAAAAATGGGAAAAGCGCTACTCGAATCACCCCCAAGAGAAAATCCATCCAGAGCGGATGTGGTCTCCAACTTGGATAAATCGGCAGTCTTAGCGGCAACACGAATTTGAGCTGCGCCATAAGTGACAACGTCTGAACTACCCGAACCATAGGACAGACCTGCCCCCATACAAAGAACGTTGTGGTCTGGCTCGGCCGGCATAACTTCAATCTCCAACATTCCGGGAGCCGGGCCACTCAGGCCCCTTATAAGGGACTCGGGAACTGAAGAAGCCGCCATCATTAGGCCTGAAGCGATTAGCACTAAAGCAGTCACAGCAGCGAAAGTCCGACCGGCGAGACCCCTATCACCGTGCTGAGGGAGAGATTCACTCATATTTATCAGCCTTCCCGGCGGTCGACTGCAATCGATAAGCAGGGTTTCCCGCAGACACTGCCAACCCACGATCGCTCGGAAAGCCCAGAATAATTATAAGAAAAACCAGAATTATTAGTGGCAGAGTTGTCTGGTCAGGCCTAGGCGCTGAATTCATAGCCGGTGCTGCAGGCGGGTTTTTTACCTGCCAAAGATGACCTTTCTCGGTCTCACTGGTCGAAACGAACTCGACTCGCTCTCCCATGACTCCGGAGACCTCGCCCCCAAAGCCATCGCGAAGTAGCACAAACGAAATTCCATACTTTTCCAGAAGGGGCACTGGGTCAGCCGCACTTGGTTGAACCAACATCGCGGTCAACCTCGCCAAATCTTTATCTCGCTCTTGCGCAATCGGGAGACGCCCCCTAACTAGCGTTGAACTCTCCATCAGCGTTAGCCCAGTTCCATTTTCTAGCGAAACGTAATAGTAATCACCTACAACATCAACAACCAGTGTCTTTACTTCAGGGTTCCGGGAGGCCTCGGCTGCGACAATAGCTGGAACTTGATGGGGAGTCGACTGAGCTAAAACTTTAGAGCTACCCGACCACGATTGAACCGACAAAAAAGCAGGAAAAACTAAAGACAAAATAACTAGCGTCAAACCGAGTATCCGGACCAAGTTAGGTTGACTTACGGCGGAGAAGTTCTCTGGGTCTCGATGAGAATTAAGGCTGCCGAGAAAAGTACCAGAGCCCAAAACTAAACCAAGGGTAATCACGCCCACCGCAGGCCCTGGCCAAACGAAAACTTCAGCATCTGCTCGGTAACCGGAGAACAAAAAAGGGGCCGCTGAAGCAGCAAGAAGACCTGAAGAGACAGAAACCCCCACCATTAGGCTCGACTGAGCTCGGCCGACCGCCAAAGATAGAATTGCCATTATTGTTAGGACCGCTCCTAGGCAGAAGAGAATGATCCGGCCCCAGCTATCGAAAGTGCCTAATTCCCCAAAAGTAGAAAGCGAAACGGCCTCAGGCCAACCAAAAAATGAGTGCCACCAAGGCGCAGGGTCGTAGCTAACAGCCGGTCCAGGGTCAGCAAAGAGAACTCCCCAGCCCGCCCACCAGTTTCCAATTTGCTGGTCGGCCCATGCCGAGAAGCGGGGTAGGGCAAGCAGTGCTGAAGGAGCAATCACTAAAGGCAAAAACCCCGCGACCATTCGAACAGGATTCTTGAGGGCGCGCAAAATTGTAACCACCAAGACCGTAGTGATTACAATTACCCAAAGTGAAGGCACGGCAGCCGTTATGACGAGCGTCGCAATCGAGGATTGCCCAATTCTTTGCCATGACTGGTGAGCCGTAATAACTGCGCCCAAGAACCAAGGAAGGAAAAGCAGCCCAATTAGAGCTGCCACTCGACCATCAGATACTGCTAACAGGATGGGCGGGCTTGTGCACCAAATGAAAGATGAAATCCATCGGATCCACGGTTGGTGAAAAACCTGACCGAAACCCCACCACGCAATGAGTCCAGAAATAGGAATGGCTGCTACCAATAGCACGCGCAGCGCAAGATCCGGCTCCCACCAAGTGACACTTCCCAGCAGCGCAAAAATAAAAGCAGCTGGGTCTGCGGGAACGTAATGCAACCCATCAGTAAGCCCGGAAGACGGCACCCCCCAAATATTTCGCCAAAGTCCAGCACCCGGCTCCACAACAGGAGCTAGCCCTCCACCAACAAGGAATTCGGCCGTCCACCAGGGACCAAACAGGCTGAGAGAAATTACAATCAGGGAGACCGTAAGCCAAAAGACCCCAAAAAAGGTATTACTTCTTTGCTTGAAGCTTTGGTCGACTACCGAGGCCCCCGGAAGGTCGACCGATGGGCTCCTCTTGAGTCTCTTCACGAGCGAGCCCCCGGCCCTCAGCGAATCAACGGATAACCAGGACGATGAGTCTTGTTTGTTGATGACTCTCCTTGCGGCCAGAACCTGAGGGAGCTGCGCTAGAGTCCCCAATGGAGCACAAAACTCAGGAAGAAGGTTGTCAGGCCTTTTAAGGAATAATTGCCCGAGCATCCTAAATCCGCTCCAAGGGAAGCTGACGAATATCAAAATGGGTAACAGCCAAGCAGACGAGTAGACATACCTCCGATACAGCCACGACCGTCGAAAATAGTAAAGTCGCAAAAGGTGGGAAACTTTTTTGCGAGCGTTCCAATCCAGAGGATCCGAAGCCACGAAAACCACAGCTGAAGGAACGACTACAACTCGGTGCCCCAAAAGTCTTGCGCGAATACAGAGGTCCAAGCCAAGGTCCATATCACCCACACCGGGATCAAAGCCTCCCAGGCCCACCAGGACTTCGGCGTTGACCAACATTCCAACCTCTCCGACACCCAAAACATCACTCAGGCGATCATGCTGAGACTGATCTCTTTCTCCTCTAACTAGACTCAGCCGCTCTCCAAATCTCGATATGGTAAGGCCCATCTCCCGAATTTTTTCATTGGCCTCGGCTTCTCGCTGCTTAGGTCCCGCAACCTTTACGGTAGGGGCGGATTCGACAGCCTGCACCAATTTACTCAGGGCGGAACTATCAGCCTCCGAGTCATCGCGCAAAATCCAGACCCAGTCAAGGTCAGAGACATCTGTCTGCTGGCCATACGCAACCAGCATCCCTTCGCCGACTGCTTCGGCAAACGTTGCTTCGTAAGGTGCTGAAGTAATTTGCCATTCGAAAGTCGCTTCTCCGAGGGCAACATCGAGGCCCGATGAAATTGTGGAATCAGCAGACAGATCCACCATAATAAGCTTGGAAACGGGAAATGTCTGCGCATTTATTGAACGCAGGGTCGCCAAGAGCTGGTCTCCTCCTTGGCGGATTATCAGTATCGCAGTGACGCCCGCGCGCATAGCTCCCCGCTAGGCACGCCTGCGAAGGCGACGACGCTCACGCTCAGACAAGCCACCCCAAATTCCAAAACGTTCGTCATTGTTCAACGCATACTCGAGGCATTCAGAACGCACTTCACACTGGGAGCAAATCTTTTTTGCATCGCGAGTCGAGCCGCCTTTTTCGGGGAAAAAGGCTTCAGGATCAGTCTGGGCACAGAGTGCGTCTCCTTGCCAAGCTAGGGCTCCATCAGCATCGTCATCCGATGCCCGCAGCCCCGGAATTCCTAATCGAACGGGGTCGACAAACCAGTTATCGGGAACAGAATTCCGATACTCGCTCACTTAGGCTCCTTTACCGTTAATCGAATTGATGTGGGCTAATACAGACAATTACACAGGTGTAATTACCTGACGTCAAGTCCACAAGACGCAAACACTCATGTCGGGGTTTAAGGGCCTTGATGGCCCGCCTCTGAAATGTGAGTTTTCAGCCTGTCGGCCAGAGTTTTGGCCGAGGCCTGCCAACCGGCTCTGGAGGTCACTAGTCTCTTCGCTCTCGCTAAAATGATTTGCCTCTGGTGCTTATCCACGTCCAGAGCCCTGGCAATTGCGGAACCAAGCTTGTTGGCATTTCCCACCGGGAATGTCCATCCCGTAATACCGTCCATAATCCACTCTGCGGAACCTGGTGTTTGGGAAGTTACAACTGGGATACCAGCTTCCATCGCCTCCAAGACGGTCACCGAGGTACCGTCGGTTCGCGGGGTTACAACTACCAAGTCGGCGCAACAAAGCATCGATCTAAAGACATCTGGTGTCTGAAGACCATGCCAAATGACATTCTTCTCCAGGCCCAACTCCTGAATTCGAGACTTCACCAAATTAACAAGTGAACCGGCTTCAATAACTACAGCAATTAGTTTGGGGTGTGTTTGGACGACCTCAGATAATCCCTGCAAAAATACCTCTGGGTCATAAAGTGGCTCAAGGCTTCTCGGATACAACACTATCTTCGAACTTTCGGGCCACCCAAGGGCCTCCCGAGAACTGAAACCAGTTTCCTGATCGTTTTCTGGTCCCCACGGGATGCGCAAAATCTGCTCCGGGGTAAATCCAAAAGCTATCAGCGCATTTTCTGTCGCATAGTTGTCAGTCACCACGCATGCAGCCGAAGGAATCAGCTGTTCGAGGCGACTTGCGACGTCCTCCGAATTCGAGAGACCCAGCATCACATCTGACGCAAAAGAAATACAAACATGCGCAGATCCGTCTACCAGAAGATTTGATGACACCGAGTCAAGAGGCCCCGACACCACCAAAGACCCTGAACCGGATAAAGCCTCCGAGATGCTGGCCCACGATTTGAATTGCGATTCCCCAATGACTGCGGTCGGTAAGTCTGAATCCTCGTAGGTAACTCTTATTAATTTGGCGGACGGAGAAATTTCCAAAAAGAGGCTGAAAAACCGGTCTATGTGCGCATCCGCCCGGTCTGTGACAAAAAAAATACCCATCAGGCTACAGGTCGCTCGAGAAGTTCTGGGACAACAACGTCATGAAAGTCGACATCACTCTGAAGCTCAAAGCCGATAACCTCATCGAGTCGATCGGGAGAAACGCAGCCCGGCGTTTCTGGCCTAAGGGCGACCAAGTCTCCCGGGGAGACTATCTCGCCCTTTTTCATATCTCGCGCAAATCTCAAGCCACGGCGTTGAATTATCACGGTGTCTATCTCATTTTCGGCCACTACCTTGTCGGAAGACCCCAGTGAGCTTTCAAGATCCCGAGTTCTGTCGACCATCTCTCTCCATGAAATTGGGGTCATGGAGAAATGATGATCCGGCCCTTCCTTCGAGACATCGTCAGTGAAATGCTTCTCAATTATTCGCGCCCCAAGCGCGACGGCGCCAAGGACTGTGACATGTCCGTGAGTGTGATCCGACAAACCTAAAATCGCATCTGGATACTGCTGTTGGTAGGTCTTCAAAACATTTAGGTGAATGTGCTTCAGGTTCGAGTCTTGCCCCGTGTAGTTGGTATTGCACTGCATTACTGAAACCGGAACACCCCTCTTTTGCACGACTTGAAGTGCGTTGGTCACCTCGCCCAGCGTTGCCGCGCCAGTCGCCAAAATCATGGGTTTTCCTTTAGAAGCCATATGGTCGATAGCCTCCAGCCAGGTGATGTCGCCTGAACCAACTTTGTAGGCAGGAACAAAATTATCGACAAAATCGATTGCTTCAATATCGTAGGGACTAGTAAAAAAATCAATGCCGATGCTTTTGGCGTGCTGTGCCAAGGTTTCAGTCCATTCCCACGGCAAGGATGCTTCCCGGTAAACCTCGTAGACGCTCTTGGACCAAGCAGCTTGATGTGACTGATGGCCTCCCAGCTCGCGAAAACCCTTATCACTCACAATGTAATCAGCCCGAAAATGCTGAAATTTTGCGGCATCAGCGCCTGATTCTTTCGCCAAAGAAATCAACTCCAAAGCTTGTTCGAGCTCTCCGTCGTGATTCGCCGCAATATCGGCAATAAAATAAGTCGGGTTGTCTTGCCCGATTGCTTTCCCCGCTATTTTCATTTCAGTCCTAACTGTCATCTTCTCCCAAAATAACTTAGGAGTTGTTCCCGCTCCGCGAAAGCTTTCTCTATTCCCGCTACGGTACTCGGAATTTGAGCTCCAAGAATTTTTTGAATCCGATCAGTATTAAGCCCTAAGTTCCATCCCCGAGGGACAAGATGATCAATTTCCTCCACCTTTCCTTCTCTCATCCGATTAGTCGACAAACCAGCTGCCTCAGCGACCGCAATTCCAAAATCATATTTAGTCATCGGGGTAGAGGAAACAGCATGAATTATGCCCGAGGCTCCCGATTGGATAAGTGCCAGCAATAAGTCAACCAGGTGGCCAATATAGAGGCTTGACACAACGTAATCACTAAAGCCAGTTATTTCTGTTCCTCCTCTGAACGAAGAATAGAAAAAATCCAAAACCCCCGCGCTCCCACCTGGGGACCATCCAAAGAAATTTGTCCTGATCACGAGGGATTCTTTATTAACTGACAGAGCAGCGCGTTCACCCGCTAATTTAGTTTTCCCGTAGGTTGAGGTTGGATTCGGTTTATCCGTTTCTTTGTACAACTTGTCGGTTAATCCGTCAAAAACCGCGTCGGTAGAAATTTGGACAAAACCAGAACCGACAGAACCTGCAGATTCTGACCAAAGCTCGGGATAGACAGAATTGATTTGGCGGGCTTGCTCGGGGTTTTTCTCACACTGCTCGTGCGATGCTATCGCCACACAATTTATCACCGCATCAAAGGAATCTGACCTTATCAAGTCCTCGATATTACTAATGTCCGGAACCAAGTGAGACTTTTTTAAGAAGGAAACAGGCTTTCTTACTACTCCCTCTACGCTGTGGCCCGCAGCCTCCGCTGCAAAAGCTAAATTGGCTCCGAGGAACCCAGAAGCCCCGAGCAATAGTATCCTCACGGTTTCTCCAAAATAAAAAGCCTATGAAGCCCTTCGGCCACTTCCCAATCCTCTGGCTCATCTAGATCTACTGCCGCCCAGTCCGGGAGATGATACGCGATGAATTTTCCCTCCATCATTGTCCTTTGTTTCTGCCATAAAGAGGCAGTGGCAAGATACAGTTTGCCGGCATCGAAATAGGACTGAGGCAAATCCTGAGTTCTGGATAGAGAGTTCTCAGGGGAGATAAGGGTCATATAGCCGTTACCGACGGACCGCAGGGATCGTTCAAGCGGAGACCGGTGTCGGCCAACCGTGACCACAAAGTCTGATGGATTAACTCGGAATATTTCCATCGCTTCTTCTAAGTTCATAGGGACTATTGGCGCGGTCGGATAAATACAAAAGACAGGAGTCTCCTCTGCTAGACCAAGCTCGGTAATGGAGTGCTGGATCACAGGGCTAGTCCCGGCCGAACTGGTGGCCAGCTCGGGTGGGCGCTTTATAACTTTGGAAGCGCCTGCCTCGAGGGCAACCGCAGCTATTTCGTCATCTTCCGTCGAGACAATAATTTCCCCAACCTCAGGAGACGAAATGCACGAGCGTATTGGCCACTCAATCATTGGACGCCCGTTGAAAGGCTTGATATTTTTTCGAGGTATTCGAGAAGATCCCCCCCTCGCGGGAATAATGGCGACCGCTCTACCGTTCAACTTGCTCACTCACGCTTCCACCGTTGGAGCGGCGGTTGTTCCATCCTGAAGAAGATTCTTGCTAATCCAATCCTGCAATTCACCAACCTTCATCCACGAAGAATTGTGGTCACTAGTGTAAACAAAATCCTCGTTCACAAGTTTCCCACCCTTAACCATGTCGGCATCTCTGTCCCAAAGGTTTATGGCGGGCAAGATTTTGTAGTAATCAGGAAATTCATATGTAGTCGGCGCATCTTCCAGCCCAATCATTTGTTCATGAAGCTTTTCGCCCGGCCTAATTCCAACAATTTTTGTCGGCCGACCCGGAGCGATAGCCTCGGCAATATCTTCAATTGTCATTGAGGGAATTTTTCTCACATAAATTTCTCCACCGACCATGTCGTCGAATGCTTTCCAAACCAGGTCAACCCCCTGCTCAAGCGTGATCATAAAGCGTGTCATTCGCGGGTCAGTTATAGGTAATGGTTGATTGCTTTTTTGAGCTTCAAAAAATAATGGCAAAACCGACCCTCGGGAACCCATAACGTTTCCGTACCGTACAACTGAGAACCGAGTGCCCGAAGCACCCGAATAGGCGTTCCCGGAGACGAACAGCTTGTCAGATGCAAGCTTCGTCGCACCATATAAATTTATGGGGCTGCTCGCCTTATCAGTTGAAAGCGCAACAACCTTTTTTACCCCCTTATCGATGCAAGCGTCAATAAGATTCATCGCACCCAAAATATTGGTCTTCACCGCTTCGAAAGGATTGTATTCGGCTGTTGGGACAATTTTTGTCGCGGCGGCATGGACCACATAATTTACGCCATCCAGCGCCCTAGATAAGCGATCGCGGTCGCGAACATCGCCAATGAAGAACCTAACTCGAGAATCTCCATCGAAAAGTTTTGCCATTTCCCATTGCTTCATCTCATCACGGGAATAGACAATGAGACGCTCAGGATCGAACTTCCTTAGCGCTGTTGGAACAAAAGCATTACCGAACGAGCCCGTGCCACCAGTAACAAGAATGGTGGAGTTCTTCATCGACATCTCATCTCCTCATGCGATTTCCTACTACCTTTACTCAACTCTACAGAGGCGCAGTCGATTTACCGTGACGGCACGTTTTTGCGGGCATCAAACGCTGACTGAATCATGTCGTCTAAGGAATAAGTGGTACGCCAATCTATGTCCTGAGCGGCTAGCTGACCTGAGGCGACGACTCGCGCTGGATCACCGGCTCTACGAGGCCCAATTTTTGGAGAGAAGCTAATCTCAGTAACCCGCGCAATAGCCTCCATCATCTCGAAGACAGAGGTTCCGTTGCCAGTGCCGAGATTGTAGGCATTATTGATGTTCAGACCCTTTTCTATGCGAAGAGCCGCCGATACGTGGGCTCTAGCCAGATCTGAGACATGTATGTAATCTCGAACACAGGTTCCATCTGGCGTATCGTAATCATTCCCAAATATGGTGGGAGCTTTTCCGCGTTCAAGACTCTCAAAGACCATAGAAAATAAATTGTGCGGACTCACGTCGGGTAAACACTCATCTCCGGAGCCGACGACATTGAAGTAACGCAAACTCGTATGAGTCAGTGGCCTCGAATTTCCCTCATTTCTCAGCATCCACTCTCCGATTACTTTTGACTCACCATAAGGGGAAGTCGGGTTGAGAGGGTGTTCTTCCGTCACAAGACCACTTGCTGCGTTCCCATAAACCGAGGAAGAAGATGAAAAAACAACATTGTCAATCTCCAGATCCTCCATGGCAGATAGCAGAGACAGCATTGCTGTTACGTTCTGAGAATAAGTATGAACAGGACGTTTAACCGACTCGCCTGCAAACTTGAAACCGGCGATATGAATAACACCCCGGACGGAGTGAGCGCTGAGCGCACCCCGCACTGAGTCGGTATCAAGCAGGTCCGCTTCTACAAACGGCACCTTTTCGGGAACAAAGCTGCGGACACCGGTGGTCAAATTGTCAAACACGACGACAGGGATTCCCGCCTGAATCATTTCCCGAACTACGTGGGCACCGATGTAACCGGCCCCTCCAGTAACCATCCACGTCACGCCCAAAGGTTAGCGCAGACTAGGAACTTCTCCGGCTGCCGCGCCCATTGATCAACCAGGACGCAAGTCGGGTCGCAATCAGGACTGGATAGTCCCATATCCAAGAGACCAGCCTGAGCAAAGGCCGAAGATAGCGTTTCTTGACCAGGATTGATTCCTTAAAGGATAGAGAGCGATTTGCGACCGTTGCCGAAGCTGAATGCCAACCGAATCGGGAGGTCAAAACCGGGAGGTGAACAAACTTTCCGACTCTCCTCAGCCGTAAGAACATATCAAGGTCCATCGCGTAGCTTAATTTTTCATCGAAGCCTCCAACATTCTGCATCGTGTCTAGTCGCACCACAGTTCCTGGATGCGGCAAAAGATTTGGACCCCAAGTCATCAACCAAGTTGCCAATATGCCTGCTCTACTTACACCCAAGGAGTTGCCGAAGGTGTCCACATACTGACAATTTCCATATGCAACAACCACGCGCTCGTCGCGCTTTATGACATCCAACAATCTCGAAATTCCTGGCGCCAACAATTCGTCATCATCTCCAACCCAAACATAGAAGTCCTCGGTCGTTCGATGACGGATGGCCGCATTTATTGCGGCAGACATTCCCTTCCCTGGATCATCCAAAATCTGAGCCCCAAACTCGCGACCGAGATTTCTTGCCGCCTCGGCAGAGCGAGGAACTACCATGACAATTGTCACTGATATGTAATCTCGAAGATCGGCGCAAGAAGTAAGAGCTTTTTTCAGAAATTCCAACCGATCACCCAAAGTCGGGAGAACTACAAGGAGTGAGATTTGTTTCAAGGATGACCCTTTCTTTGTTATCTAGCTTTAGGCTAGTCACTGTTGAAGGGAGATGGTAACAGCATGAAGCGTTCGGACAGAATTTACATAGCCGGGCACAGAGGCCTAGCAGGCTCAGGGATTTGGAACTATTTCTCAAGCCATGGTTATACCAACCTGGTTGGACTCACGTCCGCCGAACTGGACCTAACACAAAGAGATGCTGTTTTTTCGGAGGTCACCGCGATGTCTCCCGACGTTGTCATCGATGCGGCTGCCAAAGTTGGCGGGATCTCAGCAAATGCCGCTCACCCATCTGATTTCTTGTCACAAAATTTACAGATACAAGTCAATTTGATGGACGCATGCAGAGCCGCAGAGGTGCGTCGATTTTTATTTCTTGGCTCATCCTGTATCTACCCAAAAATGGCCGAGCAACCCCTCCAGGAGTCGGCCCTTCTCTCTGGACCCTTGGAAGAAACTAACTCCGCCTATGCAATCGCAAAAATTGCCGGGATTTCTCATGTTCAATCTGTTCGAAAACAATTTGGGTACGAATGGATTTCAGCAATGCCAACAAACCTCTATGGGCCGAATGATAACTACCATCCGGAAAACTCACATGTATTCGCCGCACTAATAAGAAAATTCCATGAAGCGAAACTCGCGGGAGATTCTGAGGTAATCGTTTGGGGAACCGGGATGGCTCTCCGTGAGTTTATGCACGTAGATGACCTGTCACACGCGATCGAGTTTCTTTTACATAACTACAACGAACCTGAGCCGGTCAACATTGGTTCAGGTCATGAAATATCAATCAAACATCTGGCTGAAATGGTGGCGCAGGTGGTCGGTTTCGATGGAGGAATCACCTACGATCGCTCGAAGCCAGACGGAACCCCGAGGAAGACCCTGGACAGTAGCCGGCTCCGAAAAATGGGCTGGACTCCCCGATGGGACCTGAGGGATGGTCTGATTGATGCTTACAATTGGTTTCGGGAGAATTACGATTCCCTGCGGATGGCTTAGGCCGATTTTGATTGGATAATCCATGCGGACGTGCCTGACTCGGAAACCGTTAAAGACGCGCCAGGCGCCAAAAACGCAACCGTGCCGGCGGGCAGATGAGAAACAGAAGCATCTTCGAGCACATCGACAGAGCCCGTTTCGACGAGGCAGATCGCTGGAGAATGTGGTGAGACATTTTGAGTTTGACTTATCAAATGCAGAACCATGAATTCTGCCTCATCCGGCTGATAGGACTTCCCAGACGGCAATTCGGCGCCTTTTAGCACTTGAGGTCCAGGACGAGTCTCAAAATTTGCCAAGCTTACGAACAAATCTGGGCTTAAGTGTTTGGAAGTAAGACCTATCCGAGAGACGTTATCGCTGGGCAACATAATTTCAAGCCCGAATCCCTCGACGTAAGCGTGGACCTCGCGCTCCGGCACAAATAGCGCCTCGCCCCGCTTCAAATAAATATGATGCATGGTAGAAACCAACAGTGCCGCTGGGTCGCGAGGATGGTCAGTACATACTTTTCTCATCAGGTGTATTTCTTTTGCAGTGGTATCCGAAAAATTAGTTTCTGAAACCTGATCCAACCAAATGACTAATTCAGCCAGTGCCTCTGCCTCCCTGCTGGAATAGTCGCGCTCCTTTAGAGCATAAAAAGCGGCTGGAAGATCCCTCGCCGCTGATGCGAGAAAGAGTCGCAAAGACTCTGGAGCCCCCGCTTCCGACCATCTACGCAAACGCTCTGAAAAAGAATTTTTGCTCAAGAATCCCGCCACACCAACAAACACTTTAGATAGCGAAATCAACAACTCTGGCTTGGAGGACGCATCCCTGAACTTTCTACTCGGCTCAGTAAGGGGAACCCCCGATAAGTTTTCAACTCGGAAGCCCTCCTCCGCCTGGGCTTGATCAGGATGAACCTGGATCGATAGCGTTTTGCCTACAGCGAGCAGTTTGACCAAAAAATTGAACGATAGCCCAGTTTCACTTAGCCACCCCGGGAACTCTCTGTCCCCATCTTGAGTTTTGATAATACAGTTGGCCATTTGGTGATTCCCCCACCAAATCTCTGCTTCTGAAGTTCCGTTCGATTCATGGCCTAAAAAATTCGAGATCGCGCTTCGCTTTCCCCAATCATAATTTTTCACTTCAGAGGTTAGACGAAAAACCATAGGTTGAGCCTAGTCGGATCTTCGTGGCCCAAGCTGCACTCCGGCGGGCATTTACTCTGCCAGAATTGGATTGTGGAAAAAAAGCTGAAGAAATCGCAGTCTAAAGAAAGCAATGCGTGGATAGTGGTTCCTGTTTTTAATGAAGCAGAGGTCCTTGCTCCAGTTTTAGTCAATTTGCTGAAGACCTTTGAAAATGTGGTTTGTGTAGATGACGGTAGTTCTGACGAGAGCCCCAGAATCGCAGCTGATGCAGGCGCCATTGTTGTGAGACACGTCATGAACCTTGGACAAGGGGCCGCACTACAAACCGGTTTCGATTTTGTGGCCAAACAACCGGGAGTTACGCATCTGATTACCTTCGATGCCGATGGTCAGCACCGCGTCTCGGATGCATCAGAGATGCTGAACTTGGCTCGGAGAAAAAATATTTCGGTTATGTTCGGGTCCAGATTTCTCGACAAAAGAACGGAACCCGGAATTAGGAAGAAAATTGTGCTGAAATTAGCAGTGCTTTTCACTCGTGCCCTAACAGGTTTGCGACTAACCGATGCCCACAATGGTTTGCGAGTAATTCAGGTAGAGGCCTTGAGGCAAATCCGACTTGAGCAGAACGGTATGTCTCATGCCACTGAGATAGTCCAGAAAGTTGCCAAGTCGGGTCTGAGCTGGCGGGAACATCCCGTAGAGGTTATCTACACCGATTATTCCAAAAAGAAGGGACAGTCTTTATGGAACTCAGTCAACATTCTCGTGGATCTTTTAGTCAGGTGAGGAGCTCCTAATGCTAAGTCAGTGGTTGATCGCAATTGCTCTCGTTCTTGTGGCTTTCTACCTTCTGAAGTCGCGCAAGAGCGCCTCTGAACAGGCAATCAGAAGGCTTTTCATAATGCTCGCACTCGCAGCCGGATTTATTGCCGTGCTTTTCCCCCACCTCACAAATTCTCTAGCTTCATATTTAGGGATTGGCCGCGGAGCTGACTTGCTGCTTTACGCTTTTGTTGTTTCGTCTTTGTTCTATGTTGTTCACCAGTATCGTCGACAACTATGGCAAGAGAAAGTTACGACCGACTTGGTCCGCTCCCTCGCTCTTGCGCAACTGCAACAGGAAACAGGGCGGCAGAGAAATAGGCAATCAAGAGAGACGGATTAATTGTCCGACGGGAATTACCTCCTGCGGACTCACTCCCGGGTTCAGGTCTACGAGGGAGGAGGCACTCACCGAACGACGTTCTGCTATTCGGGCGAAGGTGTCTCCCTCTTGGGATTCGTGATAAGTGGTTACGACCTCTGAAACCCCGACCTTCAGCCGTTGCCGAACATATATGCGGTCAGGGTTTTGGATGTTATTTTCAGCAACTATCCTCGAAACGGTTGTCTCGTTGCGAAAAGCGATGCGGGTAAGCGTGTCTCCTTTCTCCACACTATAAAAAATATCGTTGGTTTCCGTTCGAGTAACTATTGGCTTGAGCGGAACTAGCGGCGAATCATATTGTTCTCCATCAGGATCTGAGGCCTCAACTGAATCTTCATATTGGTCCGGTACCTCACCAGACGAATTTTCATCGTTAGATGGAGTATTCGAGTTATCTGTTTCGGGAGCGTCCTGTTCTGAGGTCCGACTGGCCGAAATAACAATCGAGGAATCCAACATCACCGGAGAACTAACGGTTGTAACTGACCCGGTCTTGGTAATGGTAAGTCTTTGCCCGACCCGAATAAGCTCGCCCCCGCGCTCAAGCCGGTTCTCTGCAACTACGGTCTCAACGCTGACTCCGTTTGCCCGAGAAATCGCCCAAACCGTATCGCCCGACTGGACTACATGCTGAATAACAATATCTTGAGGCACCTCGGTCGTAACGACTTCCAGTTCCTCCCAATTAGTCCCACTTGAGGATTCAAAAGCCCTACCGTCTGCCAGAAGAACCGCATATTTTCCATCAGCTGTCTGACCAAATTCAGAGACCCTATTGCCCGGACCTCCCCCAGGAACAGTCCCGAGGCGACTCCAGTTTTCAAGAGAAGTCGACGACGCTATAGTTCCGTCAACATCAACAACCATTGTTACCCCGTCCTTGCTGGTAGCCATAGTCTTAAAATCTTTCTGGGGGTTAAACCAATAGTTGTATATCCGCCAAAAATTCCGATTACCGTAGGAGCTGCAATTGTCTCCAGCCGAAGACAAGTTTTGCAGCGCAGGGTAATTTGGAGTGTAAGGCGTGTAGTAATGTAATCCCGCAGTTGCCTGATTTTTCATAAGAACAGTCGCGGTCCCGCAAGAAACACGTGGATGAAGACGCACTTGAATTTCTCTTCCAATCGGAAACCAAGTGAAAAATCTAGAGGTCCCCGGAGGGTTAGAGTAGCGCTTAAATTGCTTGGCAGCATTGTAGACCTGGTTATAAAATCCAAAATATCGAGAATCACAGGGAGCGGTGTCAGGGCAGGCGTAGCCTGCTGCCCGCTGAAATCGAATGAGAGATGGAGAACTCGAGGTTACTAAAGATTGCTCCTTTTGAATAAGCACTAGCAAGGCTTCCACAGAAACTCCGCAGGCTGCAGAAACTTTATGAAGGATGGAGGCTGCTGATTCACTCTGAGAGCCTTCGTAAGCTCCGCACAAAACGGTGGAGTCGCGGGTAAAGGTGTTCTCTTTATAATCCCGCAGGCATACGAACCCATCTCGACATTGAGGATTTCGCATCTCCAGAAAATCCTGAATCTGATCCACTGACATAGAAGCTGCCCTAAAAAATTGATCATCGGATATCAAATTCCCCGGGTCGAAGGCCGATCCGACAGGGAGCATAAAGCGCACCCAACTTTTTCCATCCGTACTTCTAGCGGCCTCAAAATAAGACGCGGCGAGAAAATATTCACCATTCCAAATAATCGAACTGACACCACTTTTGGAGAGTCCGAAGTTGCTTTGATTCCAAGTAGAACCCGCGTCCTCAGTCCAAAAGAGTTGGCCTTCTGAATCGGCCCCAACCCATAAATCTTCATTTTGAGCTGCGTGAATTATCTGCATGGGTTCCCCCTCATTGGCCTCTGCAGGGCCAATGGGCACGATTAGAGTAAAAAGTAAACTAAAGGCTGCAGCTAAGGCGACCTGAAAAAGACTCATCTGCCGGAGAACCACAACTCAAAGGTTATGGACCAAAGAGGTGAAATGGGGGTATTTAGCTCGAGTGTGTCACTTTGGCAAGCTATGGACCTAACAAAAGATCTCTAAGAACATCCATATAGCCTCGGGCAAAATCAGAGTATTCGCCCGTCCGTATTCGCCGAATTACTGGTAGCACCCGAGACAACCTGGACGCGGAAAGGTCACTTCTCCAGTGATCGAATGCGATCTTTTGCCTCAGCAAACCAACCTCGCGGTCACCAAGTAGTTCCGAGTTTTTGCTGAGAAAGTCTTGGATTCCGCGGTTTCGCTCTCGCTTTCGCCCCATTAAGGAATCCCTGCTGTCCTTCAATCGGTCCCTAACTCGGTGGAGGTCTAACCGACTCACTCCTATTTCGTTACCGTCATGCTGCCTATATTTGGTCAGCATTCGTGAATCAAACTTCATCCCATTTCTAGAAGCCGCGACAAAGGCTAACCACTCATCTTGTATCCAACCATTTGGGATCGGAAGAGCCAGATCGAGTAAAGATGCGCGAATCGCAACAGTTGCTCCAGTGACCACATTTCGGCGAAGCAGAACCCGCAAGGCATCTCCCGCTGTCAAAAGCTTCCGCTCAAAAGAGCTGAGGCCAAGTGTCTGCATCAGCGACCCAAGATGACGATTTTCGGAAGAGATTAGCAACGCGTCAGTGTGGACTAGGAAAACGCTTTGATCTGAGAATTTTTCGATGGACAAGCGAACCTTATCGATGTCCCAGATATCATCCTGATCCGCAAGGAAAACTATTTCTCCAGACGCTTGACGGAGCGCAAATTCAAAATTTGCAGAAATACCGAGCGGCTCATCACGCTTAAAGATTTTCCAAATAGGGAACCCAGGACCCGAATGCTCCTGGGCAAAATCGGTGATCAGTGAGTAAGTATCATCTCTAGATCCATCATCCGAAACGACTATTTCATCGAGATTTGTTGATTGGGCCAACATGCTTTCCAACTGTTGAGCCAAGTACCTTTCGCCATTGAAAGTGCAAATCACCGCCGAGACAGAAGGTTGAGATTTTTTTCCCACTGGCTACCTCGGACGCCGACGAAATTTTCTGAGCACCGCCCGCCCTAGAGAACGGAATTCTCCTTGGGCAATTCTCTGGAAACCCCTTTCAATATCGCCTGCGCTGAAACGGGGAGGCCGCGGTCGGGCTGGTGAGTAGCTCGGCCGCCGAGAATCTTGCTTTTTGATTTTTCCCTCTGAAATTTCTGTTACGTGACTAATCAAAGGTTCCAAAACCTCTTGCCATCTATACGAATCCTTGGCTCGCTCTATTG
>MDTG01209382.1_pt1 | contig 19540 bp, 21 predicted proteins | sample 811421 | NCBI WGS metagenome assembly MDTG01 (sample SAMN05326645, study PRJNA326480) | marine metagenome | isolation source: seawater | place: Pacific Ocean: South East | collected 2011
CCGAAATTGCTCAGGCCATTCGAATTCGCACCGGGGAAACCGGTGACGAAGCCGTTTAAATAAATACACACGGAGGAAATTCTCGTGGAAGAAACAACTTTAGACACGGAGTTCCAATTTAAGTCTTTTTTAAAATATTTATTTACTATTTTATTTGTGTCGGCGTGGCCGTCGGTCGCATTCTCTGAAACGATTGATAGTGGAGATACTGCATGGATGCTTACATCTACAACTTTAGTATTATTAATGACTCTTCCAGGGTTAGCGTTATTTTATGCAGGCTTAGTTAGACGCCGCAATGTTCTATCAGTTTTAATGCAATGTTTTGCTATTGCTTGCTCTATGTCAGTTTTATGGATCATCTGCGGCTACAGCCTTGCTTTTGATGAAAGCGCAATAGATGGATTTGTCGGCGGCTTATCTTTTGCTTGGCTTAATAATATAAGCTTTGAAACACCTAGTAATATTATGCCAACTATTCCTTCAACTGTATTTGTTATGTTTCAAATGACTTTTGCAATCATTACTCCTGCTTTAATTGTTGGTGCATTTGCTGAAAGAATGCGCTTTGCAGCAATGATAGTATTCACTAGCCTATGGATGTTAGTCGTATATGCACCAGTCACTCATTGGGTTTGGGGCGGTGGTTGGTTGTATGAATTAGGCTTCAGAGATTTTGCAGGAGGTGCGGTTGTGCACGTTACTGCTGGTGGAGCAGCCATCGTTGCAGCTCTAATTTTGGGTAAACGAAGAGGGTTTCCTGAGATACCTATGCCACCACATAATTTAACAATGACAGTAACTGGCGCATGTCTTTTGTGGGTTGGCTGGTTTGGATTTAATGCAGGTAGCGCAGGAGCAGCTAATGGAGCTGCTGGCATGGCAATGCTAGTTACTCAAATCAGCGCGGCGGTTGCCTCGCTTGCCTGGATGTTTGCTGAGTGGGTAAAATTTCGGAAGCCTAGCGTGCTTGGCATAGTTACTGGAATGGTTGCTGGACTTGCCAGTATTACACCTGCATCAGGATTTGTTGGGCCTATGGGAGCAATTTTTATTGGTTTAGTGGGCGGCATAGGCTGTTTCCTAGCAACTCAATATATAAAACGGACATTAAAGATTGATGATTCTTTAGATGTCTTTTCAGTTCATGGCGTAGGTGGAATGATTGGACTGGTTCTGCTATCAATTTTTTCAGCTAAAAGCTTGGGCGGTACTGGGTTGGGTGAAGGTGGTATTTTAGGTTTATTTACGACACAAATTATAGGTATTTTTTCAACACTCTTATGGTGCGTAATAGCAAGCTATATCTTATTGAAGCTTATAAATATCTTTCTACCATTGAGAGTTTCTTTGGAAGAAGAAGAGGAAGGTTTGGATTTAGCTCTTCATGAAGAGAGTGGTTATACGTTATAAATCTAAATCTAGAGAGATAAGTGCTATTACAACGTTGAATCATAAATTTTTTTGTATTCATTAATGACGGGGCTGACTATTTTTAGGCAGCCCCTTTTTTAATTAGGCCGCTAGCTGTATAAAGTCAGTAAATAAAGTTCAATTCATTAATTTAAAATTGATTTAATATTTATTATATTGATTATTTTTTAAGGTTAGTTTTTGATGCAAAAGATAAAATTAATATCTTTAAGAGTTTTTTTAAGGAAAAAGCATTTATGAATAGCAGATATTACGATACACCAACTACTAAACTTTTTTTAATGATGTTTTTGCAAATGTTTATTTGGGGCGCTTGGTTACCAATGATATTTGTTTATCTTCCAATGTTAGGCTACACACCATTTGAGCAGTCATGGATTTTAAATGCTTTTCCAGTTGCTGCGATTATAAGTGTATTTTTTGGCAACCAATTTGCCGATCGAAATTTTTCTGCAGAAAGGTTTCTCTCATTCAGTCATCTAATTGGAGGACTTGCATTAATTGGTATTTCGATGACGACAGATTTTTGGTCCTTCATGATCTTAATGTGGATTTATTGCCTATTTTATTTACCAACAATGTCAATAACTAATTCTATTGCATTTGCACATATGAAAAATCCAGTAGCAGAATTCGGCCCAATTCGAATGGGCGGTACTTTTGGTTGGATAGCTGCCGCTTGGCCTTTTGTTTTTATTTTTGTTGATTGGGATTTGGTTTTTAAAAGTGATACTGATGGACTTATTGAATTTATTGGAGTCGCATTAAGCTCTGGACTTAAAGGTGAAGCATTACGAGATGTGATACCGTGGACGTTTCGCATAGCTGGTATCGCAAGTCTTGCTTTAGCGCTTCATGCATTAGTTTTGCCTCACACACCCCCTCATAAAGATGAGGGAAATAAAAGACCCGCTTGGCTAGAAGCAGTAAAGTTCTTAAAACATCCTTTTATATTAATTCTTTGGATCGCAACTCTTGCAGATGCTTTTGTTCAGCATTTACAGTTTAATTGGACCCCAATCTTTCTTGGCAGTGAAATTGTCGGAATTCCAGGAAATTGGATAATGCCTGCTCTGAGTATTGGGCAGGTTGCTGAGATATTAACTATGTTCTTCCTTGGAACTGCACTTAAAAAGCTTGGCTGGCGAATAACTATGATGGTTGGTATCTCTGCTTATATTATTCGTTTCGGTGTTTATGCATTATTGCCAGAGATGACTTGGCTGATTATTACCATAAATCTCCTTCATGGTATTTGTTATGCTTTTTTCTTTGCAAGCGTTTATATCTTTGTTGATGCTTATTTTCCTATTGATATAAGATCGAGCGCACAAGGTTTATTTAATGTAATGATTTTTGGCGTAGGACCATTACTTGCATATAGTTTTGGTCCTTGGCTTATTCAAAGTGTATTTACTAATGATGGCATTATTGATTTTAAATCAATGTTTATGATTCCAATAGCTATCTCTATCTTTGCTACGCTACTTTTGGCTGTTGGTTTTAAACCACCTGAAAGTATAAAAGCTAATAACTAAAGGCTCAAATTAATAACGCTTTAAAGTAAATCTTTTTATGGGCCGTGCTTATTCTTTTCAAGAAGCACGTATATGGCACCAGTTCCTCCATCGGTTTGTTTTGTTGATACAAAAGCAAGTACTTCGTTCCATCTTCTTAGCCATGAATTAACAGCATTTTTTAAAACTGGCCCTCTTTCTCCAGAGCCAAGCCCTTTTCCATGAATGACACGAACGCAAAGCCGATTAATATCAATATTATTCTTAATGAAGCGCCTCAGACGAGGCTTTGCTTCCGCTAGTGTCATGCCATGCAAGTCGATTTCTGCCTGTATGCTAAATCCACCCTTTTTTAGCTTACGTATTGTTCGTCGACCAACATGTGGACGAAAAAAATTTATAGCTTCGCCATTGTTATGTGCAAGAATATCGATATCATCTTCTAAGCTTTCTTGTAAAGCAGCTACTTCATCAGCGCGGGCAAATTTTGCCCTTGGTTTTAATTTTGGTTTAACTTTAGGAACATGGTTACTAGTATTTAAACGCTTTATTCCAGCCATTGCTTTGTTAAATATGTTTTTGTCTTCGTCATTCACAGCTATATCTTGTTAGGCTATAGGGTAGATATTCAGTATAGTAAGTATAGTCTTAAAATTAAAATCTTAAAAATTAGTTATAAAGAAATGAAAATTCTATTAAGTAATGATGACGGATACTTTGCCGAAGGTTTAAGTGTTCTTACAGAAGTTCTTGAGAAAGTGGCCGATATAGTTGTGGTAGCCCCGGATCAAGATCGCTCTGGCTCAAGTAATTCGCTTACTTTAAATCAACCTTTAAGAATATCGGAATTAGCTACAAATCGTTTCAAGGTAGATGGCACACCTTCAGATTGTGTTCATCTTGCATTAACAGGGTATCTAAAAAAAGAGCCTGATTTAGTGATATCAGGAATCAATCATGGCGCTAATCTTGGGGATGACGTGATTTATTCTGGAACTGTTGCAGCTGCTATGGAAGGTCGTTTTTTAGGATTACCTTCAATTGCGGTTTCACTTGTCGGTCGTAATTTTAAATATTTTAAAACGGCCGCTCACGTTGTGGTTGATCTAGTTCAAAAAATTAAACATGCACCACTTTCCTCTGATGTTGTTTTAAATCTAAATGTGCCAGATATTCCCCTTTCGGACTTAAAAGGCATTAAGGCAACGCGTTTAGGATCCCGTCACAAGTCAAAAAAAAATTTAAAAGACGTAGACCCTTATGGAAGAACTATCTACTGGATTGGCCCCGCCGGCAAAGAGAATGATGCTGGAAATGGAACAGATTTCGATGCCATCAATCAAGGGTTTGCATCTATAACACCTTTAAGAGTTAACTTGACAAGAAAAAGCGCTTTGAAAGATTTATCAAATTGGCTAGAGATTATATAGATGTCTAATTCTAGGGAAGGTATTGGTATGACCTCTGCGCGCACTCGCGATAGACTTGTGCAGCGGCTTAAAGATCAAGGAATCTGTTCTTGTCAGGTTTTAGATCAAATTAGGAACGTACCTAGACACCTGTTTGTAGACGAAGCTTTAGCAAGTCGAGCTTATGAAGATACAGCCTTACCAATTGGCTTTGGCCAAACAATTAGCCAACCATTTATTGTTGCCCGTATGACCGAAGCTTTATTAGCAGGCTTTAAGGGCAAATCTATACTCGAAATTGGAACTGGATGTGGTTATCAGACTGCAGTACTCGCACCTTTTATAAAAAAAATATATACAGTAGAAAGGATTCCGGAATTATTAAAGAAAACACGTAAACGATTAGAGAGCCTTGATATTTATAATATTCAATTTCGCCCAGGCGACGGTTGGGAAGGCTGGCAAAAGTACAGTCCATATGATGGCATTATTGTAACCGCTGCCGCATCTATGATGCCAGAAAAACTTCTTCAACAGCTTGCTCCAAATGGACGTTTAATTATTCCAGTTGGATCCAAAGGACAACAAGAATTACAGATGGTTATAAATCATCATGATCGGTTTGAGCAAGTTTCACTTGGCCCAGTGAGCTTTGTTCCTTTAGTTAAAGGTAGGTAATATTAGATATGATAAGTTTATTTTATTTTAAATTTTTTTATACTCATATGAGTTAATTAATGAAGCTATTCAGACCCTTGTATGAGTATATGATTAAATGGTCTAACCATCATTATGCAAATTATTATCTTGGCGCCGTTAGTTTTGCTGAGTCAATCTTTTTCCCAATTCCAGTTGATGTGATGATAGTACCCATGACATTAGCTAAACGAAATCAATGGATTTCTTTAGCGATAATTGCAACTACCTGCTCTGTTTTTGGAGGTATTATTGGCTACCTAATTGGTAACGGGCTTTTTGATATCATTAAGCCATGGTTAATTGATTCGCACTATTGGGAATACCATGAAATAAGCAAGAGATGGTTTAATGATTATGGCGTATGGATAGTATTTGTAGCTGGATTTTCACCAATTCCTTATAAAGTTTTCACAATTACAGCTGGAGTAGTTGCTTTGAATTTACCTAGTTTTATCGTTGCATCGATAATTGGTAGAGCGGGAAGGTTTATTTTAGTTACCGGAATAATTTATTTTTTTGGGAAACGCTTTGAAAAATTTTTAAATAAATATATTGAGGGATTTGGCTGGGTATTAGTTTCAATTTCATTAATTGTTTTAATATGGCTTATCATAAGATAACTATGAAATTATATTTATCTATAATAATTTTTTGTATTTTTTTCCTTACCTCTTGCGGAAACTCATATATAGATCGAAGTCAAATTCAAACACATATTGTTCGAAAAGGAGAAACATTATTTTCAATAGGATGGCGATATGGAGAAACTACAAAAGACATAGCAAGGTGGAATGGATTAAATAATGAATCATTAATTTATCCTGGTCAGGTTTTGAGATTATATGGAAATAGTTCCTCTATCATTAAAATGAAAAGCAATAATTCAAGCCAAGCGAAGTCCGTATCCTCAGTTTCATTAAAACCCTCACCGAATTGGTTGTGGCCAACCAAAGGGAAGGTGGATGTTAATTTTGGTAAAAAACCTGGTATTGGCACTGGCGTGCTTATAAATGGTAGAGCGGGTCAAGATATATATGCTGCTGCTCCAGGCAGAGTAGTTTATGCAGGTGGAGGTTTAATTGGCTACGGCAACCTTGTAATTCTTGAGCATAATGAAACTTACCTTAGTGCGTACGGTTACAGTGAATCACTTTTAGTTGAAGAGGGTGATTTAACAAAAAAAGGTCAAAAAATTGCAACAATGGGGGAAGGGCCAGAACGCATACCAAGATTGCATTTTGAAATTAGACTCAATGGAAAACCAGTAAATCCGCAAAAATACCTTCCAATACAATAATATTAATATAATAAAAGATTTAATTTTGAGCTATTGGATATAAAACTGCCGCAACAGGGCGACCTTCAGAGGCGATTACATTAAAGGTCCTAGCAGCAGCTGGCGTGCTCATAAGCTCAAGCCCTATTCCACGTCGCGCAAATGAAAACATTAATTCACGTGGGGCAAATATATTTTCTCTACCTGTCCCAACAATTATTATCTCTGGCTGATATTTAATTAGAGTTGAAAAATGAACATCTGTTAATTCAGAAACTTCGACTTTGGGCCAATCTTCGACAATCTCTTGAGCTGTCAGGGCAATTATATTTGGCCATAACTTATCATTAATAAGAATACCGTTAGAGTTGATATTTTGAATTGTGAGTGTATCTGTTAATTCTTTTGTGAATTTCAAATGTACTTCCCTTAACATCTGTTTAATAAGATGAACACATCATATGATAAAAATACAGCAGTGGTTATTTTACCGCCAATATCGAAAGGTAAGCTACAAGATGAAAATCTTAAAAAGTGGCTTGCTAGGTCAGATTTTATAGCTGAAGTTCAGCCAAAGGAGCTTTTGCAGCTTATAACAAAAGAGTTAAGACTGCCTTACCCTAAAGAGGGCCTTGCCGCCTTGCGATTGTGGGGGCAAACTGGAAATCGCCCAAAACAATACATTACAGCGCTAGATCCTATTTATTTTGAGCCAAGGTTAGACCATTTATGTTTGCATGCTCTTGATTGGGCTGGCATCCCTAAAAGACAAATGCATCTCTTGATTGACCATTTACAATCTACAATTGGAGATAAATTTAATTTTAAATATACATACTTATCATCTTATGCATATCTCTTTTCAATAAAACCAATAAGGACTGGGCTATCTCCTGCCTTCGTTTATAATGGGCAAAAACCCGATAAGTTTCTTGCAGAGAGCATCCATAGAGGAATTCATCAAAACCTTTTAAGTGAAATCGAAATGTCGTTGCATGGTCATGAGGTTAACCTAACTAGAGAGAAAAACAATGAGTTACCAATCAATTCTATGTGGCTGTGGGGAAGTGGAATAGCACCAGAAATGTCAACTATCACTCAAGCACCACTGTTCTCAAATGATCCGCTTCTTTTAGGTTATTGGAATTCAATAAATGCTGATGCATTTAAATGGCCAGGTAGTATATTTAATTGCCTTAATGAATCAACAAATGGCTTTATTGCCGAAATACCTGATGTAAATGATCATCAAAACCTGATTGAAGAAAGTTTGATCGAGTTACAAAAGGCTTTGCGAGATAAAAGATTACGTAATTTAACATTATTATTTCGTGATGGATTGCGCATATACATTAGCCCAACTCATAATTTACGATTTTGGCGACGTAAATCTAATTTAATAGATAAACTGTATCGATAATGAAATTGACAAGACCCATTGTCCATCGTCAAATTTCGGAAGAATTTGTATTTGAAAATCTTACCGATCTTGATCCATTTTTGGTGAGTTTATTTGCGCTGCGTGGATTAAGGTCAACTAGTGAATTAAATTATAGTCTTTCTAATTTAGCTCCAGTAAGTTCCTTTGCAAATATTGATGAAGCTGCTTCACTTGTAATTTCTCATCGAAAAGAAAAAATAGTGGTGGTTGGAGATTTCGATGTCGATGGAGCAACAAGTATTGCTTTACTAATACGCTGCCTTTCAGATTTTGGATTTCAGGATGTAGAATATTTTACTCCAGATCGATTTAAATATGGATATGGCCTTTCAACTGAAATAGTTGATATTGTTGCAAAAAAAACTCCAAGATTATTGATAACTGTTGACAATGGAATTTCAAGTTTCGATGGAGTCAGCAGGGCAAATGAACTCGGTATTCCAGTTCTAGTCACAGATCATCATCTGCCTGGCAAAGAGCTTCCTGCAGCTACAGCAATTCTTAATCCAAATTTAAAAGGAAATGAATTTCTAAGTCAAAATCTTGCAGGTGTAGGCGTCACCTTCTATTTAATGGCAAGGATCGGTCGGATGCTTGAAGATGATGAACAAAGAGATTTAGCTAAGATTCCTACTAAATATTTAGATCTTGTAGCATTAGGGACAATTGCTGATGTAGTACCCCTTGATCATAATAATCGAATTTTAGTAGAACAAGGTTTGAAACGTATTCGAGCTGGCCATGCAATAATGGGCATAAAAGCATTACTTAAACATGCAAATTGTGAAGTTTCCCGATGTGTCAGTAGTAACTTGGCATTTGCCGTTGGTCCTCGCATTAATGCAACAGGTCGTCTTGATGATATGTCTGTTGGGATCGAATGCTTACTGACAGATTGCCCAGAAACTGCTGATAATTGTGCAGATATTTTGAACAAAATTAATCTTGAGCGTCGTAATATTGAGTCAATGATGAAAGATCAGGCTTTTAAATATGTAGAAAATATTAATAAAAATGATTTACCTGATTGTATTTGTATATATGAACAATCCTGGCACCAGGGAATTGTTGGTCTCATTGCAGCTCGAGTAAAGGAAAAATATCATCGTCCAGTTATTGCATTCGCTCGTGAGGGAGGAGATACCCTAAAAGGATCTGCACGTTCTGTTAATGGAATAAACATACGTGATTTACTAGAGGCTGTATCAAAATCTAAGCCTGGATTAATTAAAAAATTTGGCGGACATGCAATGGCTGCTGGCCTCACACTCACGGAATCTTCATTTAAATGTTTTAAAAAGATCATAGTTGAGCAAATGCAATATTTGTATCCGAATGCTGATTTAAGTGGTGCAATTCTAATTGATGGCCAATTACCGGCTTCACTACTTAATCTTAACTTTGCAAGGTCCTTGAGAACTGCAGGTCCATGGGGTACGTCCTTTCCAGAGCCTATATGGAGCGGTGATTTCATTGTTTTGGAGCAACGAATTGTAGGGGAGAAGCATCTTAAGCTTCGTGTTGAATCAATGGATAGTAAAAATATTATTGAAGCAATTGCATTCAATCAAGCAAGCGAAGAATTACATAAAAAAGTACAATTAATATTTAGGCTGGATGTTAATAAATTTCGCAATATTGAAAGCCCTCAGTTAATAGTTGAGAAAATTATTTCATTGCATGAAGAAGTGACATGATAAGATTAAAATCCTTAATTATTTAAAAAATTGATATTTCCAGTGGAAAACAGTCAAATTAAACAATCAATCAATGATTTAAAAAAACGCACTAATGCGTTGAGGGGGTATCTTTGACTATCAATCAAAGCAAGAAAGACTCACTGAAGTTGAACGTGAGCTTGAACAACCAAGCATTTGGGATAAACCCAATCTTGCGCAAGCTCTTGGTCAAGAAAGAGTCAAACTAGAGTTAATTGTAAATGGTTTAAATGATCTTGCGGTTGGGTTGGGTGAAACAGAAGAATTTTTTTTGATGGCCGTCGAGGAAAGTGATGAGGCACTTATCAATGCAGTAATTGCAGATATAGATAATTACAAAAAAATAATTGAAAAATTTGAGTTTCATCGTATGTTTTCCGGTGAGATGGATTCTAACAATGCGTATTTGGATATCCAATCTGGCGCTGGTGGTACAGAGGCACAAGATTGGTCTGAGATGATTTTAAGAATGTATTTACGTTGGGCTGAAGCTCATGGATATAAGACTGAGGTAATTGAAACATCTTTTGGCGAAGTTGCTGGAATTAAAAGTGCTACAGTTCATGTCATTGGAGAATATGCTTATGGGTGGTTACGTACAGAAACTGGAGTACATCGTTTAGTAAGAAAGTCACCATTTGATTCTGGAGCGCGAAGACATACTTCTTTCTCATCGGTATTTGTTTCTCCCGAAGTTAATGACGATATTGACATTGAGATTAATCCAGCAGAACTTAGAATTGATGTATATCGCGCAAGTGGAGCAGGTGGGCAACACGTTAATCGGACCGAATCAGCTGTTCGTATCACACATTTACCTACAAATAGTGTTGTTCAGTGCCAAAATGACAGATCACAGCATAAAAATAAAGCTTCAGCCATGAAACAATTAAAAGCTAAATTATATGAATTAGAATTGCAAAATAGAAATGCTGCGGCAACAATTATTGAAGACGCTAAAGCTGATGTTGGATGGGGCAGTCAAATTAGAAATTATGTACTCGATCAAAGTAGAGTTAAAGATCTAAGGACTGGTGTTGAAACAGGAAATACTCAGGCTGTATTAGATGGCGGTTTAGATTTATTCATAGAAGCAAGTTTAAAAAAAAGACTATAAAAAATTGTGACTAATAAAAAAGAAGAAAATAGATTAATAGCAGAAAGACGCAATAAGTTAGATGCTATAAGGGAAAATAGAGATGCGTATCCTAATGATTTTAGGAGAGACGCCCTTGCGGGACAATTACATCAAACTTTTGATTCATATGATGATTGCGCTTTGAAAAAAGAAGATATCAAGGTAGCCGTTGCAGGTCGAATGATGGTGAAGCGTGTAATGGGTAAAGCAAGCTTTATTAAATTACAGGATCGGTCTGGGCAAATTCAGATTCGTGTCGAGAGGGATTCCTTAAAAGAAGGTTTGTATCAAAAATTTAGAAAGTGGGATGTAGGGGATATTATTGGTACCAGAGGTGTCTTATTTCGGACACAAACAGGAGAATTAACAGTAAAAGCTGATGAAATCTTTTTATTAACAAAATCTCTTAGGCCATTACCTGAAAAATGGCATGGTCTATCTGACCAGGAATTGCGTTATCGACAGAGATATGTCGACTTAATAATAAATGATTCTTGTCGCGAGGTTTTTCATAAACGCTCTAAGATTGTTACTTACATAAGGTCATTTTTAGATGCAGCTGATTTTCTTGAAGTTGAAACTCCAATGCTGCAGACAAACCCTGGGGGCGCAAATGCAAGACCATTTAGGTCTCATCATAATGCTCTTGATATGGAGTTATTCCTGAGAGTTGCCCCAGAATTAAATTTAAAGCGTTTGATTGTTGGTGGTTTTGACCGCGTTTATGAGATTAATAGAAACTTTCGAAATGAAGGTGTTTCAACCCAGCACAATCCTGAGTTTACTATGATGGAGGCCTATAGAGCATATGCTGATTATACCGATTGGATGGATATGACTGAGACAATGTTTCACGGAATAGCCGAGTCTGTCTGTGGAGCTGCTATTATTAGTTACCTAGACCATAGCTTTGATTTTTCGAAAAAATTTAATCGTATGACAATTGAAGAAGCTATTGAAAAATATAATTTAGATTTCGACATATCAAAAATTCGTGATGTTGAATACCTCAATAAGTATTGCCATGAAATCGGCTTGCAGGTAGAAAAAAGCTACGGAGCCGGAAAGCTGCAGATGGAAATCTTTGATGCTACTTGTGAATCAAAACTACTTGAGCCTACTTTCGTTACTCACTACCCAACTGAAGTTTCGCCATTATCAAGAAAGAATGACAATGATCCTTTTGTTGTTGATCGCTTTGAGTTATTCATTGCAGGTCGAGAAATAGCTAACGGATTTTCTGAACTTAATGATCCTGAAGATCAAGCCAATAGATTTCGCGCTCAAGTTGAGAATGCCGAAGCTGGAGATGATGAAGCTATGTCATATGATCATGATTATATACGTGCTCTTGAGTATGGGATGCCCCCAACTGCTGGAATAGGTATTGGTATTGATAGGTTAGTAATGCTCATGACTAATTCAAGTTCAATCCGTGATGTGTTGTTATTTCCTCACATGCGTCCCGAAAATTATAAATAATTAATTTTTTTACTATCTTTGAAATAGGGTAAGTCAATAAGTTTGAGCTTAGAGTCATTAACTGATAGTTCTTTATTTGCCATATCTGATGGAATTACAGCCAGTAAGTCATTATTAAATGCATTTAAAATATCACCAATGTTTTGACCATTATATGAAATTTTGTCACCTACTGTTGCTTTTGATTCACTTTTGAATCTAAATGTTCTTCTTTTTGTTAATCCTTTGTAATGGATTCTTGCGATAACTTCTTGACCAGGATAACACCCCTTGTTGAAATCAATTGCGTTAATTAGATCTAGATTTAGCATATGTGGAGTATATTTTTCTGTTTGTCTTGAATCTATTGCTGGTTGTCCTCTATAAATCAAATCTGCTGAATTCTCGATCATACCCTCGTCAATAATTTTAAATTCAACCCTAGCTCGAAATCGAAAAATCATAAGACGTTGAACGATCTTTTTTGCCAAATCAGCTGGTACAATAAGCTTATAGTTTGAATTATTTGATAAAACTTCACCTGTCCAGATTACTCTTCCTTTTGGGTTACACCAAGCTGCTAAAATTTTAGGCAATAATTCTAGTTTTTTGAGGTCATTAGTTAGTTGATTTTGTAAAAAATCAAAAACATCTTTGCCATTTATTTCAATTGTTGAAAGTTTCTTCATTTTGACTTCAATTACTGCAGTGCTTGATAACCTCTGGCATAATCTCATTATGAGTGTTGATAACAAAAAAATTAGCAATAAACCTAAGAACCAAAGAGTAGGTAATAAACCACCTAAACAACAAAAACCACCAAAAGAGATAGGTGGCCGCAATGGATTAGACCCTACTAGATATGGTGATTGGGAAAAAGCAGGACGTTGTATTGATTTCTAAGGATAATACCATAAATATAATGGCTCAAATCAAAAACAAGATAGAGATTTTATGATTAATAACGACAGACCACTGTCGCCGCATCTGTCAATTTATCGTTGGCCTATTACTATGGTCACATCGATATTTCATAGGGCAACAGGATTAGCATTGAGTTTCGGCTTGATTGTATTGACCCTATGGCTTTTTGATGTTGCGATGGGAGAAAATTGGTATGCATATTTTCTGGATATTATGAACTCGATAATAGGTCGAATATTTCTAATTAGTATAAGCCTTGCATTTTTCTATCATCTTTCAAATGGAATTAGACATTTGGTTTGGGACAGCGGAAGAGGATTTAAAAAATCAACTGCGGATGCTTCTGCTTGGTTGGTGTTAATGCTTTCTTTAATTATGACATCATTATTTTGGTTGTTTCGCTTGTGAGGATAAGTATTTCATTTAAAAAAGGTCTTAATATAATTAGCTCAAATAGTGGTACAGCTCATTTTTGGGCTCAGCGTTTATCTGCTATAGGTGTTTTTTTTACCGGTTTATGGTTTGTTTATTCAGTATTACAAATGCCAGGATTTGAATATTACGATGCATTAGAATTTATCGATACTCCTTTTAATAGTTTTATGCTTATCTTTTTGACACTTATAATGGCATATCACTCAAATTTAGGCATTCAAGTTGTAGTTGAAGATTACGTGCATGCCCATAAATTAAAGTTAGTTTCATTAATTATATCCCGTCTTTCACATATTCTTCTTGTGGGGGTGGCTATTTTTGCAATTATCAAAATTAGATTAGGTGCATGAGCGACTACGATTTTATTGATCATGATTATGATATTGTCATAATTGGTGCTGGCGGTGCTGGGCTGCGTGCTACTTTTGGCTTAGCTGAAACTGGCTTTAAGACAGCTTGTATCACGAAAGTATTTCCAACCAGAAGCCATACTGTGGCAGCTCAGGGAGGAATCAGTGCTGCTCTAGGTAATATGGGTGAGGATGATTGGCGTTGGCATATGTTTGACACAGTTAAAGGCTCTGATTGGCTAGGTGATCAAGATGCTATTGAATACATGTGCAAAGAGGCCCCAAATGCTGTGATAGAGCTCGAACACTATGGCGTTCCATTTTCCCGTACTGAAGATGGAAAAATTTATCAGAGACCTTTTGGCGGTATGACCACACGTTACGGAGAAGGAACAGCACAAAGGACATGCGCAGCGGCTGATCGAACTGGTCATGCAATGTTACATACCTTATATCAACAATCATTGAAGCATGATGCTGAGTTTTTTATAGAATATTTTGCCATTGACTTAATGATGGAAAATGGAGAATGCCGTGGGGTAGTAGCAATTGAACTTGCAACTGGCCAGCTTCACCGTTTTCGTTCTCATAAAGTGATCTTAGCTACAGGAGGTTATGGGAGAGCATATTTTTCTTGTACATCAGCGCATACCTGTACGGGTGATGGAAATGCAATGATTTTACGAGCAGGTTTACCTGTTCAAGATATGGAATTTGTTCAGTTTCACCCAACTGGCATTTATGGCGCTGGTTGTTTGATTACTGAAGGCGCTCGTGGAGAAGGTGGCTATCTTACAAACTCTAAAGGTGAGAGATTTATGGAGCGTTATGCTCCAAATGCTAAAGACCTTGCATCACGAGATGTTGTAAGTCGTTCTATGACTATCGAGATTAATGAAGGAAGAGGCGTAGGTAATGGGTCAGATCATATATTTTTACACTTAGAACATCTTGGTCCTGATGTTATTGAGGAGCGGCTTCCGGGAATCGCCGAAACAGCAAGAGTTTTTTCAAATGTAGATGTAACAAAAGAACCTATACCAGTCTTGCCTACTGTTCACTATAATATGGGAGGTATACCGACTAATTATCATGGTCAAGTTATAACTAAAAAGGGCGATGATCCAGAAGCTGTTGTCCCAGGTCTAATGGCAGTTGGTGAGGCGGCTTGTGTTTCAGTTCATGGAGCAAACCGTCTTGGTTCAAATTCATTATTAGATCTTGTTATATTTGGCCGCGCGGCTGCAAAATTTTGTGCTGAAGAAATGAAACCAAACACTAAACATAAAGAGTTGACAGTCAATGCAGGTCAAAATAGTGTTGATCGAATTGACAAACTGCGTAATGCTAGAGGTGATAGATCAACTGCAGATGTTCGGTTGGAAATGCAAAAAGTTATGCAAAGTCATTCCGCTGTTTTTAGGACTGGCGATTCTTTAAATATGGGCGTTCAATTATTACGCAAGATATTCTTAAGTTTTTCTGACATTGGAATATCAGATCGCTCAATGATTTGGAATACTGACCTTATTGAAACGATGGAGTTAGAAAATTTATTACTTAATGCATCTGCTACTATCGAGTCTGCTGCAAATCGCAAAGAAAGTCGTGGAGCTCATGCAAGAGAAGATTTCCCTGATCGCGATGATGCCAGCTGGATGAAGCACACACTTTCTTGGGTAGACTCAAGTGGAAAAATATCGTTTGATTATCGACCAGTTCATGAAAATACATTAACTGACGAAGTTGCATACGTAGAGCCCAAGGCCCGTGTTTATTAGGATTATTGATAGTGGCAGAATTTAGACTTCCAAAAAATTCAAGAATTTCAAAAGGCAATCATTTTCCTGCAGATGAAGGCGTTGTAAATATCCGAAAGTTTGCAGTATACCGTTACGATCCATCTAGCGGTCAAAACCCGCGTATTGATACGTATGATGTCGATATGGATAATTGCGGCCCAATGGTTCTTGATGCACTTATCAAGATAAAAAATGAAATAGATCCAACATTAACTTTCAGGCGATCTTGCCGTGAGGGTATTTGCGGCTCGTGTGCAATGAATATAGATGGTGGTAATACTTTAGCCTGCACTCGTTCAAATGACGTATTTAAGGGAGATGTAAAGATCTACCCATTACCCCATATGCCAGTGATTAAAGATCTTGTTGCGGATCTTACTAATTTTTATGCGCAATACGCTTCAATAAAGCCTTGGCTACAGGCTGAAAAACCCCCACCAACCAATCAAGAGCGGTTACAAACTAAAGAAGATCAGGAGCTTATAGATGAACCTTCTGCCTGTATTTTATGTGCTTGTTGTTCTACAAGTTGCCCAAGCTATTGGTGGAATAGCGATCGTTATCTTGGCCCAGCAGCTTTATTGGCTTCATATCGCTGGCTAGTTGATAGTAGAGATGATGCTAAAAATGATAGGCTTGATGAAATTGAGGATTCTTTTAAACTATATAGATGCCACACAATCATGAATTGCACACAAACTTGTCCGAAAGGTTTGAACCCTGCAAAAGCAATTGCTGAGACAAAAAAGATGTTGATAGAGCGCAAATATTGAATATTCAACCACATCTTCGTTGGCAGTGTCGGCGTGGGATGAGAGAGCTTGATGAATTGTTGCTGCGTTACCTTGAAAAGCGATATCCCGATGCTTCAAGGGATGAAAAAATTGCTTTTCGAGAAATATTAGAGTTGTCTGATCCAGAATTAAATAGCTTTTTTTTACAAAAAAGAATACCAAATGATTTTTCCAAAGCTTGTGTAGTAAATCATATTCTTAATTTGGAATCTGAATGAATATTCAAAACCTTTAATTAGTCTGGCAGAATAATTTTTAAGATTAGTTTTTTTAAATCTTATTAAGAGTAACTATTTGTGAGGTTTTCAAAGTTTCCAATAGATTATATCTATTTAATTAAATGCGAGTTTTTAATTTTTATTTATTAACCCAGTCTTAGTGAGATTTTTAGTTGTTAATTTTACAATACTATACAAGAGAAGGATGCCATCTTTGTGAAGAAATGCTTGAGGAATTAATTCCTTTGATACGGGGGAAGGCGGGGTTAAAAATTTGTAATGTTGATTTGCAAGAAAACTGGAAAAAAAAATATGGAATTAGAGTGCCTATAATCAAAAGTGGTAAACAAACTATTAGTGAATACCCTTTGAATTATAAGTCTTTACAAATTTACCTTAAAAAAACCCTCGAATCACAGTAATAGATACTTTTTGATAGTTATTAATCGGTATAATTTAATTTTTTTTGAGCTTATATCTTAAGTTAACTAAAATCATGCAGAACATTCGAAATTTTTCAATCATCGCTCATATTGATCATGGTAAATCAACAATTGCAGATCGCTTTATTCATTTTTGCGGCGGCTTATCGGACCGGGAGATGGAAGAGCAAGTCCTTGACTCAATGGATATTGAGCGTGAGCGAGGCATTACAATCAAAGCTCAAAGTGTTTCATTAAATTTTACGAGCGTTTCGGGTGAAACTTACCTCTTAAATTTTATCGATACACCTGGACATGTTGATTTCTCTTATGAAGTTTCCCGCTCCCTGGCTGCTTGTGAAGGAGCATTGCTAGTTGTTGATGCTGCACAAGGGGTGGAGGCTCAAAGCGTTGCTAATTGCATCACAGCAATTGATCAAGGTTTAGAAGTGATGCCGGTTTTGAATAAGATTGATTTGCCAGCAGCTGAACCAGTAAGAGTTATCGCTGAGATTGAAGATATAATTGGTATCGAAGCCAAAGACGCTATTCAGGTAAGCGCAAAGACTGGCAGGGGTATCTCTGAATTGCTTGAGCAGATTGTAAAAGTGATTCCTCCACCTATAGGCGATATAAATAGGAAACTACAAGCATTAATAATTGATTCTTGGTTTGATAATTATGTTGGTGTTGTCTCATTGGTACGCGTAGTAAATGGAGCTCTAGAAAAACACAGTAAAATTACTGTTGTCTCAACTGGGGTTAGCTATAAAGTAGATCGAGTAGGTGTCTTTACTCCAAAAATGGAAGATCGTGAATATCTTAATGCTGGAGAGGTTGGTTTTGTTATAGCAGGAATAAAGGATATATATGGAGCACCAGTGGGTGATACTTTAACTGCAACTCATGATCAATGCGATAAAGCGCTTCCTGATTTTAAACAAGTTCAACCTCGCGTATTTGCCGGCCTTTTTCCAATAAGTGCAGATGATTATGAAAGTTTCCGAGAAGCACTTCAAAAATTACGTTTAAACGATGCAGCATTACATTTTGAACCAGAGTCGTCCGTAGCGCTTGGCTTTGGATTTCGTTGTGGATTTCTTGGTATGTTACACATGGAAATCGTTCAAGAGCGACTTGAGAGAGAATACAATTTAGAATTAATAACCACTGCGCCAACTGTTATTTTTGAAGTTGAGACTAATTCTGGTAATACTATACTTGTTGACAATCCATCAAAATTACCTCAAGTAAATGAAATTATTGAACTTCGAGAACCAATTATTTCTGCAAATATTTTAGTACCAGAAAAGTATATTGGCGCAGTAATAAAATTATGTATTGAAAAACGTGGCGTTCAACAACAAATGCGTTATTTAGGTGGGCAGGTATCAGTTGAGTATGATTTACCTTTAGCTGAGGTAGTTTTAGATTTTTTTGATAAACTAAAATCAGTCAGCCGAGGATTTGCATCCTTTGATTATTATTTCAAATATTTTCAGGCAGCAGAATTGGTTAGACTTGATATTTTACTAAATAATGAGAGAGTTGATGCGTTATCTATCATAATACATAAAAACAACGTTCGCGGACGTGGCCGAAATTTGGTAGAAAAGATGCGAGAGCTTATTCCACGTCAAATGTTTGATGTAGCTATCCAAGCGGCTATTGGCAGTCAAATAGTTGCTCGTAGTAATGTTAAAGCGTTGAGAAAGAATGTTACCGCTAAATGCTATGGCGGAGATGTTTCTAGAAAAAGAAAATTGCTTGAGAAGCAGAAGGCTGGTAAAAAAAGAATGAAGCAAGTTGGCTCTGTTGAAATACCACAAGAAGCTTTCTTAGCTGTCCTTAGAACTGACAAATGAGTTTATATTTTGAGTAACAATTTTGCATTAATTTTAACTTCTCTAACTTTATTCTCAGGAATTATTGTTTTATTAGATCTTCTTATCTGGAAAAAAAGAAGAACTAAAAATAATCAATTACCAAAATTCTTAATATTTTTAATAGAATATTCACGCTCCTTTTTTCCAGTTTTATTCTTCGTCTTATTTGTCCGTTCATTTGTATTTGAACCTTTTCGCATTCCCTCAGGCTCAATGAAGCCAACTTTAATTGTCGGTGATTTTATATTTGTAAAAAAATTCAGTTATGGTTTGAGGTTGCCAGTAACAGAAAAGAAAATTATTGATATTGGTCAGCCAGAGCGCGGAGATGTAGTTGTTTTTAGACTGCCATCAAATCCAAATATTAATTACATCAAAAGAGTAATTGGTTTGCCAGGTGATGAGATTACATTAAACCGTCAGAGGCTTGTAATTAATGGAAGATTAATGAATGTTAATGAAACTGGTAAATTTTTTGATGCCTCACCGGTTTATAGTGAAGATTTGGATGGCAGAGTTCATGAAACTTTATTCTATAATTTAGCTAAGTCTGAACGAGATGGGGTTTATATTGTTCCTGAAGGCGAGTATTTTTTTATGGGTGATAATAGGGATA
>MDTG01305088.1_pt1 | contig 19540 bp, 25 predicted proteins | sample 811421 | NCBI WGS metagenome assembly MDTG01 (sample SAMN05326645, study PRJNA326480) | marine metagenome | isolation source: seawater | place: Pacific Ocean: South East | collected 2011
ATAAAGATCTGATATTAGATGCATCTTTAGTACAACAAATGAGACAACAGGGAATAACTTTGGCTCCGCAATTAATTCCTAGTTTGCAAGAACACTTTGGAGATTATGAAGTTGTTTCTGTAGAAGAAAGACTTTATGAGCCAATAAAAACTGAAGAGTTTAACTTTAAAGGCTTTATTGATGTTGTGTTGAAGAAAGATGATATGTATCATATTATTGATTGGAAAAGTTGTTCTTGGGGCTGGAATCAAAACAAAAAAAGAGATCAACTGATTACGTACCAGTTAACTCTGTATAAAGCATTCTTTGCTAAAAAATATAATATTGATCCTAAAAAAATTAAGACACACTTTGGATTACTTAAGAGAACTGCTAAAACAAATCAAATTGAAATATTTGAAGTTAGCTCTGGAACAAAAAAAACTGAAAATGCCCTTAACTTAATGAATAAAGCATTGTATAATATTCACAACAAACGATTTATAAAAAATAAATTATCTTGTAAATATTGCCCATTTGATGGGACACAACATTGCAAAAAATAAGGTTAAGGAATGACAGATAAAAAAATTAAAGTTTTAGTTCTAAGTGACCACCCACTTTCTCCTTCTGGCGTCGGAACTCAAACAAAATATATGATAGAAAGTTGCCTTAAGACAGGTAAATTTAGTTTTATTTCCCTAGGGGGAGCAATTAAACACCTAGACTATACACCTGTTCAAGTTGAACCGTACGGCAAAGATTTTGTTATTGTTCCGATTGATGGGTATGGAAACCAGGATATGATAAGATCAGTCCTAAACACCGAGAAACCAGATATGATCTGGTTTATGACAGATCCTAGATTCTATACTTGGCTTTGGGAAATTGAAAATGAAATTAGAGCTTTGGTACCTATGGTTTATTATCACGTTTGGGATAACAAACCATATCCTGACTTTAATAAAATTTGGTATGATTCAAACGATTATATTTTTACAATATCAAAAGTTACTGATGATATTGTAAAAAATGTATCACCTAACGTAAAAAGTACATATTTGCCGCATGCGGTAGATAATCAAATTTTTAAAACTTTAGAAAAACAAGAAGTAATAGATTATATGGATCAGGTGATACCACAATCAAAAGATAAATTTATGTTCTTCTGGAATAGTAGAAATGCTCGTCGAAAACAAAGTGGATCTTTAATTTTTTGGTTTAATGACTTTTTAAATAAAGTTGGAAAAGATAAAGCATGTCTAGTAATGCATACAAATCCAAAAGATCCAAACGGACAAGACTTAAATGCTATTCTGGAAAAGTTAGGTCTTGTTAACGGAGAAGTTGTATTTTCTACACAAGCGGTTGATTCAACTCTTTTGGCTAAATTTTATAACAGGGCAGATTGCACTTTGTGTATATCAGATGCAGAAGGCTTTGGCTTATCAACTTTAGAATCATTATCTTGCGGTACTCCAATTATTGTTAACATGACTGGAGGCTTGCAAGAGCAAGTTACTGATGGTGAAGAATGGTTTGGAATTGGCCTAGAGCCTAGTTCTAAAGCAATTATTGGATCTCAAGATGTGCCTTATATATATGAAGATAGAATCAATGGTGAAGAATTTGTAGAAGCGATGTGTAAACTTTATAATATGTCTGAGCAAGAAAGAGAAGATCTTGGTAAAAAAGGCCAAAATCACGTTAACAAGAACTATAGCTTTACACAATTGGCTGCTAAATGGCCAATATTATTAGAAGAAATTCATAATGAAATGGGATCTTGGGAAACTAGAAAAGGATACAAATCAATGGAGTTAATCGAGGTATAAAATGACAAAAGTATTAGTAAGAGGACCAGCTTTAACAAGATCCGGATATGGAGAGCATACTCGATTCATATTAAGATCTTTGCGAAAACTAGAAGATAAGATTGATTTATATTTGATTCCATTAGCATGGGGTCAAACTGGATGGTTGTCAGTTTCAGATGAAGAAAAGATTTGGCTTGATTCAATTATCAAAAAAACTCATGATTTGGTTTCGAAAAATCAGTTACAAGTTGATATTTCATTACAGGTGACCATTCCAAACGAATGGGAAAAACTAGCTCCAATTAATATTGGTGTCACAGCTGGAATTGAAACAACCAAGATGGCTCCAATATGGGTTGAAAAAAGCAAGATGATGGATCACATTATTGTAACATCTGAATTTGCTAAAAACATTTTTGATACCACTAGTTACGAGGCAACCGTTAAAGAAACTGGTCAAATTATATCTGATTATCGATGTACAACAGACATTAAAGTAGTCTCTTATCCTGTAAAAGAATTTGAGGATATGGATCTAGATCTACAGCTAGAATACGATTTTAATTTCTTAGCAGTAGCACAATGGGGCCCCCGAAAAAATATTGTAAATTGTTTACAGTGGTTTGTTGAGGAGTTTATTGACCAAGAAGTTGGCCTAGTATTAAAAACTAATATAACTAAAAACTCTTTATTAGATAGGCAAAAAACAAAAACACTATTAAAGAATATCCTTAATCAAGACAAATATAAAAATAGAAAATGCAAAGTATATTTGCTTCATGGTGATATGACTGATCAAGAAATGCACCAGCTATATCGTAATTCAAAAATTAAAGCTTTCGTTTCTACTAGCCATGGCGAGGGTTTTGGTCTTCCTCATTTTGAAGCAGCTTATGAAGGCATGCCTGTTATTGCTCCGGACTGGAGTGGACATGTTGATTTTCTCTATATGCCGATTAAAGACAAAAAAGGCAAAACAAAGAAGAAAGCAATGTATTCTAAGATTGATTACGTAATTCAGCCTGTACCGGAGTCAGCCGTTTGGGAAGGTGTTATTCAAAAAGATTCATCATGGTGTTATCCTGACCAAGGATCTTACAAGATTAAATTAAGAGAACTCTACAAAGATTATGGAAGGTTTAAAAAACAAGCAACGCAGCTTCAAAAATATTTAAAAGAAAATGTTACATTTGAAAATCAAAGCGGCTTAGTTTGTGAAGTTGTAAATAAATTTCTTCCCTCAGAAGAAGAATTAGAATGGCTTCAAAAATTAGATGAAATTGAAGTTTTATGAAAATAATATTTATAGCTGATTTTTTCAGTAGTGAATTGAACGGAGGCGCAGAAAATAACGACTCTGTTTTGATTGATTATTTAAAAAACAATGGCTATAAAATAAGATGTATTAAATCTCATAATTTTGATGAAAGCATTTATCAAGAAAATGATTTTTTTATCGTAAGCAATTTTGTAGGACTAGATGAAAAATATAAAGCCTTGCTAAAGAAAAAGCAATATATTATTTATGAACATGATCATAAATATGTAAAACGTAGAGATGTTAGTAAATATGCTGATTTTGTTATACCTAAAGAAGATTTTGTAAATGAAAAATTTTATAGAGATGCAAAAGCTGTTGTTGTTTTAAGTGATGTATGTAAAAAAATTCTAGACAAGAATCTTAATACAAGAAATGTTTTTAATATAGGTTGCAGTCTATGGTCTGATAAAAAATTAGACTTAATCGCATCTTTATCTACTAAACAAAAAAATAATAAGTTTGCTATTATTAATTCAAACAATCCTATTAAAAATACAAATTTAGCAATTGCATATTGCAAAAAAAATAATATTGATTTTGATATGATAGAGCTTTGTAATCATGAAGAATTACTATCAAAATTATCTGACTATAAAGGTTTAGTATTTTTTCCTGGCGTTTTAGAGACCTTCTCTAGAATATCTGCGGAAGCAAAAATGCTTAATTGCAAACTGCTAACAAAGCCAAAAATGTTAGGTTTTGCGTCAGAGAACATATTTGCTTTTTCTGGCATTGAGTTAATAGAAGAGATAAGAGAAAGAAATAACAAAGCTTTAAAATTATTCAAGAGTTTATTATGAAAAAAATTATTGTTTTAGCCTCCGATCATAACGGAGTAGAATTAAAAGAAAAAGTAAAAAACTATTTGAAAAAGAAAGATATCCTAGCACTGGATATTGGACCATTTGACACAAATAAAAAGGTAGATTATGTCGACTATGCTGATCAACTGTCTAAAATCATTTCAAATAAAGACGCGTCACACGGTATTTTAATTTGTGGTACCGGCGTGGGAATGAGTATTGCTGCAAATAGAAATGAAAATATAAGAGCGGCACTAGTACACAATCAATTTACAGCACCTAGGTGCAGAGAACATAATGATTCAAATGTTATTTGTCTAGGAGCTTGGATAACGCCTTATCCTCAAGTTGAAGAAATATTAGATTCTTGGCTAGGCACTTCTTTTGGAGAAGGAAGGCACGTAAAAAGAATTGAAAAGCTATCTTCAAAACAAGAAGAAATAATTTTTACAAATGGAGTTTTTGATATTATTCACACTGGTCATATCGAGTTATTGACTTTTGCCAAAAGCTTAGGAAATAAACTTGTAGTCGGTATAAATTCGGATGCAGCAGTTAAAAAAATTAAAGGGGATAACAGGCCAATCAATAATCAAGAAGATAGAAAAAAGGTTCTAGAATCACTAGGAATGGTTGATCAAGTTGTTATCTTTGATGATATATCCCCAGATAATTTAAGAGAAGAATTATGTCCTAATGTCTTGGTCAAGGGCGGAGAATGGACTAAAGAAGAGGTGCGTGAAAGAGATAATGTTTCGGATGGCATTAAAATTAAGATTTATCCATTTGTAGAAAATTACTCAACTACTGATACTATAAAGAAAATATACGGACTAAAAACGTGGCAAAAAAAGTCTTAATTATAGGTGATACCATAATCGACAAAGATATTGAGCTAAAAGCTATAGGTTTATCTTTGGAATCTCCGACACTCAAAACAGAAACTCACGCTGAAAGTATTAATTTTGGCGGCGCCGCAAATGTAGCAAAATATGCACATCAATTTGGTCTTGACGTTACGTTTGCTACAACGATGTCAAAAGAAAGTGAATATCAATATCTTGAAAAATATTCTTTAAAATTATTGAATCTTGATTCAAGTATTGAAAACACAAAATCTAGATTTTATATTTCTCATGGTGATGAAAGATATAAATATCTTCAAGTGAACAATACAAATAAGCAAGATCTTTCTGTAGGATTAAATTTAGATCTTGATAAATTTGATGTGATAGCTTTTTCTGATTATAGGTGCGGATTAATTAATAATGAAATGGTTTTTGACTCTATAAAAAGCAAAGCTAAAACTTTCGGAGCTTCGCAGATCTCAAGTAAAGAATCAAATTTTGAAAAGTATAGTAAACTAGATTATTTAGTTTGTAATAAAAATGAATCAAAGTCTTTTAAAAGAAGAAGAAATGTCTTGATAACTCAAGGTAAAGATGGTTGTAAATTGAATAGCGTTACATATCCTGCAATTTCTGTTCCGGAACCAAAAAATTTAATTGGTGCGGGAGATTGTTTTTATGCATCGTTTTTAGCATACCAAAATCCAATTATGGCAAATAAATGCGCAGCAGAGTATATACGAGGCGATTATGGATAATATACAAAAATTAATTGAGGTTAACCAGACACTTATTAAAGAAAAATTGGTTATTTTTACGTGGGGAAATGCCAGCTTTCGTACTTCTTCTAATACTATCTATATTAAGCCCTCTGGGGTACCTTTTAAAGATTTAACAGAAGAAAAGATGTCCGAGGTAGCTTTAGGCAGCAAAATGCATTTAAAAGGCAATAAACCATCTGTCGACACACCTACTCACATTGAACTGTATAATAACTTTTCTAGTGTTAATGCTATAATTCACACACATTCAAAATATTGCACTATATTTGCGCAAGCAAAAAAAAATATACCATGCTTAGGTACAACGCATGCTGATTATTTTTATGGAGATATTCCGGTAGTCAACGAACTGTCGGCTCAAAAAATTGAACAAAATTATGAAGAAAACACAGGCGCGCAAATTGCTGAGTATTTTTTAGCCAATAATTTAGATCCTTTGCAAATACCAGCAGCCTTATCTCCTTCTCATGGTGTTTTTGTATGGGGACATAACTTAGACCATGCAATTAAAAATGCCATTGTTTTAGAAAATATTGCTGAAATAGCTTACAAAACATTGACTTTGTGTTATAATGATGACATAAAATTTGATCGTATACTTTTAGATAAACATTTTCTAAGAAAACACGGAAGCAAAAAATATTATGGACAATAGTAAAGAAATAAAATATGGAAGACAAGAATTGCCTCCAAGATCAAAACCCATTAAAGAAGTAGAAAAGTATTGGGGCAACATGAAAACTCTGTTTGAAAATGATCATTATACGGTCAAAAGAATTTTTATGAAAAAAAATACACAAAGCAGTATGGAATACCATGTTAAGAAAGAAGAATCTTATTATATTGAATCTGGAATTCTTAAAGTTGGAACTCGAATAGGTAGAGCTAAAAATACTTCATTTTTGTTGAAGGCCGGCGATATCTTTCATATACCACCCGGGTTTATGCATATGAGAATTGCTGTAGAAGATACTGTTATTATTGAATTTTCTACTTTAGATGATGATAGCGATTCACATATCGTTGAAGATGGAAAAACATATAAACACAAAGAGGATTTTTAAATGAAGTTATTTGCAGACACTGCTAATTTAAACGAAATACGAAGCTTGTTAGAAAAAGGAGTTGTACAGGGAATTACTACAAATCCTTCGCTTTTGGCTAAAGAGCCAAAAACAGATTTTTATGAACATATACAAAAAATTTGTGATTTATGCAGGGAGTATGATGCTTTGGTTCCAGTTTCAGTAGAAGTCTTTGCGACCGAACCAGACTCTATGGTATCCCAAGCTTTAGAAATCTATAAGAAGATAGACTATCCCAATATTAATATTAAAATACCAATTGGGTTTCAAGAGCTAAATGTGATTAATAGATTAAAAAAAGAAGGTATTCGCGTAAACTGCACGTGTTGTTTTACAGATACACAACTGCAACTAGCAGCTCTTTCTGGAGCTAGATATGTTTCTCTTTTTTACAATCGTTTGATTGATAATGGCGGAGATCCTTTAGAAATCTTAAAAAGAACACGAAAATTTATTGATGATAATAATTTAGATTGTGAAATAATTGCGGGCTCAATTAGAAATCCTTATGACTTAGCAGATTGTTGGGCCCAAGGTTGCCATATTGTTACCGCTGGACACAATGTTATTAAAAAAGCAACACTACATGTTAAAACCGATGAGTCTGTTAATGGTTTTCTAAAGGACTTTGCGGAATGGATAAAATAACATATGTATTTGATATTGATGGAACCGTTTGTACACAAACAGATGGAAGCTATGAAGATGCACAGCCTTTTCAAGAAAGGATTGAAAAAATAAACGAATTATATGATGCCGGCCACACGATCGTATTCCTTACAGCACGAGGAATGGGAAGATTTAAAAACAATAGAGCGTTGGCCGAATCTAAATTTTGGGCCTTTACAAATCAACAATTAAAATCTTGGGGATTAAAATTTCATAGTCTTTATTTAGGAAAACCAGCCGCAACTTTATATGTTGATGATAAAGGAATGAGAGACACGGAGTTTTTTAAATAAATGAAAATTGATATAAAATTTGTCCCTAAAGGATGGGGATTTGAAAAATGGATTGTAAATAATGAAAGATACTGCGGAAAATTACTATACTTAGTAAAAGGAAAAAGGTGTTCTTGGCATTATCATAAATTAAAAGATGAAGTATTCTATGTACAATCTGGAAAAATTATGTTAAAATATTCGGACCAAGATAATCTAGAAAACGCAAAGCAAGTAATTCTAGAAAAAGGTGATAATTTTCATGTTCCGGTTGGCTTAAAACATCAAATGCAAGCACTTGAAGACACAGAGTTGTTTGAGTTTTCAACGCAGCATTTTGATTCTGATAGCCACAGGATCATCAAAGGTGATTAAGTGAAGATATTTTATAGCGCTGTTTTTGATAATGAAGGAGTTAGTTCCGATACTTCAAAAGCTCGCGAGCTTGAAAAATTAGGACATGATGTCCTATCTTATAATTATAGGGTCAGAGGTGACCAACTAAATGGAAACGCTTTTGTTTCTATCAAAAGAGATGAAGAGATAATATCACTCTGTAAAAATTGGCAGCCGGATTATATAGTATTTGCAAAATGTAATGGAGTTGATATTCGTGTGTTTCACGAGTGCAAAAAAATAGCTCCTGTTTGCTATTGGTTTGCAGATCCATTGGTAACATATTCAAACAATGAATTTTATGAAAAAACAAAAGTAGCTGACATTTTTACGTGTGATAAAAAAAATGTTTTGGAAAAAGCTAAAACTTTAAATTCTAATTGTTACATAACTTGCGATGGATTTGATAGTATATTAGAAGAGCCAAAAGATGTGCAAAAAGAATATGATGTTACTTTTATAGGAAATCTCTATGGTGATAGATTAAAAAAAATATCATCTATAGAAAAAGAAGTAACAAATATAACCGATGCATACGGTGAAAAGCATGCTCTTGAGGTATCGAAAAGTAAAATTAATTTAAATTTTTGTACAAGTGACGGCCCATCAGACAGAGTTTTTAAAGTGTTGGCAGCCGGCGGCTTTCTTTTGACAGATAATTGGTCGGATTTTGATGATTACTTTGAAGATGGTAGAGACTTAGTAGTTTATTCTGATTTAAATGATCTAAACAATAAGATTGATTATTTTTTAAAAAACCCAAAAGAAAGAGAACGAATCTCTGTGCAAGGATATGAAACAGTTCAGAATTATACCAGAAAAAAATGGGCTGAAAAAACGTGTGAGATATTAAAAACAATTCCATCTGATAGAAAACCACACAAGAAAAAGCAAACAATGTTGCTAGCTGGGCCTTGGATTGGAGAATTTGGCTGGGAGTTGTTTTGCTGGCACGGTTACTTAAGAAGTATGTCTAAATTTTATGATCGTGTTGTGTGCATATCTTCTCCTCATTCAAAATTTTTATATGAGGATTTTTGTGACAAGTTTATAGATTTTCTACCTGATGGTGGAGATTATAAAGATTCGTACTATAAGGCTGGGTATGACCTAAACGGCACAGTTATAAACTCAATATTGAAAAAAAACAATATCAATATTGATGAATATAAAACATCATTATTTTTACCAAGAAGAATAGGTGATCCACCAAGAACTCATTTCTCTGAAAAGTTTCAATTTGGTCCTTATTACATTGGCCCTAAATACAAAAAACTTGGAAATCATAAAGAAAAATACAAAGATGTTATTTTGTTTCATGCGCGCTCTCGCGTCCTTAGAAATGATGATAATTGGCCAACAGACAATTGGAAAAAATTAGGATCTTTGCTTAAAGAAGATGGGTATGATTTATATTCTGTTGGTTTAAAGTCAGAAGCATTGCATATCGAAGGTACAGAAGACTTTAGGGAATGTGATCAACAAGAGTTATTAGACTTAATGAATTCTGCAAAATGCATTTTTGGAAATTCATCAGGAGCATTACATCTAGCTTCTCTATGTGAATGTCCACAAGTCATATGGTCAACTAATTACAATTTGGATAGATATACAAAAAACTGGAATCCTTTTTATACTAACGTAAAATTCTTATCTGAGATGGGATGGCACCCTAGTATAGAATACGTGTATGAAAGTTTTAAAAACTCAGAGGATATGATATGAAATCAATATGTTTAATAACCCCTCCTTCGCCCTTTTTGCTAGATGAAAGAGTCTTTATGCATATTGGCATATTAAAAGTTGCGTCTTCTTTAGAACAACAAGGATATAAGGTAGAATTTTTAGACCTAAGTGGGATTGAAAATTTTTTAGATGTAGTTAAAGACTACTGTGATAAAAGTAATGTTAAAACTTTTGGTTTGACTGCCTCAACGCCTCAAGTTCCTTTTGCTGTACAGATTGCAAGCGTAATCAAAAACGTTGATTCTTCTAATCGATTAATTCTTGGAGGCCCACATGTTACGTTAATGAATACAGCTAGCAAGAGAGAGAAAAGAAAAGGTCTAGAAAAATCTGATCGCGCAACTAGAGATGTTGAAAATCTAAAAAATATATTTGATATTCTTGTTTGCGGCGATGGGGAATATGCAATTTTTGATGCACTTAAATTAGAAAAAGGAATTGTCGATGCTGATGATAGAAAAAGCAATTTGTTTTTAAATAATGAACAATTTTCAAAACTTCCTCTTCCTGCTAGGCATCTATTAGACGTTGACTCTTATAAATATACAATAGAAGGCAGAAGATCGGTAAGTTTAATCGCACAACTTGGTTGTCCTTTCCAGTGCACTTTTTGTAGCGGTAGAAATTCTCCGTTTTTAAGAAAAATTAGACAAAGAGATAGTGACTCGATTGTAGAAGAGATGAGACATCTTTATCACCAGTATGGTTTTACGGGTTTCATGTTTTATGATGATGAACTAAATGTTAACAAAAGTTTAATTCAACTTCTAAATAAAATTACAGATTTACAATCGGAGGTAGGAGAAGAGTTTCGGCTTCGTGGATTTGTAAAAGCAGAATTGTTTAATGAGCAGCAGGCAGAAGCTATGTATAGGGCCGGCTTTAGATGGCTTTTAACAGGTTTTGAGTCTGGCGATGAACGAGTGCTTAAAAACATCAAGAAGATGGCTACAAGGGACGATAACACGCGCGCTGTGGAGATAGCAAAAAAACATAATTTAAAAGTTAAAGCTTTGATGTCTATTGGCCATGCAGGAGAAAGTCATAAATCTATTGAAAATACAAAGAATTGGCTTCTAGAGGTGGAACCAGAAGAATTTGATTGTACAATTATTACAACATATCCTGGCTCACCTTATTTTGATGATGCTGTAAAAGAAAATAATTATTATACCTATACATCTAAAGTAACTGGTGATAAACTATACCAGTCGACAATTGATTATTTGTCAGAATTAGATTATTATAAGGGTGATCCAAATGGTGGATACATATCTTATGTATGGACTGATCATATTTCAGCAGTTGATTTAGTAAAAGAAAGAGATAAACTAGAAAATGAAGTTAGAAGTAAACTAGAAATTCCCTTTTATGATGCACGTCCAGCTGCAAAGTACGAACATTCAATGGGTATGGGAAATATTGAAATACCGGAATATATTTTAAGAAAAACAAAAAATAAAAAATAAATTCAAGGTAATTCATTTAGCCATAGGTAGTGTTCTAAAAAGGCAAATATAGGAAAATAATGAAGTATTATTCAAAAGTAAAAAAGGGCTTGTTATTGCATATCATTAACAGATTAGACGATATTCAAGAAAGGCTAGACATTGTTCCTTCGAATAATTTTATTCAATGTGCTACGTTAAGAATGAAAGAAGGAAAAACCTTTAAACCTCATAAACACATTAAAAAAGAAAGAGTATACAAAGAACAAATTGCTCAAGAATCTTGGATTGTTATCAAAGGTAGTGTTAAATGTATATTTTATGATATTGACGATACTGTATTGGCCACTGCGGTATTAGAAGAAGGCGACGCTAGTTTTACTTTAGAGGGTGGCCACACCTATGAAATTTTAGAAGATAACACAATCGTCTATGAGTACAAGACTGGGCCCTATGAAGGACAACATTTAGATAAAAGGTTTTTAGATGAGTAATGATAAATTAGAAAATTTTGGAGTCTATATATGGACAAGCAATCAGTTGATGCATTGCATACCAGCGTGGTGCTATCTGTTTAATAAATTTTGGCCTTACGAACAGAAAGTAAAAGTTCTAGGCTATAATCTTCCAAACTTTGAAATGCCATCAAATTTTGAATATGTATCTTTAGGAACGCAAAGAGGACCAAAATATTGGTCCGATGACATGCTTGAATATTTTAAAGACTGTGAACATGATTGTTTTTATTTAACGACTGAGGATGGGTTTATAGTAGAGCCAGTAAATAAAGATATTCTAAGTCTTGCAATTAAAACAGCATTAGTTAATCCAAATGATCGATTTTTAAGATTTAATTTAACTTGTGATGTGCAAAGCCGCGCCCATCAAATTTTAAAACAGTATGAGGGCTACAGCTTGATAAAATCAGCACAGTTTACTTATTATCGACAATCTTTAAACCATTCAATCTGGAGAAAAGAGTCTTTAGTTAATAAGTTGATACCGGGTCAATCTCCGTGGGACTTTGAATTAGATAACCAGAGAGCGATGTTTGATAATTTAGATGTATACGCTACAAAAGATAAATTTGCTATTTCTTGTGGCCATGGCTATAAGAAAGGAAAAAAACTTGCAAAATGGTATGAATGTACCCATCCTCATATAACAGGTAAGCAAGGTTTGTCGCGGGAAGATATAAATTACATAGAGGGAAAAGGATGGATGCCAGAGATTTAAATTTTGGAGACACACAATGTATTTTAAAAAAGTTGCGATAAAAGGCACAGGTACTGCGCTACCAAAAAAGATATATACTAATAAAGAAATAGAAGAAAGCGCTCCCACGACAGAAATTTGGATTCAAGAAAAATTAGGAATATTTGAGAGAAGACAAGCAGTAAGCGAAACAGTGTCTAGTTTAGGTACCGAGGCAGCAAAAAATGCAATATTGGATGCTGGAATTGAAAAAAAAGACATTGATCTTATAATTGTAGCAACGTCTAGCCCGGAAAAGATATCTCCGGCGACGGCATGTACTATTCATAAGAATTTAAATTTAGATAATACACCAGCGTTTGATGTAAATGCAGTTTGTGCTGGCTTTGTTTTTGCTCTAACAATCGCTGCACCATTTATAAGTAATGGAATCTATAAAAATGTTTTAATTATAGCCTCTGAAGTTTATTCAAAAATTACTGATTGGAATAACAAGAATAGTGTATTTTTTGGTGACGGTGCCGGCGCAATTATTTTAGGGCCATCAGCAGAAAGTGATATGTTTGCCAATATAACGAGCAATGGTGGAGGAACAGGTTCAACAGGATTTTTTTGTAACCTCAATGAGAGCTATAGTACTCGACCTAAAGAAGTCTGGCAACAGGCTGTAAAAGTTCTTCCGGACTCAATTAATGAAGTCTTGACAGAATCTAAATTAAGCGTAGAAGAAATTGATATGTTTGTACCTCACCAAGCTAGTCTCAATATGCTAAAATTAATAGCGAAAAAAATTGGAATAAAAGAAAAAAATATCTCAACAGTTATGGATAAATATGCTAATATAGCAGGTGCATCAATTCCAATTGCATTAGACGATGCTATAAAAAAATCAAAAATTAAAAATAAAGATACACTACTATTGAGCGCAATTGGTTCTGGCTGGTCCTGGGGATCAGTAGTTGTCAACTATGAAAAATATGAAGTTTAAGGAAATAGGAATCGATGTTAGAATAAGTGACTTAGCACATATAGCTAGACCTGAGTTGGTATCGATTGGAAGTCATATCGCAATTGATATGTGGACCTACATTTCTACACAATTAATACTCGGAGATTATATTCATATAGCTCCAAGCGTATCCATTATTGGCGGTGCACCCGCACTTCTAAAAATGGGTAATTTTACTAATATCGGATCAGGTGGCCGCATTGTGTGCGCGACTGATGATTTTAGTCAAGGGTTAATCTCACCAGTAGTGCCTATAGAACATAGAACAGTTATTAACAAGCCAATAATATTTGAAGATTTTTCTACGCTAGGTGTTAATTGCTCTGTTCTTCCCGGTGTTACTTTAGGAGAAGGATGCATCATCGGCGCTAATTCTGTTGTGATAAAGGATACAGAACCATGGATGATTTATGCAGGCGCCCCCGCTCGTCCCATAAAAAAACGTGAAAAAGAAAGAATTTTGCAAAGTGCAGCAGAATTAGGATATTAAGATGAAAAACTATTTAGAAGATAAGTCAGCTTTAACTATTCCTTGGGTCGAATCACCATTTTTTTATAGTTTGCTTGAAAATTCCAAATATACGGAAGAGCAAAAGTCTCTGTGTATTAAGTATCATGAAGATGGATATGTTATTATAGATTTAAACCTGACAGAAGAGGAAATACAAGAAGTTGTTGATGATATGTACGCATCTCTTGAAAGAGAGACAACTGTTTATCATGCGGATCATTTTCAATACACAGAGAGTAGGCGAATATTTGAACTTTGGAAGCAAAGCAATGCATCTGCAAACTTATGTTTAAATAAAAAAGTCCTGGATACATTGGAATTGTTATATGGCAGAGAGCCATATCCATTTTCAACGATTAATTTTTTCAAAGGCAGTAATCAGCCGTTACACAGCGATATAATACATTTTCATAGCAGTCCGCCACTTTGGATGGCTGGCGTATGGGTGGCTTTCGAAGATGTGGACGAAACTAATGGATCATTAAAAATTATTCCTGGAAGTCATAAATGGGGGTTATGGGAATATGACGAATTAGGTCTTCCACATCCGGATGATATCGAAAACGGTGAAGAAGTTAATTATAGAGAATATGAACACTTTTTAGTCGAGTTAATTAAAGAGAAGAAAGCAGAATCATATATAGCAAAATTAAAAAAAGGCCAAGCCTTGATATGGTCAGCTAATATATTACACGGAGGATGTAATGTAGAAGGAATCACCAATTTAGAAAAAACAAGACTTACACAAGCACAACATTATTTTTTCAAGGGTTGTAATCAATATTATCATCCAATGTTCACAAAAAAATATGAAGGAAAGTATGCTTCTAAATGGTGCGATGATAATAATAATATACGGACATATTTAGAAAGCGGCTCGGTTAAAATATTTGATAAAGTACTGGAAATAAAATAAAAATATTTGAAAAATGTACTAGAAATATATTTAAGTGTATTAAATTGACGCAAGAGAAAAAATATGAGTTTTGATATAATTAAAAATTTTGAAAATGAAATAGCTAATTTTTTTGGCGCCCCCAATGCTGTAGCTGTTGATTGTTGTACACATGGACTAGAACTTTGTTTGAGATACAAAAAAATAAAACATTTTTCGGTACCTAGAAGAACTTATATTTCTGTACCTTTTTTGGCTCAAAAATTAAACATCGAATTTGATTGGAAAGATGAAGATTGGCAAGATTATTATTATCTAGGTGGTACCAATATTATTGACGCTGCGGTTTTATGGGAGCAGAATAGCTATATTTCTGGTACCTTGATGTGTGTTAGTTTTCAATTTCGTAAACATTTAAGTCTAGGAAGAGGGGGAATAATTTTATTAGATAATAAAAACATTGCTTTGGACTTAAAAAAAATGTCATATGATGGTAGAATACCTGATATACCTTGGCGTGAACAAAATATAAACTCTGTTGGTTATCATTATTACATGACTCCGGAAACTGCAGAGAAAGGCCTTTTAAAGCTTCCGGAAGCTGTGGCTTCAGCGCCTAAAAAATGGACTGTAAGTGATTGGCCAGACTTAACAAAAATGGATATTTTTAAATGAAAGCACTAATAACTGGAATTAATGGACAAGATGGAAGTTACCTATCTGAATATTTATTATCTTTAGGATATGAAGTACATGGGATTGTAAGAAGACATTCTGTAGCAGAAAATCAAAATCATCGACTTTATAAAATTGGCATTCATAATCAAATACAAACTCATTATGGTGATTTAACTGATTATCCTTCATTGATTAGGGTGATTAGCGAGGTTATGCCAGACGAAATTTATAATCTAGGAGCAATGAGTCACGTTAGAATTAGCTTTGATATGCCTTCGTTTACAATACAAACGAACGCATTGGGCGTTTTAAACATGCTTGAGGTATATAGAACAGTTTGCCCACAGGCAAAATTTTATCAAGCTAGCTCATCTGAAATGTTTGGTAACTCTGTTGATGATGATGGAGTGCAACGTTTAACAACTCCTATGAATCCTGTTAGTCCATATGGGTGCGCAAAGGTTATGGGATATAATCTAGTAAGACACTATCGGCATGCCTATAAGTTACACGCATGTAACGGCATCTTGTTTAATCATGAGTCTCCTCGACGAGGCGCAAATTTTGTTACAAATAAAGTTGTCAAGGGCGCCGTCTCAATCAAAAAAGGATTACAAGATAAACTTGAACTAGGCAATATGGATTCTTATCGCGATTGGGGGCATTCTAAAGATTATGTTAGAGCAATGCACGCAATTATAAACCACCACGAAGCAGACGAATTTATTGTTGCTACCGAAAAAACACACTCTGTGAGAGAATTGTGTGAGATTGTGTTTAGCAAACTGGATATGGATTATAAAGACTACATAATACAAAATCCAAAATTTATGCGCCCGGAAGAATTAAAGTATCTGAAAGGTGATTCTTCAAAGTCTAGAGAAGTTTTAGGCTGGGAGCCAGAATACACTTTTGAGACCATGCTTGATGAGATGATTGAAAGATGGATGAAAGAAATTTAAATTTTGAGATTGGAGATTTAGTAGAATGGACAGAACTAATTGGCGACGGCCTTTTAGTTAAAGATCGTGGACTAGGAATTGTAGTTAAAAAAGTTGGTAACTTTTACAAAGTTCATCGAGCAATTAAACAAGATATTATAAACTTCAACATAAATGAGATAAAAAAAATTAATGAAAATGTATAAAATTGGAATAATTGGAAATGGATTTGTAGGATCTGCTATAGCGGCCGGCTTTGGACTGCACACAAATGTATCTATATATGACGTGTCACCAGAAAAAAGTCTCAATTCTTTTGAAGAAACAATAACAGCAGATTTTGTTTTTGTTTCTGTGCCAACTCCAATGAGTTTAAAGAAAAAAAACGAGATTGATTTAAGTATTATTGTCTCTGTTTTCAAAAAAATATCCGAGTTTAAAAATCTAAACAAAGATACAATTTTTATTCTTAAATCAACGGTGGTTCCACAAACGACGTTAGAGTTGTCTAAACAATTCCCTAATCTAAACATTGTTTTCAATCCAGAGTTTTTAACTGAAAGATCAGCTAGATTAGATTTTATTAATGCTTCTAGGATTGTTATAGGAGGACCACAACATCTTTGTGATAGAGTTGAAAACTTGTATCGTATTAGGTTTCCACATACAAAAATCATCAAGACAGATAGTTGCACAGCAGAATTTATAAAATATCTTTGTAATACTTTTTTTGCTACGAAAGTTAGTTTTATGAATGAGATGAAACAAATAAGTGATAAACTAAATTTAGACTGGGACAAGGCAATGGATGGATTTATTTCTGATGGTAGAATAGGAAATTCACACTTAGATGTTCCTGGTCATGATGGTAGTCCTGGATTCGGCGGAAAATGTTTTCCTAAAGATATCAATGCTTTGATAAATTTTTGTAAAAAAAATAATATAGATCCAAAAATTTTAATTGCTGCTTGGGAAAAAAATCTAGAGGTCCGCAATAACCACGATTGGAATAGTATCGAGGGAGCAACAAGTTGAGAGTTATAGTTACTGGCGGCGAAGGATTTGTAGGGTCAAACCTTATTAAACACTTAGTTCAACAAGATGAGATCCACAGCGTTTTTAGCTTGGACAATCAATTTACTAGCAGTAAAGACAATATAGTTCATAATAAAAAAGTAAGGTATTGGACTGGCTCCACTACCAGTATCAATAGAATTTTAATGAATTGGGATGTAGATGCTGTTTTTCATTTTGGAGAATACTCAAGAATTGATCCTAGTTTTGATGATCTTGATGATGTATTTAACTATAATATGAAGGGTACCTGGGAAGTAATACAATATTGCAAAAAAAAGAAAATACCTATGATATACTCGGGCTCAAGCAGTAAATTTGGCCACGATAAAAATCAACATTTATCTCCGTATGCCTGGACAAAAGCAAAAAATACAGAGATAATTAAAAATTTTTCTGATTGGTTCGGCTTAGAATATAAGATTTTATATTTTCATAATGTGTATGGCCCCGGACAAATAATGGAAGGAAAATACGCAACAGTTATAGGAATTTTTGAAAAACAAGTAGAAAATGATAAGCCAATAACAGTAGTTTCACCCGGTTCTCAGAGAAGAGATTTTACGCATGTTGATGATATCGTTGATGGAATTTGGAAAGCGTATAAGAATGCACCTCCGAATACAGAATTTAGCCTAGGCACAGGCACAAACTATTCTATTATGGAAATAGCTGAAGCATTTGACCATACTATTGAAGTAATACCCTCAAAAAGAGGCGAACGAAACACTTCTTTAGCCGACATAGAAAATACTACAAAAGTCTTAAAATGGCGTCCTACAATCGACGTCATCGAATACATTAAAAACAAAAGGAGAAAATAATGTTAAAACTTTCGGATGAAGCCCTCGGCGCAGTTATGATGGCGCTACAAAAATCATTGATGGAACAAAGTGATATTGTACCAGTTCTAAAAGGATTTAATTTTCAAACAAATGAAAATGATGAATTGTTTGTAATGAATCCCCCAACTTTTAAAATGAGTCACGAGGATGTGGAAACTTTGATTGATACTGATGCCTAAATATTTTTATTCGTGTAAAGAGTGTGATCATTCTTTTAGGGCGTATCATAGCGGAAAAGAAAGGTTAAAAAATTGTCCACAGTGTGATACAATTGATGGACTGGTTCGCCAAGTCAATAAAGTATTTATTAGCAAGCAAACGCTATCTGATACAAAAAAAGTTGGCGAATTAACTAAAGAGTTCATAGAAGATAATCGTGAAATCTTAAAAGATATTAAAAAGGAGTTTAAAGATAATGAATATAGTGGCGAAAATAACACTGATTAGCTCTGTAATTTTAAATTCTTTTCTTTTGATATATTTGTTTGGATTAATACCATTCTTTTTATTCATATCTGCTGTTACAAATTTAGCTTTTTTGTCTTACCTTTCTTATCTTCTTAGGGAAAGAACGGATCTTCAAAATGATTTTTTTGATTTGCTAGGAAGCATAGAAACTTATTCGAATAAGCTTGTGAGTACTTATGAATTAGAAATGTTTTACGGTGATGATACCTTAGAAGATCTACTACGTAACTCTAAAATATTAGTCAATAAATTTTATGATTATGAGGACAAATATTACACAGAACCGCAAGGAAATAACGAAGATAATGACACAGAAGCCCAAGAAACGCAGAGCGCCCCGTAAAAAAAATCTATACTTTACTAAAGTTCACGAACAAGCAATTATTGAATATGCACTATCTGATTGCAACAAAGAGAAAACAGAGTTGTATTTAAGTCTTATACAGCCAGCATTTAGTGAAATGGTAGATAAAATTGTTTATACGTATAAGTTTACAAATTTGCCAAACATCGATTATTTAAAAGATGATTGCAAGATATGGCTTACTACAATTTTAGACAAATATGATCCAAATAGAAAATCAAAAGCTTTTTCGTATTTTAGCGTTATAACCAAAAATTGGTTTATTCACAAAGTTAAAAAGAATTCCAAAAGTTTAAAAAGAGAAATATGCTATGAAGATTTTGCACAGACAAATACCCATCAAGAAAGTCTAGTTGTAGAAAATGGATATTACG
>MDTG01391087.1_pt1 | contig 19539 bp, 21 predicted proteins | sample 811421 | NCBI WGS metagenome assembly MDTG01 (sample SAMN05326645, study PRJNA326480) | marine metagenome | isolation source: seawater | place: Pacific Ocean: South East | collected 2011
GCCGCTCGACGCCCATCCGAAGATGTCGTTTCCGCTCGACTTGCATGTGTTAGGCCTGCCGCCAGCGTTCAATCTGAGCCAGGATCAAACTCTCCAGTTTAAATACTTACTATCTAACTGGTGCGTGATATTTCAATCACGCGAGCATTAATCCCAAGCTATGCTGCTTGGATGCTCTGTTTGGGTAATGGCTTATTGCCACCCCACAGGAGCACCCACACAAGTCACTTACAAGTTGTTAAAGATCGGCGACTGTCCGGCTCGGTTAAGAGCTTTAAGTCGTTGCGAGAGCGCATATTCTACGTCGTTTTGCCGGGCCGTCAACACTTGATTTGAAATAACTTTCAAACCGTTTCTGACGCGACTGACGTTTCCGCTTCGCGGCCCGCCAGTCTATCCGAAACGTCTATCAGGTCGCAAGACCTTTTTGATAGCTGTTCCGAATACCCAGAAAAACCACTCAATTACACGGTTTCGCTGGCCTCGTAACGCTGGACTCGGCCCTTGCCGTTGCCGGCGATTCGGGCCTCGCTGCGTTGCGAGAGATGCGTATTCTAGGGATTCAGCTCGTCGGGTCAACTACTTTCTGTGAAAAAATTGGCCGCGGCTTTGAAAGCCCCTCGTGCCGGTCTCTCGGCGCATGAACTCAGGCGGGCTGCAGCGCAACCCGCGCAATTCGTCGCTTGCCCACCTGCACGAGGAGCTCTTGCCCGGCGACATAGGCCACGGACTTATCGGTTACCACCGCCCCGTCCACACGTACCGCGCCCTGTTTGATCAGGCGCATGCCCTCGCCGTTGCTTTGTGTCAGTTCACAGGCAACGAGCAGGGCAGCGATCTGTATACCGGCGTCGTCGACGGCGATCGGCGTAACAGCAATGTCTTCAGGCACGATCTTGTTCGAGAACCGGGCCACGAATGCCTCGTATGCCTGGCTTGCCGCTGACTCTCCGTGAAACCGTGCCACGATCTCCCGGGCCAGACGATGCTTGTAAGTCATCGGGTTCTCGCCGTCGGCGACCTGTGCTCGGTAATCGGCCACGGTATCGATCGGCTCGAATGACAGCAGCTCGTAATAGCGCCACATGAGGTCGTCGGATATCGACATCAACTTGCCGTACTGCTCGTTCGGTGCCTCGTCGATCCCCACGTAATTGTCCAGTGACTTGGACATCTTGTTCACGCCGTCGAGCCCTTCCAGCAACGGCATCGTCAGTACGGCCTGCGGGGTCTGTCCCTGGGCCTGCTGAAGGTGGCGCCCCATGAGCAGGTTGAATTTCTGATCCGTGCCGCCGAGCTCCAGATCCGCGTTCAGGGCCACGGAGTCATAGCCCTGCAGCAGCGGATAGAGAAACTCGTGGATCGCGATCGGCTGGTTGGACTGGTAGCGCTTGCTGAAATCATCACGCTCGAGCATGCGAGCCACGGTGTGGGATGACGCCAGACGAATGAGGTCGGCAGCCGAAAACTCGTTCAGCCAGGAGGAGTTCAGCACGATACGCGTGCGCGCCGGGTCGAGGACCTTGTAGATCTGGGCCTCGTAAGTGCGGGCATTCGCCTCGACCTGTTCCTCGGTCAGCGGCTTGCGGGTCACGTTCTTGCCGGTGGGGTCGCCGATACGCCCGGTGAAATCACCAATGAGAAAGACGATATCGTGGCCCATGTCCTGGAGCCACCGCATCTTGTTGAGCAGTACGGTATGCCCGAGATGCAGATCGGGCGCCGTGGGATCGAAGCCGGCCTTGACGATCAGCGGCGTACCGTTGGCCGCCGCGTTGTCAAAACGCTCACGGAACTCGGCCTCAGGGATGATCTCGTCCGTGCCGCGCTTGATTTCGGCCCAGGATTGTTCGCTCAACGCTTGCTCCATGATCGCCGGGGCGCCCGACATAGACGTCAGACCGGCTTGAAGATATCAATGTCTGATCGCCCGCACGCGCGTGCGGGCCCGGAATGCTACCGAATCCGGCGGCCGGCATCCATGCGCGCTCATCCGTGGCGGCATCGCGGTACCGGAGGCGAGCCTTCAATGATCCGATGATTACAGTGCTCGCAGTGCCCCACCCGGCGTGGACGCCCCCATCGCGTAGGCACATCCGAGCGATGCGCCGGACATCAGAAGTTGCCAAACCGTTGACACTATGCTCATTTATGGCGTCAACGGCGGGACGCGATTGGGGGCGTTGCGCCTCTCGAAACAACGGGACGGCGGTGTCTATGGGCAGACTGCTCGATCAGGATTATTTATGGCTGCGTGAATCGACGCCGCACACGCAGCCCGGCCGGCTGCGGCGCTGGTTGCCGTTCGGTCTTATTCCTCTGGCCGCAGCGGGTGTCTGGTACGGCTTCTATACGTCGCCAGACAATACCGAGCACGCTGATCACACTGCGCGCACGTCTTCTGTCGATGACACCGACTCACGGCTCGTACCCGCTGTGGCACGAGGCCCGCACCCGGCCAGCGCGCGACCGGTCAACCTGATTCAACCCTTGGCTCGGGCGCCCGAGGCACCAACCGTTCAGCGCGCAATCGCCGACACACTGACCATGGCCCCGGCAAGTGATCTCATCGGCGACGCGGCCCATCCGGGCTGGCGGTCAGTGGATATCGAACAAGGCGACACACTGTCGCTGGCTTTCGAGCGCGCCGGATTGTCTTATATGGATTCGCTGCGCATCGCGCACATGCCCGAGCTCGGCCATTACTTCACGCGCGGTCTACGCGCCGGTGCACATCTTCAGGTCGAGGCAGATACCAACGGGCGTGTACAGCAATTGGTGTATCCGATCGACGCAGCGCGCACCATCACGCTGAAACGCAACGGCGACGCGTTCACCGGCGCGCTTGCGCGCCGCGCGCTCGAGCACCGCCGTACCTATGCCCGCGGCGTGATAAGACACTCGCTCTACAAGGATGCCGTAGCAGCCGGCCTGTCCCATCAGCAGGTGGCCCGACTGAACAAGATCCTGTCCTTCGACATCGATTTCGGCCGCGACATTCAGGCCGGTGATCGGTTCGTTGTGGCCTACGACGAGCTATATCGCGACGGCCAACGCGTTGGAACCGGCCCGCTTCTGGCCGCTGCCCTGAAGGGGCGTACCCACGATGTCCGAGTGATCCGGTATACCGACCCGAGCGGCCACAGCCAGTATTACCGACCCAACGGCAAGCCCATGCAACGGTCTTTCGTTCGTGCCCCGGTCGATTTCACGCGCATCAGCTCACCGTTCAATCTCAAGCGCCGCCATCCGGTATTGCATCGGCTGCGCCGGCACGAGGGGACGGATTTTGCCGCGCCTCAGGGCGCCCCGATTCGTGCCACCGGCTCGGGCCACGTGACCTTTCGTGGGCGCAACGGGGGCTACGGCAATATGGTCGAGCTGCGCCACGATCGGCACGTCACCATGCGTTTCGCCCATATGTCGCGTTTTGCCCGTGGCCTGTCCGTCGGCGACAAGATCAAGGAAGGCCAGGTGATCGGCTATATCGGCATGACCGGCCTGGCGACCGGGCCGCATGTCCACTACGAGTTCCGCGTGGATGGCAAACCGCGCAACCCGCAGACAGTAGAACTGCCGGGCGAGCCGCCATTGACCGGCCGAGCCCTGGCACGGTTCAAAAGGACGGCCGCCCCGCTTCTGGCCGCGATCGATACGCCGAGCCGTGATGTTCAACTGGCCGACGCCGCCGAGCGCTAGCGCATGTCAGCACGAGACCAACCGATTGCCGGCGGGCGTTATATCGGGCTGATCAGCGGCACCAGCGTCGACGCGATGGACGCTGTGCTGGTCGATTTCGAGCCGACCGGGCCGGGCTTGCGTGTCCGGGCAACCCACAGCGCCCCGCCGCCGCCGGGCCTGCGTGATGCGTTGCTGGCGGCCAACGCCGCCGATCACAGGCTCTCGTTTGTCGAGTATGGCCGGCTCGATCAAACCGTGGCACGCTGGGCCTCCGAAGCCGCACGCGCCGTGTGTGATCGAGCCAGTGTCTCGCTCGAGAGTGTGGATGCCATTGGCAGCCACGGCCAGACGGTCTGGCACGCGCCGGACGATACGCTCGGTTTCAGCCTGCAAATCGGCCATGGCGCACGTATCGCCGCCGATACCGGCACGACCGTCGTATCGGATTTTCGCAGCATGGACCTGGCACTCGGTGGCCAGGGCGCGCCCTTGGTCTGTGCCTGTCACGGGGCCCTGTTCGGCGTGGCCGACCGGGCCCGGGCCGTGGTCAATATCGGCGGCATCGCCAACATCACGCTGTTGGCGCCCGGTGCCGATACAGACGTGATGCGTATCGGCGGGTTCGATACCGGCCCCGGCAACGGCCTGATGGACGAATGGATACAGCGCCATCGGGGCCTGCCCTATGACGCCGACGGCGACTGGGCAGTACTCGGGCGCGTCGACGAGGCCCTGCTCGAGCAACTGCTCAGCGATGCCTACTTCGCGCGTGCCGCTCCAAAGAGTACCGGGCGTGACCTGTTCGGCTTGGCTTGGCTGGACCGCCATCTGGCCGCCCTCGATCACCCGGTATCTGCTGTCGACGTACAGGCCACACTGGCCGAGCTGACCGCGCGCACGATCGCCGACGGATTACAGACGATGACGCCGGCATCAGACACGGTGTATCTCTGCGGCGGCGGCGCTCATAACCGGCACCTGATGCAGCGCCTGGCCAGGTGTGTTTCGCCGGCCCGGGTCGCGACCACCGACGCTCTCGGCGTCGAAGGCGACTGGGTCGAGGCGATCGCGTTTGCCTGGCTGGCACGCGAGCGCCTGGCCGGCCGGCCGGGCAACGCCCCGCGCGTGACCGGGGCCACGCGACCGGGCCGGCTCGGGGCGATACATGCCGTCGGCTAGACCGTCAGCATCGTGTCCGTGTGTGCCACGGCTCGTGCTCGCCATAGACCACACACCACAGACGAGTAGCCGAGCCACGAATCGTCGGGATTGAAACCCCGGCCGGCGACGCGCATGCGTCTGGCTTGCTTGGCAGGCGCGAAAGGGGAGTCAGCCTCCGGCGGGCGCGCCTGCGGCGCATTGCCCCCCCCAGAGACGGCCGCGCGACTTAGACCGCGAACGAGTTGCCGCAGCCGCAGGTCGTTGTGGCGTTGGGATTACGAATCACGAACTGTGCGCCTTCGATCCCATCCGAAAAATCGATTTCGGCACCCATGAGGTAAAGCACACTCATGGGATCGACGAGCAGAGACACGCCCTGTTTTTCGATTAGGGTGTCGCCGTCTTCGACATTTTCATCAAAGGTGAAACCGTACTGGAAGCCGGAGCAGCCCCCCCCCGAGACGAATACCCGCAACTTGAGCGCGTCGTTCGCCTCGTCTTCGAGGAGCTCCTTGACCTTCAGCGCGGCCGCATCGGTGAATACCAGGGCATCGTCCTGGGCATCGGCGGTCGTTGTTTCAGTGACTTCGGTAGTGCTCATAAGCGTTGTTCCTGTCGAACCCGCGACTGATCATCATACGACATGGGGGCATCAGCGTTTCATGCAATACGAACGAAGCCTGTCGTGCCTCGTCGCAACAGTCGTTGTGTCGGGTCTGTCGGCCCGTGCTCTCATTGTCTCACGGGATCGGGGCGATCTGTGTCAACGCCGTGGTTTCATCGATCCCGATCATGAGGTTGAAGTTCTGTACCGCCTGGCCGGCCGCGCCCTTGACGAGATTGTCGATGGTCGACAACACCACGGCCTGGGCCCCGTCCTGTGGCCGGTGCACGGCAATCCGGCACTGATTGGTGGCGCGCACGTGCCGGGTCTCCGGCGTCTGGCCGGCAGCCAGCACGGATACGAACGGCTCATCGGCATAGGCGTTTTCATACAGCGCCTGCAGATCGTGTTCGTGGCTTGTCAGCTGGCCGTAGAGCGTGGCGTGAATACCGCGAATCATGGGCACGAGATGCGGCACGAATGTCAGCCCGATCGACGTATCGGCGCTCATCTGGCCCAGCATCTGCTCGATTTCCGGCAGATGCCGATGGCCAGCCACACCGTAGGCCTTGAAGGAGTCGGCCATTTCAGCATAAAGAAACCCCGGCTTCAGGCTTTTGCCCGCCCCGGACACACCGGTCTTGGCGTCCGCGATCAGACGCTCGGTATCGACGATGCCGGCTTGTAGCAACGGCATGAAACCCAGCAGTACAGCCGTGGGATAACACCCCGGGCAGGCCACCAGATCAGCGTCGGCGATCGCCGCACGACCGGTCAGTTCCGGCAGACCATAGACTGCCCGCTCGATCAGATCGGGGGCCACATGTTCGGCGTTGTACCAGCGCGCCCACAGCACGGGATCCCGCAGACGGAAATCGGCGGAGAGATCGATCACGCGCACGCCGGCCGCCAGCAGCGCCGGCACATCGTGCATGGCCGCGGCATGCGGGGTGGCAAAGAAGACGATATCGCAATGCGAGAGTGTCGCCACGCTTGGCGCTTCAAAGACGAGATCGGTCAGACCATCCAGCTGCGGATACGCGCTGGCCACGGGCGTACCGGCTTCACCGCGCGAAGTGACCACCGTGATCTCAGCCTGCGGATGATGGCTCAGAAGGCGCAGCAGTTCGGCGCCTGCGTAGCCGGTGCCACCGACGATTCCGATACGTTGGGTGCCTGTCATGAGGCCAGACCTGTTTCGTTACCAGTACCACGCGCATACTACACGCGAGATATTGGCAACCCCAGACCCGCCTCATGTCCAAACGCGACCATATGCGACGCCGCCTGGCTGCCCGGTGGTCACGGGCGGTCGAGCGTTGGCGCGGTCAGCTGGCCGATGTCGAGAACACACCCGGGCTGGGTCTGCTCTGCGTGCTGGGCGGCCTGACGGGCGCCCTCTCCGGCGGGGTGATTCTGCTGTTGTACGGCGCGATTCAGGGCATTCGGCTGCCGATATTCGCGTTTTTCGGCAACGCCGGCGGCACATTCGTCAGTGCCGATCTGGCCGTGCGCCTGGCGGTGCCGCTCGTGGGTGCTCTGTTACTGGGTCTGATCGTCGAGTGGTGGCTCAAGTCGCTGGAAAACGGCATCGTTCATATCATCGAACGCCTGATGTACTACCAGGGCTATCTGCCGCTCAAGGCCGCGGTGATCGACCTGGCCGGCTCGGCGTTCGCGATTGCCACCGGGCAATCGGTGGGCCGCGAAGGCACCGCCGCGCACAGCGGGGCCTACGTCGGCAGCTGGCTGGCGCGGCGTCTGGCCCTGCCCAACAACAGCGTGCGCACCCTGGTGGGCTGCGGCACGGCAGCCGGTATCGCGGCCTCGTTCAACACCCCGCTGGCCGCAGTCATCTTCGCCATGGAAGTGGTGATGATGGAATACACGATCGCCGGCTTTGCGCCGATCATTCTGGCCGCCGTCACGGGCTCGCTGGTCACGCTCGATCTGCCCAACCTGCACCCACAACTGACCGGCGCGGCCGACAATTTCCATGCCGTGGAGCTGCCGATCATGACCGTGATGGGCGCGGCCTTCGGCGCACTGGGCGGTGGCTTCGTCCGGGCTGCCGGGGCGCTGGGCCCGGCGCTGACCCATATCCGGGTCAGCCTGCGCATGGCGCTGGCCGGTCTGGTCACGGGCCTGTTGGCGGCCGTCTTCCCCGAGATCATGGGCCTGGGCTTCGAGACCGTGAACCAGGCCCTGGCCGGACAGTTCTTCGTGGGAGCGGCCTTTGGCATCGGTATCGCCAAGCTGCTGGCCACGCTCATGGCCGTGGCGGTGGCCATGCCGGGCGGCGTCATCCTGCCCATGTTCGTGGCCGGGGCCGCGCTGGGTAGCGCGTGGGGCAGTGCCGCGGCCCAGCAGCTGGGCCTGCCGATCAGCGAAAGCGGGCTGTATGCGCTGCTGGGCATCGGGGCACTGATGGCCTCGGTCCTGCAAGCCCCGCTCTCCGCTCTGGTCGCCCTGCTGGAACTCTCCGGCCAAACGACGATCGTGCTTCCGGGCATGCTCGTGATCATCACCGCGCTGGTCATCTCGCGCCGCGTGGCCGTGTCGGACTCGATCTTCCGGCTGCTGCTACGCCGTCGTGGACTGGATTATCGCAATGACCCGGTATCGCAATATCTGCGCCGGGCCAGCGTGCTCACCACCATGAATCGTAAATTCCGTGTGCTGGATGCGCAGACCACCTACGCCACGGTCTCGCGCGCGCTGGCCGCCAAGATCGACTGGCTGCTGATCCGCCCCGAGGAAGGCCGGTTACAGCTCATGCGCCCCGACGAGCTCGGGCGCGCCCTGGCCGAACGGGCCCATCGCGGCGAACAGGCAGCCGGCGAGGCTCCGGCCGATATGACCAAGGCCGATAAACAAAAGACCGACAAGACCCGAGACGAGCTGTTGGCGACGTTCGCCCCGGACGATGCCATCGATCTGATGGATATCCCGGCACACCGCGCCGATACCTTCTCCATCGATGTACGCGCCAGCCTGCAGGAGGCGTACGATCAATTCGAGTCCACCGAGGCCGAGGCCCTGATCGTACAGCGCAACAGCGCGTTGACCGGGCGCAAACCCATTCCCTACGGCATTCTCACACCGGCAACCGTGGCCGCGACGTATCGGCGCTAGCGCCGATCCCGGCCGGTACAGCCGGCCCGGTCTGGGTACAATACCGCCGATGCATCCATCCCAGCCCGCCTGCCGGGCTCGATCGAGAGAGACAAGTCATGTATCTATGGGTCAAGGCCTTTCACGTGATCTTCATGGTGGCCTGGTTCGCCGGGCTGTTCTATCTGCCACGGCTGTTCGTCTATCACGCCGAGGCCACCGACACCGTGGGGCGCGAGCGCTTCAAGATCATGGAGAAACGGCTCTCGATCCTGATGTCGATCGCAGCCGTGGCCACCATCGTCTTCGGCATCTGGCTGATCGGCCTGCTGGGCTGGGGCTGGTTCATGAACACCGGCTGGATTCACGCCAAGATCCTGCTCGTGGTGCTGTTACTGGGCTTTCACGGCTGGTGCCAGATCCAGGTCAAGAAATTCCGCGAAGACCGGGCCAGCGGCTCGGCCGGCTACTTCCGCCTGATGAACGAAGTACCCACCTTCTTTCTCGTGGCCATCGTACTGCTGGCGATCGTCAAACCGTTCTGATCGGCGGCTGATCGCGCGGCCGGGCCGCGCATGCGAAAGCCCGTCGCGCCCCGGACGCGACGGGCTCTGATCCCCGAGAACTATTTCTCGGGGTTTCCGGTTTCCGGAATCTGGTTGATATCGGCACCGGTCTGCGATTGCAGATAGTTGTGCTCGCCCATCGATTCCATCAGGCCAAGCTGGGTCTCGATGTAGTCGATATGCTCTTCCTCGTCGGAGAGAATCTCGACGAACAGATCACGCGTGCCGTAGTCGCCGGCCTCCTCACAGACCTTGACCGCGGCCTTGTAGTGCGCGTGGCCTTCGTATTCCGCGGCGAGATCACACTCGAGCATTTCCTTGGGATTCTCGCCGATACGCAGCCGGCCCAGATCCTGCAGATTGGGCAGGGCATCCAGAAACAGAATACGCTGGATGAATCGATCGGCGTGCTGCATCTCCTCGATCGATTCGTTGTACTCGTGCTTGCCGAGTTCGAAAAAGCCCATGTCCTCGTAGATACGGGCGTGCAGGAAATACTGGTTGATCGCGGTCAGCTCCAGCTTGAGTGCTTCCTGCAGATGCTTGATGACGGTAGCGTCGCCTTTCATAAAATATCCTGTTCGGCCGGCGGATTCCCGCCCAGATTAGCCGAGCCCGACACGGACAACAATCAGGCCGGCTAGCCGACGACAGCCACCGGCTCGCCCAGTGCGTCATCGCGGGTCACGGGCACACGCCGCCCGGCCTGCTCCTGGCGCGCGTTTTCTTGGCGACACTGCGCCAGGACATCCTTTGCACAGGGCGCACAGCGGCCACAACAGCCGGCCACCCCCAGTTTTTCGCGCAGCGCGCGCATGCTGCATGCGCCGTCGCAGTAGGCTTTGCGAATCTGGCAGTCCGTGACCGCGTTACAGATACAGACATACATAAGCTGACCTCCGACGGCAGTACACTCTGAATGCGAATGATTGTCAACTACCGTTGTGTCAGCTTCGCTTCATGCGGTCATTGGTCACTGTCCGTATCGGCTTAGGTGAGCGTCTCCGCCAGGCACGTTGCCAGCTCGTCCAGCGCACGGCGATACACATGACGCTTGAAGAAAACGACTTCGCTGATCGGATGCCAGTAATCGACCCAGCGATACCCGTCGAACTCGGGCTTGGCCGAGGCATCGAAACGCACACAGGATTCGTCGGCGACGAGCTGCAACATGAACCACTTCTGTTTCTGGCCGATGCACAACGGCTGACTGTGGCGACGGATATACCGCTTGGGCAGCCGGTAACGCAGCCAGTTACGCGTGCTGCCTATGATTTCGACATGCTCCGGACGCAGACCGACTTCCTCTTCCAGCTCTCGATAGAGTGCTGCCTTGGGGTGCTCGCCGCGACGGATGCCCCCCTGGGGAAACTGCCAGGATTGCTGTCCGATACGCTTGGCCCAGAATACCTGGCCTGAAGGATTGCTCAGGATGATGCCGACATTGGCGCGGTATCCTTGTGCATCGATCACGTTGATACCTTCGGTAAAAATACTGATTTGATTCTTTCATAAATCGGCAAGAAACAAAAAACAGGTTTTGCCCCATCAGTCAGCGGCGGCCGCCGGCCGTGGCTCTGCCGGGCCAGCACGTGCCCGCGCCCGTCTGCATATGATCGGGCCACCTGCATGGTTTCGCCTGCACTGAATTCGCGCGAAGATGCCTGTCGTCATCTCATCAAGCGCTGGACACTTCGTGCATCTGACTTTTTTCGATCTCGATCAGACATTGCTGGCCACCGACAGCGACTACGAATGGAATCGTTTCCTGGTCGATACCGGCTGGGTGGAGGCCGCCGACTATGCCGCGGCCAACGAGCGCTTTGCCGGGCAGTACAGCGAAGGCGTTCTGGATATCCATGAATATCAACGCTTTGCTCTGGCCCCGCTGATGGCCCACGGCCACGAAACGATGGCCGGCTTGCGGGAGCGCTTCATTACCGAGCGCATCGCCCCCCATGTCGCGCCTCATGCACGCGGCGTGCTGGCCTATCACCGCCAGCGCGGCGATCTGATCGCAATCATCACCGCGACCAACGCCTTCATCACGGCGCCGATCGCCGACCTGCTGGAGGTGGACCACCTGATCGCGGTCGAACCCGAGCGTATCGACGGGCGCTATACCGGCAATATCGCCGGCGTGCCGTCGTTTCAGACCGGCAAGATCGAGCGCGCAAAAGCATTTCTGGCCGAGCACACCGGCCCGGCGATCGACGGCGTGACGTTCTACTCGGACTCCCACAACGATATTCCGCTGCTGGAATGGGCCGATCGCCCCGTGGCCGTCGACCCGGACGAGCGCCTGGCCGCGCGGGCCCGTGCCGAAGGCTGGTCGATCGTCTCGTTCCGGGCGGCCGAGCCGCCGGCGCTGGTCTGACCGGCTAGGCCTGCGGGCCGTCTCGCCTATCGTTCCAGCCGGTGAGATAGGCATTGACGGGCGCGCGCAGCCGGGCATTGGTGGCCAGAAGCGTGCGGGATTCCAGATCCAGCGGGCTGCCGTCCAACGTGGTCACATCGCCCCCGGCCTCGCGAATGATCACCGCCAGTGCCGCGATATCCAGGATATTCAGATCGGACTCGATCACCATGTCGATCGCGCCGCTGGCCAGCAGGTGATAATGCAGAAAATCGCCGTAGCCACGAATCCGGTGCACGTCCCCCACGAGCCGGCCGATATCGCCCCAGGCCGGCGAGGCGCCCAGCGCCCCGATATTGCCCAGTGACAGGCTGGCCTCGCTGATCGCCTCGATACCGCTGACAGCGACGGGCTGGCCCTGCATCGTCGCACCCGCCCCCTTGGCCGCGGCCATCAGTTCGCCGCCGTTGTACATCGGCGCGTTGGATACGCCCACGACCAGCTCGCCCTTGTGCATGAGCGCGATCTGGGTCGAGAACATGGGATAGCCACGCACGAAGCTCTTGGTGCCGTCGATCGGATCAATCAGCCAGACATAATCGGCATCGATGGATTCGCGCCCCAGCTCCTCGCCGTAGAAGCCGTGCTCGGGGAACGCCTCACCCAGGATCTGCTTGATCACCTGCTCGCACTCGATATCGGCCACCGTGACCGGCGAGGCATCGGCCTTGCGGGTCACATCGATATCGGTGCGGTAATATCGGGCGATAACGTCTTCGGCGGCCTTGGCCGCTCGAATGGCCACGTCCAGATAACGGCTGTATTCCTCGCTCACGGGCTGGTCCTTGCGTCGATGATCAGGCCGCATGATAAGCCCCGCCGCCACGCCCAGCCAGCCCGCTAACGTCGAGCCATGGCGCCGTGCAGGCCCGCCCAGTCGAAGGCCCGGCCGGGATCGGTCTTGCGCCCCGGGGCGATATCCGCATGGCCGACGATACGCTCGGCGGTGATCGCCGGATAGCGCGCCTGCAGCACGCCGATGAGCCAGACCAGCGCGCGATACTGCCAGGGGCTGTAGGCACAGTCGTCCGTGCCTTCCAGCTCGATGCCGACCGCGAAATCGTTGACACGCTCGCGCCCGGCCAGGCACGAGGCCCCGGCATGCCAGGCCCGCGCATCAAAGCCTACGTACTGTGTGATTCGTCCCGTGCGCTCGATCACGGCATGGGCCGAAACGCGCAGACCGGTTAGTTCGGCGAACACCGGATGGGTTGCCGGGGCCAGGCAATTGGTAAAGAGAGCGGCAATATGATCATGACCGAAATGGCCCGGCGGCACGGTCATGCCGTGGATGACAAGCGCGTCCACCGATGTGCCCGCCGGGCGCGCATCGTGATTCGGCGAAGGGATGTGCCGTACGCCGTCCAGCCAGCCGATGTCGTCGATCACGCCCGCCACGGCTAGAAATAAGCCTGCAGGCCGACATCGAACCGCAGGCCATCGTTGTACCGCGTGCTCTCGTATTCGACCCCCGAACGCAGGGCGAAATCCTCGATCAGCGGCACCTGGGTATCCAGCCGTGCCCAGCCGTAATGGCCATCGGCCCCGGCGGCATAAGGTATCAGCCCCGTATCCAGACGCACCTGCACGCCCGGCGCGGGGTAATACAGCAGACCGCCGGACGGCCCCGCGCCCAGCGCATAACCGGGCTGCAGCCCCGGATTGGCATCGATCGATACCTGGCCGAACACGTACGCGATCAGATCGCCGCCCTGGCCCCAGGCCAGCCCCGGCCCGCCCTGCAGGAAAAAGCCCAGATCATCAGGCGCATCGGTAAACACACGCCCCGAGGGCCGCCGGCGCGCGCCGGTCTCGACGGTGAACGAGACCGGCTGAAACCAGGCATCCCGCGGCGAAAGCGACGTGATCGAGAGCAACGTGAAATCGGTGATCGCTATATCGCCGTCGTCCGGGTCGATGGCAAAACCCAGATCCGCGAAATCGATCGCCTGGCCGCGGGTGTAGCCGCCCGGATCATCCAGCAGATCGTGATAGGCCGGACGAATCCGAAACGCCAGGCTGGTGTTGTCATCGGCATAGACCGTGGAGGCATTGACCCGCAGCGATCGATGCCCGGTGTCCGGCGAGCGGGCCGGAGGCGTGACCGGCGCGAACGGCGATCGCCCACCGAGCGCGGCCCGCCGGGCCAGTATCTCGTTGGCATAGGCCTTTGCCTCGGCCGTGTTCATCCCGGCTTCGATTTCTTCGCTGGCCGTTTGATAATGCAGCGCGTCATAGGCCACCTCCAGCACGGCCGCCTGGCGTGTCGTGTCCAGCGCGGCCACCTCGGCATTGTCCGGGGCACGTTCGCCATGGGCGATCTCGCGGGCCAACCGTTGCTCGTTATCGGAGAGCTGCGCGGTTTCCGAACGCAGGATCGCCTCCATCGACGGTCGATAATCGGCCGGCCCGAGCAGGCCGGGGACATCTGCCAGGGAACGAATGGTGTCCGACGGGATCGCGTACCAGTCGTACTGCTCGGTCAGACGCAAGCTTGGCCGAGCCACATCAATCAACGACAACAGCTGATATGAGCAGTTCTTGTTCAGGAAGTAGTAGTCGAACCGGACACTGTCCATCTCCCATATGTGATCGACCATGCGATCGAGCTCGGCATCGCGCAGATTGAGCGCGTACGACCAGACATCGCGGTTTTCGATCCAGGCGTACTGCTTGACCTTTTCATAGTAGGGAAACAGACCGAACACACCGGGGTAGCCGCCGGTCAGCCCGTTCCAGACAAAGCCCAACCCGCGCTTGTCTTCGGGCGCGGCCGCGGCGAAGTTCACCGCATATGACAACAGCTCGGTGGCGTTCTTGCGTCTATTGGAATCCACCCGCAGCAGCGTATGCCCGAACATGGATGAGGGGCTGTTGGGAAACGCTGCCGGGAAGATCAGGCTGGCCTCGCGCGGGGCCACCATGGCCCGCCAGCGCTCGTAGGTCGGGCACTGGTTGACCGGCAGGTCGGAGGCCTCGATGCCGAGCTTGTCGACCAAGAACTTGCGCCGAGCGATGAAAAGACAAAAGGGAGCGATCGCTCTCGGCCCGATCGGCGTGGCGTCGAACAGCCCGGCGATGGTCGCGGCGAGTTCGGCTGCCGGATCGGTGCGCCCGGGCTTACCGGCCAGAAAGAACCACGGCGACGCCACCTCGCTGTGGACACCGCCACGCATCCAGTTGGGCTCGTAGTGCACGAGCGCCCGCCAGACCGGGTCGCGCGACAGATGCTGCTCCGCGGCCTGCTGCTGCAGCGTGGCCACCCGTGCCGGATCCGTGACCTGGGCGGCCGCATCCGGGGCCATCATAAAAGCCGCAATTACAAGCGCTGCCAAGCGCCAAGACAATCGGATGCCCAAGAAGCCGCCTCTCGTGCCGGAAGGAGTCGATGCCGGCACGCCATGGGCGAGCCTGACTAATCGTCGCTATTGTACGCCTGCTCGAACTCGCCGAGCGGACGCGTGAAAGTATAGCGCCCGGGTTCGCCGACCAGGCGACTGCCGGATTCGTTGACGTTGTCGCCGATCACGGAGAACGGCAGCGAAATCACGAACAGCCCCAGCCCGCCGACCGTGGCTGCCAGACTCAACGGCCGCACGATGACCGCATCAAAGGCCATGGCACCCGCCGAGGGTGTGCGTGCGTCGTAGGCATAAGGCGTATCGCGGAGCGAATCCTGTGCTGCCGCGGTCAGCGGCGTGCTCATGAGCATTGCCACGAGTACGAACACGGCCAGCACACGGTTATTATTATCGGATTTGGACATGATCATACGTCTTGCAAGACATCGTTCTGCAGCGTAGCAAAGCGCCAAGGCAAGTCAATTGGCTCTTTATCGAGGTATGCATGCGCATCGAAGCCGGCTGTTGCCAGGTCTATCTGGCGCCCGACCCCATCAACGCCGAAATCGTGAAAGACCTGCTCGTCGATCACGGTCACGAGGCCTATGTACGCCGGGCCTATCTGTGGGGCGGCGTCGGTGAGTTACCGGCCAACGTCTACCCCAGTGTCTGGGTGCCACTGGCCACGGCCGAGGCTGCACGGGATGTCGTCGCCGCGTTCGAGGCCGACACGCTGAACAGGAGCGGTGACTGGATCTGCCCGGGCTGCGGCGAACCGATCGAGGGCGTGTTCGCGGCCTGCTGGCGCTGTCAGCACGAGCGCCCGAACGATGTTGCCAGGCGCTAGGGGTAGTTGCCGTTTCGGACGAGCGCCGCGCTGGCGCGCAAAATCTGGCCAGGCAAGGCGCGAGCCGCGGCGCTGGCGGTGCCACGATCAAGACGAGCAACGCCGCAGGGCCATATTCTGGGCCAACCTTTGGAGACCAGCGCCCGAAAATTAACGACACGTCGGCAATCCAGCGGTCCGGCACCCTGGCACAGCGCGACACGCCGAGCGCGCTGCGCCTTTCTTGCCGCCCGGAGTCGATTTTATAGAGCGCTGGGCGCGGAGTCGCACGGAACAGCAACCGCCCCTAGTAGACTGTGGCTTCGCCTGCCTGACCGCCGCGCCATGCATATCGTGCTGCACGAACCCGAGATCCCGCCCAATACCGGCAATATCATCCGCCTGGCTGCCAATATCGGCGCCGAACTGCACCTGATTCATCCGCTGGGCTTCGAACTCGACGATCGACGGCTACGCCGTGCGGGGCTGGATTATCACGAGTTCGCGCGCGTGCGCGAATGGGCCGATTTCGAGGCCTGGCGCACGGCCCACCCCGATGCACGCGTGCTGGCAGCCACGCGGCATGGCTCGACGCGCTACGACCGTATCGTCTATCGCGCCGACGACGCCTTGTTGTTCGGCTGCGAGACACGCGGCCTGCCGCAGATACGGCGCGATACGGCCGAGGCACGGGTCGTGTTGCCCATGCAGCCGGGCAATCGCAGCCTGAACCTGGCCAATAGCGTGGCCGTCATCGCCTTCGAGGCCTGGCGACAGCTCGGGTTCATCGGCGCGGCCGGCGCCGATTAGGCTGTCGGCGGCGCTGCGCCGGTGATGATCTCCCAACCGGCGCCGGCGGCTTCGCGGCTCAGCCGGCGATCCGGCTCGACCGCAATGGCCTCGCCGACGACACGAAACAGATAGGCATCGTTGATCGAATCCCCGAAGGCCACGGCCTCGTCCAGCGGCAGCTTTGCGTGGGCGGCCAGCGTCTCGGCGGCATCGATCTTGGTCGGCCCATAGGGATGACGTCGCGGCGGGGCCGCGGTGAACACGCCGTTTTCGGTACAGCAGCGGGCCCCGATGGCCTCGCGCACATCGAGTGCCTCGGCCAACGCATCAGCGATGAACTGCGGCGTCCCGGACAGCAGCACCACACGGTCACCGGCCTGTTGATGATGCCGCAGCCGCTCGATGACCGCCGGCGACAACACCTCGGGCAACACATCGGCCACGAAACGCTGGGCCAGAGCGGCGATATGACGCTCGCTGTGGCCCGACAGATAGGCCTTGTTCTTCTGCATGACGTGTCGGCCGAAACGCGGCAGATAACGCAGCGTGAACCAGGCGAACGCTGCAAGCTGGCGCAGGCCCAGCGCGCCCTGTTGCCAGAGAAAACGCGCAAAGCGGGCCTCTGAAGAGGCGCCGGCCACCAGCGTTCCGTCGATGTCGAAAATGATCAGGCGCATGTCAGGTCTTGTGCCGGGTCGCACCCGGTCGTGCATTGACGCAGAACTCGATGATGACCGGCAACCCCCGTGCAACACAAATCGCCGCCGAGGCCCAGGCAAGTCCCAGGCCGGTCGCGCTCAGCCAGGTGCCGTTGGCGGCCCAGAAATCCGGTGCGACCACGTTGAAGGGCTGCCAGAGCAGAATCCAGGCGAAGGTCACCGCCTTGAGCACCGCATAGAAGCCGCGCATGAAACGCCCGGCCACCAGAAAACGCCCCACGGGCGATTGCATCATGTCGAAGGCCGCGGTACCGGTGGCCGCGCCCTTGCTGCGGATCGCATCCACCAGGTTGCCGCGGATGATGAACAACAGCGGAATCCACACGCCGATGAAGCCCAGATGCGCCAGCACCACCCAGAGCACGGTCTCGACGATCCGGTCGATGGCGATATCAAACGTTGCGCCGAACAGGCTTTCCTCGCCAAAGCGCCGTGCCACCCAGCCATCAACGCCGTCGAGGGCGATGATGAGCACGGTCAGCGGCGCGTTGATCAACTGCCAGGTCGGATCATTCGAATAGATGACCGCCAGCAGCCCGAACAACAGAACAAAACGTCCGAAAGTGACCCAGTTCGCCATAACGTCTTAGTATTCTTTGGATGGCCCTGAAAACGTCCCCGGGCCGGGCAGACACACCGACCACTCGCAGGCAGCGTACTGTCTACGACCGACCCGGAAGTTTACACGATGCGTGGCACCCGCTCATTCGGCCTCGGCGCGGTAGGGGCGATCGGTCAGCCGGCGTACCGCGGTTGTGGCGGGCACGTCTTCATGCAGAACGGCATAAGCCTGGGCCGCGATCGGCATATCGATGCCGTGGGCGATGGCCATGCGATGCACCTCGCGCGCCACGCGCACGCCTTCGACCACCTGGCCGATCTCACGCGCGGCGGCGTCCACGCTCTGCCCGCTGGCCAGAGCCAGGCCCATGCGTCGATTGCGCGATTGATCGTCGGTGCAGGTCAAAAGCAAGTCGCCCAGACCGGCCATGCCGGTGAAGGTTTCACGCGCGCCGCCCAGTGCCGCGCCCAGGCGCATCATCTCGGTCAAACCCCGAGTGATCAGAAGCGCACGGGCATTGGCCCCATAGCCCAACCCATCGGAAATGCCCACTGCGATCGCCAATACGTTCTTGACCGCCCCGCCCACGCCCACGCCGATCACATCGCGCGCGGTGTAGACCCGGAACATGCCGTCGTGAAACGCTGCGGCCATGTCATCGGCAAAAGCCGCGTTTTCCGAGGCGATGGTCACGGCCGTGGGCAGCCCGCGCCCGACCTCGCCTGAAAAGCTGGGCCCGGACAGCACGCCCATGGGCCGCGTGTCGCCCAATACGGCGCGCGCAACCTCATGCGGCAGGCGCGCGGTTTCGGGCTCGAGCCCCTTCGTGGCCCACAACACACGCTGGCCGGGGGCCAGATGCGGGGCCAGCGCAGCCAGGCATTCGGCCAGCGCATGACTGGGCACGACGACCAGTACATCGTCGGCGCCGGCCACGGCCCGTGCCAGATCAGGCTCACCGGTCAGCGTATCCGGCCAGACGATATCGCCCAGATAGCGCGTGTTGCAGCGCGCAGCCTCATGCGCTGCGATCGCCTGACTATCACGGGCCCAGAGGGCTACCGTATGGCCGCGACGGGCCAGTTGCACGGCCAGCGCGGTGCCCCAGGAGCCCGCGCCCAGAACCGCGAAACACTGTAGCGACGCCGTCATCTCGGATCAGTGCGTGGCCGCACTCGCATCACTCGGCCCCTGCCCCTCATTGGCACGGTGCTGGGCATACAGCAGGTCGAAGTTGACCGGCTGCAACAGGAAGTGCGGGAACCCGGCACGCTGGACCATGTCGCCCACCGCCTCACGGATATAGGGAAACAGCACCGACGGGCAATAAGCCCCCAGGATCTGGTCGCGCTCGGCCTCCTCGAAGCCATCGAGCTGGAACACGCCGGCCTGCTGGACTTCGACGATATACGCCGTGCGCTCGCCCTGCTTGGCCGTGACGGTGACCGTCAGACAGACCTGATGCGTCTCTTCCGAGAGATTCTGGATCTGGGTGTTCAGATCCACGTTGACCTCGGGATTGTAGGCCACGGTGAACACACGCGGGCCGTCCGGCACCTCGATCGAGGCGTCGCGAACATAGATCTTCTGCAGGCCGACCTGTTTCTGCGGCTGCTCGGCGTTGCCCTCTTCGGCCATGATTGCTCCTTGGAAAATTACTTGCGCGTGACCGGCCGGCCATCGGCCTGCCAGCCGTTGAACCCGCCCTTCAGGGCATAGACCCGCTCATAGCCCTTCGCCTTGAGCTTGGTCACGGC